>JAEEGL010403971.1_pt1 | contig 14386 bp, 6 predicted proteins | sample 9134231 | NCBI WGS metagenome assembly JAEEGL01 (sample SAMN16246548, study PRJNA631951) | gut metagenome | biome: gut microbiome; feature: rumen; material: fiber-attached | host: Bos | place: Iran: Karaj | collected 2018-10
ATGTTTATAAGAATCTATTTCTTCTTTTATTATTGTATTATTTTTATTTCTATTTAATCTTGTTGAATTTAAATTAGTTGGAGGAATTAAATTAAAAGAATTTAATTTATCATTATTTTCATTTATATTAGAAATTTTTATTATATTTTTTTTATTATCATGAATAGTATTTCCAACTGAAACATTAAATGTATTATTATAAGCACTTGTAGAATATTTAAAATGATTGAGTTTTGGTTTTGAAATTTTTTTTAATGTGTCTTTTTTAATTTGAGAATTTTTTTCCTTATAAAAATTTTGAATTTTTTGACTTGATTCAAAATAAGAAGTCGCAACATTATTTATTTTTCCTTTTATAAAAATTGTTTCTGTTCCAGTAATTAAACTAATTGGTGCTGCCTTTTTATTTCTTGGTTGTGCTAAATTATTATTTTTTATATTTTCGTGTTGATTTATTGTTGGGTTCATTGAAAGAGAAATAATTTTAATAAAAAAAATTATTTATTTTTTTAAATTAATTTATTATATTCTTTTTTTTAAATAATAATATTTTTCTTATTATAATGAAAGGTATTCATATTTTAATATTATTGGGAAAAATTATTATAAATTGAAAATGTTATTTGCAAAAAGGATTTATATGAATTTTTTTTTGTTTTGTTTAAAGAGAAATATATTTAATAAATGTATATTATTTTCATATAAAAAAATAAAAATCTATTAATTTGAAATGGGATGTTCTATTTCATCATATAATAAACAATGTGAATATAATATATCTAATAATTTATATGATACAAAAAGAAGAGAATCAATATTAATAAAAGAATCTGAAAATAAAACAACAAATAATACAAAAGAGTTTATTAAAACGATTGAAAATTTAAAAAAAAAAGCAATGGAAATTTACTCTAATTATAAGAAAAATTCAAATGAAGAATTTTCAAATGAATGTGTAAAATTAAAGATATTTAATATTTCTAATATTTTAATTGACGAAATTGAAATAACTGACAATTATATAATATCATCATATAATACAAATAAAACGATAAAATTTGTAAAAAATAAAAAAATTTCATTTGGTAGAAATAATTTAAGTGATTATATAATAAATGATAAATCAATATCACCTATTCAGTTTTATATTTATTATAAAGAAAATAATAAAAAATTCTATATTATGGATAATTTATCAGGAACAGGAACTTTTGTAAAAATAAATAGAGGTATAGTTATAAAGCCAAATATGATAATAAGTTTTTTAGTTGATTTAATATATTTTGATGTAAATAAATTAAACACTGGAGATATAGAAATTAAATTAAATTTTTTAAATAAAAATAAAAATAATCAACCTAATTCTAATTTAATTATAAATAGTAAAGATTATTCAATTTTTACTATTGGAAGAAGTAAATTTTGTAATTATATATATGATGAAGAAACAATAAGTAAAATTCAGTGTACTATAATATTTAAAGATAAAAATTGGATTTTATATGATGGTGATTATTCAATTTCTCATAAAAGAAATTCAACAAATGGAATTTGGCTTTTAACTAAAAATGGTATTTTAATTGAAAATCAAATGTTATTTAAAAGTGGAAATTTAAAAATTTTGTCAAATATTTATTAATAATAATACTTTATAATTTGTTTTCATTATCTATATTTTGTTTTAATAATAGCTATTTGAATTATAGAATTTAAAATTCTATATTGAAAATAAGATTTTTAGTTTAAATGTATTTTATAAAGATTTAAAATTATAAACAATAATTTTTTAGAAATTATTTTATAAAATATATTGTTATTCTTTTTATCATAAAAATTATTTTTAAGTAATTATTTTATTTTGAAAATAAAATAATAAATTAGTAAAAATATGTTTAATTGATATATATATTTCTATATAATTATTTATTTATACTTTTCATAATATTATAAAAGTGAAATTATTTTATTAACTCATTATTTTAATTTTCAGAAATTTCTACTGAATCAATAAATTTAACCTTTAAATTTTTTTTTCCAATTTTTTTATTTGATATAGTATTCTTTTTATATATTTTATCCCCTTTTACTCCATAAATATGTCTATAATCTAAAAATTAAAATTTAAATTTTACATTTTTTAATATATTTTTCCTTTTCTTTTAAATCACTTTTATTTATTTGAGTATTAAATTTTGTTATAAGATATAATTGTTTTTCTTCTTTTGATAAAGATTCAAATTTTATTAAATCTTCTTCATGAGAAGAATTTTTCCAACAAATTTTGATTATTTTCGTAAGGAAAATTATTAATAATATAATTGAAAACCATTTAAAATCAAGTATAATTCTAAATAAATTTATTTCATTATTCATTTTAATTTTTTTTAATTGATTAAATCACTAAAATTAGTAATTATTATTATTACTAAATAATAGTATGAAAATTGAAAAAATTTAATTTCTCCCATCAAAATAGAAAAATTTTCAAATGATATTTTAGTATAAAAGATAATAATTTTTTTTATTTTTTATTTTTTTGTTTTGTAATTTTTTAACTCATTTTATTTATTGATAAAAAATATGGATTATATTCAAAAAGTAAACAAAAATGAAAATAATATAAAAATTAATAAAAGTACATCAACAATAGGATCACCAATATATATAGATAGAGAAATAGGTGAAGATTTAATCTCAAATAATATAAAAGATTCATCAAATAATAATATAAGTATAAAAGATTTAAAATTAAATGAAGACAATAATAATGAAGTATCATCTAATATAAATAATTTCACTAAAGTAACAAATAGATCATTTATTTGTTTAAAAAAAGCAAACTCTCTTTATTTTAATAATGAAAAAAAAATGAATGATGATTTACAATTCAACAATAATATTAATAATATAAATGATAACAATAATGTTAATAATAAAAATGATGACTACTTTACATCATTTTTTCAACCATTTAATAAAGTTAGAAATAGAAATATATTATTTCAAAGTAATTTCAAAAATTTTGGAAATAAAAGTGGGAAAAAAAATCATGGTGAAAGTAATATTATCGATATTAATAAAGAATTTATAAAAAATATAAAAGAAGAAATAAAAAAAATGAATTTAAAAAATAATTATTCAAATATTAAATCAGTAAAAAATAAAAAAATTCTTTCATTTGATTTAATTAAAAAAAAAGAAAAAGAAGAAGACAATATGAAAAAAATATCTGAAATTTCCCCACTAGTATATACAAAAATAATAAAATCAAAAGAACAATTACCAAGTTTATTTAAAAAAATGCATCATTCAATAGAATCAAATTTAATAAAATCATCAAAAAATGAATTAATTAATTTAAAATATGTTTTACTTTTACATAATAGTACAGTTAGAAAATCATTAAGTCAATTCAAAGTAAAAAACTATTCTATAAAAAAAAGTATAAAATTAAATAAAAAATCATTATATAGTTCAAGTCGAAAAAGCAATAATAAAATAAATAATCTACCTAATTCATCAAGTAAATCAGCATTAAATTTTTTTTACAATCCATTACAAAATTACAAAGACTTTTTTTTTTAAAAAACAACAATTTTTTTGTTTTATAAAATATATTATTAATAAAATAGATTTAATTATATAATAATTCAGTCTTAATATAAATTTTAAAAATAGTACCACAATTATTAGGTTTAACTAAACATTTTAACTTAATTCCCATTTCATCAGATAATTTTTTACATATTTTTAATCCACTTCCTAATCCTTTACATTTAATATATTTTTCAGCAGAATGTATTTTAGTATCAATTGTATCAACTCTATAAAATGTTTCTCCTTCACTATTAAAATCATTTAATAAAGTATTACTTATTCCTGTTCCTGAATCTTCAATTGAAATTACTAATCCTAATTCAATATCATTATCATTTGATACATCTTCATTTGTATTTTTGTCAATTATATAATTATTATTTTCAAATATATCTTTATTTGTACCAAATTCAAAATATTTTAAATCTCTTTCTTTCATTTTACTAATATTAACAATTATTCCATTTGTATTATTTGTATTTTTTATTGAATTACTTATTAAATTAGATAAAATTTGATTAAATCTTTCTTTATCAATTTCAATATTTCTTTTTGTTAAAATACTATCCATTATAGTAATAAAATTAATTGTTTTTTCCATTAAATTTAAATATGCATTTCCAATTCCTTCAATATATTCTCTTATATCAGAAAGTGTATAAATTTCTAAATTTAATTCATCAATTGAAGTTTCTATTGCACTATGTATTTTAATATATTGTGTTAAATCCATTGCACTTAATTTAATTGTATCTGCAATATATTTTATAAATAAAAACGTTTCTATTGTATTATATTGATACATTTCTGAATTTGATTTTATTGAAGATAAACTTCTTCTTGCACTTTCTCTTTCTGATGGGTATTTTATTGTTTTTTTATCATTAAATAATTCTTTATTTCTTGATATTATATCACTTTGCTGATTACTTTTTTCTTCTTCAATTCCAATTAATGGAACTTTACATTCATTTATTGTCTTTTCTTCATTATCTTCTTTTTCTTTTATTAATTTATCCATTAAATCTTGAATAAAATAAACTGGAGTATTAAATTCATGACTCACTTTTGTTAATATTAATTTTTGATATATTTGTTCAATTTTTATTCTATCTAATTTTCTATTATTTGTTATTAAGGTAAAAATAAATTTATAATTATGTAAATTATTTGGTTGCTCATGATCTGGTAAATTTGGAATTAAAATATTTTCTGAATTGTTTAATGATGATGAATTTACTTTTGATAAATTTAAATTTATTTTATATGTTGAATTTATATCAAAAATTTCATTTTTGTTTAAATCTGATTTATTTAATTTTTTTTTATTATTGTTAATATTCTTAATTGATACTCTTTTAAATTTTACACTAAATAATTTGGTACCTTGCTTCATTTTAAAACGGCCTAATGGAATAAAATATTCTAATTTTTCTTGTTTTCCTGTTTTGGTATAATTATTTATGATTTGTTCAACAACTTGTAATAAATTAGTTTTCTTTTTTCCATTATCTAACTTTTTTTCATTAATTTGGAACATTAAATTATATAAAAGATAATGTTTACATTTTTCTTTATCATAATCACAAATTTCAGACATATTATTAATTAAAGTTTGATTAGTTTTTAAAATTTCAAAATTTTCAGTAGTTAAACAAATTCCAATATCTCCATTTTCTAAAATTTCTTCATTAATTAAATATGAATAATATTTTTTAATACAAAAATCAAAAACATTTTTAATAGACAATTCAAATTTATAAGACTGTAATATTGTAAAAAATGCTGTTATTAAAATTGATGTATTATAATGATAAAAATTACTTTTATAATTGGTTATATTTAAAATAATTAAAAGAAAAAAATCAAGAAAACCAATAATAAAATAATGTCCAAAATGTAAAGACATATTTGCAGAAAGCATTATTATCATTAAAATATGTGATGAAATAAAATTTGTATAAAATTTGGAAATAAAAATCCCCTTTTCACATGTATTATTATTATACATTACTACAAATATACTTATATCATATGATAAAAATATTATCCATGAATTTAATAATATAAAAGTTTTATTCTTTTGTATATTTTTTAATATAAGAAATATAAAAAATGAAATAAAAATTATGCCAAAAGTTATAATTTCAATTATAATAATTCGATATCTATATTTATTATTTTTATCTAAATTTATGAAAGTAAAACAAATTTGAATTACTTCAAAAAGAAGTAATAAACTTAAAATAAATAAATTAATAGGAAATAAATTATGATAGGATTTTGATAATAAATCTAAATATTTTTCTTTCACAATTAGATTACTTGAAAAAAAATGAAGAATTGAAGAATGCTCTGAATCAAAATTCATTAAATATTTTTCACAATCTTCAATTAATTGATGAAGTTTTTTTTGTATTTCATAATTTTTAATATTATTATTTTTCATTTATATATTAAATTAAAATATATTTTTCAATAAATAAATTTAAAATTATATTCCAATCAAAAATTGTAAATTATAAAATAGCTATTTTTTCTTTTTTTTAAGGTTGATTAAAAGCAAATAACAACTGTGAAAAAATTGATCATTTTTTTCTTCTGATAATAATTTCTTTTGTTTTTTTTCATAATTTTCTTCTGAATAAGTTAATTTTTCTTTTGGTAAATATTCTTTTTTTATTAATTTATCAGATAAAATATGATGAGTTGTTTTTAATTTATTTAAATCCTTATCATTGTAAAACATTTTTTCTTCCAATTGATGATTATTTCCAAAATAATTTTCAATATATTTATCATATTCAAATTCAAGAAGTTTTTTTCCATATTTTTCATTTAAACATAATATTTCAAATAAAATTAAATAAATGAATTTAATATCAATTTCATTTATATAAAGATTAATAGTACTAATTATTGTATTCATGAATAATAATATAATATCATTTTCCTCTTTTCCTTTTTCATCATTATATATTTTAAATAAGCAATAATAAATAATTTCATTTACAATTTTTTTTGGAATTTTACCAGGGCAAAAAATTAAATATTCATTTATTGTATCATTATCACAAAATTCTTCAATAATATATTTGGCATAATTTATATTTATTGTAATATAAATACTAATTATATATGTAAATTTTAAAAATAAAGATTTTTCTTTTATTCTTAAACATAATGAAAAATAAAAAAGAAGAATAAATTTAAATATTTTTTCAGAATTGTCTTTTGATTCAAATATAATTTCTTTATTATCATTTTCAAAAATTTTAAATTTTGTTGTTGCATTTTCCATTAAAATTTCTTCTCTTTTTATTTTAGTATATTTATCAAATAAATCATAAAATTTTTTATTTTCAATAGGTTTAAAATCTTTCATATATTTAGCAATATCAATTTTTGCTAATTCTAAAATAAAAAGTAGATATTCTTTTGAAGAAATATTTTTCAAAATCCAATATTCATACATTTCAATATTAATATTATTTAATATTTTATTATTAATATTAGACAAATTATTATAAGGAGGAGATGCTAATTTAGTTTCAAATTCTTTATTTTTATTTTTTTCTATTTTTTGATAAAATAAAATATAAGCATTATTTGCATTATCAACATCAGTAATTTTATTATCTTTATAATTTTCTTCCTCAGTTTCTCTGAAACCAAAAGCTTCATTTGGAATATTTTTTTCATCAAATTCTTTAACTGTTATATCATTAAATTCATACCATTTATTATCAGAAGTTTTAATTAAATCATAATAATGTCCTGATTCACTTGTTCCTAAATGAATAACAATTCCACTTAATTCATATTTACAATGTTTTTCTTTTGAATCTTCAATTAAATAATTTTTCATATTTAATGTCATTGGAAATTCAAAATAATCATTTAATTTATATTTAATCATATTATCATAATCAAATTCAAATCTTTTTAAAGCAATTACTAAAATATTAGGAAAATTTTTAAATATTTGTCTTTTATTACAAGCAACTTTTGTTTTACATTCTTCACAATTTATTTTATTATCACCATCCATTATTTCTCCTTTAATATAATTATTTAATGCTTCATATAAGTTATTACATCCTTTAATATTTAATTGAATATTATTATATTGAAATTCATTATATCTTTTATGTCCACATTCAAATTTTAATTCATCAACATATTTTCCTCCAAAAAAATAATTAAAAAGTGATTTATAAGGATTTTTTATATTTTCATCGGAATTATTATAAATATTATTAATATCTTTTTCAATTGAATCAATTAATCCAGCATAAAATTCATCAGCATCCATTTGTTCATTTAAGCTTAATTTATTAATTAAAGCAAAATCTTTTGGATTATAATATTGAGATTCATATGCTTTTAATGAAGAAAATACAATTTGTAAATTATATAATATACTTGATTCATTTGATTTAATACTTAATATTGTTTCTCTTAAAGTTGGAATATTAAAAAATTGTTGAAGAATTGAATTCATATAACAAGTACATGACATATTTTTTAATCCACAATATTCTGTTTTTATATCTTTTGATAAGTCAATAGTCCAATTTTTTAAATAATTTGATTTCCAAAAACCTAATTCATGAATATCATTTAATTTTCCTAATATTTCAAGATATAAATTTAATGTTTCATTTGGATTTTGTTTAATTATTGATATTATTAAATTATATATTGATGTTTTTGAATCATTTAACTGTAAACATGTTTTTGGAATTGAAACTGAATTTTCGTTACATTTACTGAAAATAAATTTTTCAAAAAAAATTGAATATAAATTTTCTTTTAATAAATAAGGTATAATTTCATTTGGAAATAATTCAACTAAATTTTTTAATAAATTTGCTTTTCCTTCTATTTCTTCTTCATTTATATCTGTATTATCTTTTTTATTTTTAAATGAAGAAATTAATAAATTAATAACATATAATAATTTATTTTTTTCTTTATATTCAGGAATATTATTTGAATTTAATATAACAAATTTATTAATTAAATTAGATAATAATTCTAAATAAATTCCTGATTTATCATTTTGATTTATAAATTCAATATTATCTTTTTCAAAAATTAAATCAAGGAAATTAAAAAATAATTTTGAATCATCTTCAAATAAACTTTCATATAAGAATTTATATAAAATTTTTTGTAATCTCACATTTTCACTTTGAATATATTGATATATAATTATTTCATTAAATATTTTTGGAGCTTTCAAGATATATTCTAAAAATCCTGTTTTATTATCATATAAACTGTTTACATAATTTAAAATTTTTTCTAAAATTTCTCCATGAATTGAATATTTTTTCTCATTTAAAAAACGTAAATATGAATTAAATTCATTTGGATTTTTAAATAATGCTTTTTCATTACTTTCTTCTAAATCTATTTTTTCATTTTTTTTTAAATTAGGTAATTTTTCAATAATGAAATTTTTCAATATTTTTATATTGTATGTATTATATTTTTCATTTTCATTTTCATTTTTCTTTGAAATTTTCATAATATCTAGAATAATAAATGATAAATTTTCTATTAAATTATTATCTATTTCTTTCTCAATAACAAAAGATATTTTATTTAATATTGTTAATATAAAATTCAAGCATTCAAAAACAATTTGATTATCATATTTTTTTTTTAATTCAGAAACTTTAATTTTTTTAAATAAATTATATAATTTTTTTCCTCCTTTATGAATATTAATAAAATTATTTAACAAATCTTTTTCTTTTTCTTTATTATCTTCAATATAATTTCTCATACAATCAAGATTATAAGTCAAAAGATAAATATTATTTAAATTAAAAATATCTTTAATTTCTTTACTATCAAAATTTTCATTACTAAATAATTTATTAATTTTTTTATTTATATAATAATCTTTAGGCATTTTTTGTAAAATATTCCATACTCTAATATTTTTTTCTTTATCATCATTAGGTTGACTAATTAAATCTAAAAAAATTTTAATTAACTCTTCATTATTTTCAATTAATTTTTTAGGATTAACTTTTAATTTTAATAATTGATTACTTTCTTGTTTAACAATAACTTGTTTATAAGTATTAGAAAAATTATATTCTTCAGGTGGAAATAAATTAATAAACTTATAAAAATCATATATTAAACTATATTTTTTTCCTTCAATATTTTCAAATATTACCTCATTTACATTAATATCATAATAATAACCAATTCTCCATCTTACATCAATTAAATATTCATTTTTTCCAACTTTAACTTTATAATTATGATGAGTTTTTATAGGACAATGAAATTGAAATATATATGTTTCTCCTTTTGCACTTTCAGTATCAGATTTTGTTGGAATTTTTCCAGGAAATGATGTTATTTTAGTATAAATAAAATCTAATAATTTAATTAAACCATTTATTCCATTTATATTTTTTTCCTCAATACTTTTTTTTAATTTTGTTATTATATCATTTATAAAAGTTTTCCAATAATTTTCTGAAAATTTTGGTAAATAATCACATAAATGTAAACATAAAATTGTTAATTCCCTATAACATTTATATTGAAAATTAGGATTATCATTATTCATTAACATATCATATATTAAATCAATTTTTTCAAGTTTTGAATTTTTAACTTTCGGCATTTTTTTATAGATAATTAAAGAATTATCTAAATTGATTTGATGGAATACTTCAATAATTAAATCTATTTCTATTTCATCAACAATTTTATTTATATTAATATAGTTTTTATTATTTACAATTTGTTTAATAAAATATGATAAAACTTTTTTATCAGGATAATCACCAAAATATCCAATTAAATAATTATATAATTCTTTTAAATTTTTTTGATGACTTGATAAAATACTAAACATTTTACCTAAATGTTCTTCAGGTAATAAATTTAATGGATTTTCTATATATTCATCACTTACAAAAAAAAATATAATTTCTAATCTTTTTTTAATATTAATAGAATAAGAATAATTTCCATTATAAATTGTATCATCATCAATCTTATTTTTTTTTACTGTTTTTTTAATTAATGAAACATAATTTTCTAAATTTTTAACAAATAATTGTATTATATTATATTTTGAATCTAATTTTTTAATATCATTTTCTTTTGAATTTCTTCTTTTATAACATTCATTAAAGATATTTATAATTAAAATAATACATTGAACAGTATTTTCATTCTTTTCATCTGAATTAATTTGTGTAAAAATTATATCTAAATATTCTAAAATGGTATTATCTTTAATAATAAAATTATTTGAAAGAATTTGAACAAAAGAATCAATTGCATAATTAATATTATCATCTTTAGATTTTTTTTTTGAATAATTAATAATATAATCATATAATATATCTAAACCATATTTTGATTTACTATAATTATTCAATTTTCTTTTTATTTTTTTATTAAGATTAAAACAACCTTCTGTTAAATTTTTTATAAATTCAATATTTTCATTTATTGATAAATCGATATCTTTTGAAGATTCATTAAATATTTGATTTTTTTTCTCAATTTCTAATTCACCAACGATATCTGATAAAATATTTTGAATTAAAATTTTATTTTTATTCTCAATTAATAAATCAATTATTTTATCTGGAATTTTATTAAATTGTGCTAAATAATGAAATATTCCATATACTCTTTTTAAAATTTCATCATGAACACTATCTTCTAATAATATTGATAAAATATTTTTTTTAACTATTAAAAATTGATAAAAATTTTCATTAAAAGATAATAAATTTATTCTTAAAGATAAAAGATCATTTATGGCATTTAATGCATATATTTTTTTTTCTAAAATTTGACTAGTAATACATCTATAATAAAATATATAATTTAATTTCTCACATAAATTATCCTTTTTTGCATTAGTATTTGATATATAACTAGAAAATTTTTTATTTAGATTTTCAATATAATTTTTTTGCTTAATATTTTTTAATTCTTGTTCTGATAAATTTTCTAAATTCATTATATAGGCATTTTGAATTTTACTTATATCAAATTCTTGAATATTTTTTTGATATAAATTATAAAAAGAACTGATTATAATATAATAATAATAAATTGGGCAAAAATATTTTTGAGAAGATAAACAATTTATTAAAATTTCATTTGAATTATATACTATGTTTTTATAAAATTTAATATAATTTTCATTATTTTCATCTATAATTTTGAAAAAATTCTTAAATAAAAGATCACATGAACCAATAATTGCTAAATCATAATCAATTAACATATATTTTCTATTTTGTTGATTATTTGATAATATTTTTATTTTATCAATATTATCAATTGTTTTCTGAGTTACAAAATCAAATAAAAATAATAATTTATTTTTTATATCCTTAATAATTAAGTTTTGATAACTACTTATATTCTTTTTTGGTTCTTTATAAAATCTATTAGCAATATCAATAAATTCCCCAGAAAAAAATTGAACAATCTCATAAGGAGAAATTTCGTTATTATTAATAATTTTATTTTCATATGTTTCTAAATTTTCTAAAATATTATCTTCTTGTATATCATTTATTTCTTCATTTAGAATATTATATCTCTCAAAATTATCGAAATTATATAAATTATTTCTAAAGAAATTCATTGAATATTTACTTTTTTTGAGATTATATTGAGAACTAATTTTATTTGGACTAATAGATATATTTATATCAAAAATTGAATTTTCATTTGTGTTCTTTATAAAGGCAGGATACCATTCATCTTTATAACAAAAATCAATATATGAATTCTTTTTTATTAAAGAGTCAATATCTAAATTTTTTATTTTTTCTTCAAATTTATTAATTGTATTTTCCATAGTAATATATTTTTTTAAATAATTTTTCTTATTAATTATTTTTTTATAATAAATAAATATATAAATTACCTAATTAATTATTTTTTTATAATATTTATTATTTATTATTCAAATATAAAAAAATTAAATTATTACCCAAAAAGAAACATTTACAAAAAATAATATGAAAAACAAAAAGTTTAACAAGCTACACCAAAATATTTTCCAGAAACACCTTTAAATCTTTTAACAGTACTAAGATTAAAATTATTTTTCAAAAATTTTGGTGTTCTTTGATCTTTTAAAACTTTAAAAAACTGGTATTCAATATCTTTTCTTTCTTTTCTTACATTTTCAATATTATCTAAACCTAAATCATCATCACCTTCTTTAATAATATTAATTTTATTTTTAGATTGTCTTAATATTTTTTTTAAATTAACTTCATGTAATAAATTAGGTTCAATTAATTTTGGTTGATGTGATTCTGGTTCTTCAGGAAGGTCATTAATTTGAATGTTTGAATCTTGAAAAAAAGGATTTTTTGATAAATCAATTTTTTTTCCTATATATTCATGTTGATTTTCAATATCAATTAAATCATCTGTATTTAAATGTAATAATTGTTTTGATAAAGTTTTTCCTCTAATTTCAGCTTTTTTTAAATTTAATTCATTTAATTTTCTTTTTTCAGTTAAATAAAGTGACTCTGATGAAGTTAAACTTGGATTAAATGATATATTTTTATTTCGACTTTTAAATGAATAATTATTAATTGTTTTAAAGTTTCTATTATCTATTATATCATATTCTTCTTCTGTATTATTTTCTTCACTTGATTTATCGTTTTCTTCTTTTTTTTCTTCTTCATTTTCTTCTTCATTTTCTTTTTCTTCTTCTTTTTCTTCTTCTTTTTCAATTTCAATATCTTCTTCATAATCATTCAATTCACTATTTGAAATATCAACTTCTTGTTCATTATTTATATCAGTTTCAAATAACTCTTTATTTTTTCTTCTTTCAAATTTTGCAATATTTAATGCAGTTTGTTTTTGAATTTTTAATTGTCTTAATGAATAAAATTCATCACTTAACATTTGATTTTTTTTGACTGTTCTTATATAATCATAATTCTCTTCATTTCCTTTAAAATCTCTTATTAAATAATTATTTAATGCTTTATGTTTTTTAATTTTTGGTAAAAAAGTTTTTTGGTATTTTGTTATTGATTCTATAGATTTAATTGGAGTAAATTTTGGTTGTTTTTTTTCTTTAGTAACATGAAAAATACTTTCTTTTCTTTGAATTATTTTTCCATTTTTTATTGTGAATATTTTTCTTTTTTTTTTTTTTTCTTTCTGACAAATTATCAAGTGCAACAAAAATTATATTTCTTATATTTCTATTATCTTCTTTTAATGATATAGTCTGTCTTCTTTTTTTCATATCTGGTTTATTTTTCATTGAAACTAAATGAATACTATTTAAAAATGCTGGAGGTGATAATGAATTTTGATATTTTTTTCTTATCATTTTTTCTAATATTGACATTTTATTATTATTGAAATTATTTTATTTTCAAATATAAGTTAATTATCTGTGAAAAAATGAATATAAATAAATATTAGTAAGATAGATTTTTACACTGATTTTATTTCAAACCTTAATTAATATTAAATTAAAGAAATATATTATAAAATCAATTTTCATTTAAAAAATAAAATATATTTGAATTGCTAAAAAATAACAAAAATACAATTGATAAATACTATTTAATTATTATATTAATTTTTTTATATTAATTTGATTGTTTTAATAAAAATATAATTAAAATATTTTCTTTTAAAAAATTAAAAAATTTATAATATATAAAATGAAAAATTCAATAAAAGGAAAGAATAACATATCAGAAATACAAATAACCAATATAATTTCAAACAA
>JAEEGL010603135.1_pt1 | contig 14386 bp, 10 predicted proteins | sample 9134231 | NCBI WGS metagenome assembly JAEEGL01 (sample SAMN16246548, study PRJNA631951) | gut metagenome | biome: gut microbiome; feature: rumen; material: fiber-attached | host: Bos | place: Iran: Karaj | collected 2018-10
ATCTCGCCCCGGTAGATATCGAGCCAGACCTTGTCGTTGGCAAGGACCGGTCCGAAGCGCTTGGTTATGTTTCGCATGGTGACTGCCGCGGTCTTTTCTTCCAAAGCAGCACACTCCTTTCTGAGAAGAGAAACCGTCCGTGGAGCGAGGTCTCCTCCGGACAGTGCCGATCATGCTGTAAAGGGCAGCGCGGTGGCTTGCCGGTCACTGCGCCGCCCTCTGCAGCATAGGAACTCCCGCGCTCCCTTCCGGGAGCGCGGGAAAAGCTATCTTATGCGTCTATATTGGTGATCCCGTCGATGTCGATGTCAAAGCTGGGAGCACTGCGGAAGACAGACTCCGCGAACTCGCCGTTGACGATGGACTCGGTGTCGGGCGTGAAGGTGCCCAGGTCGTTGACGTCTGCGAAGTACGAGTCGACAGTCTTGCCGCCGACGGTGAAGGTGCTGGTATCGAAGACCTTGATCTCGCCGGCAATGAGAGCCTTCTTGACTTCCTCGAGCTTCTCGGCGGTGCCGGGAGCTGCGACGTTCTCATTGATCTCGGTCAGTTCGACAGCGCCGTTGGCCAGGGTGCCGGTCCAGTCGGCGTTCAGGGTCTCGCCCTTGGCAACACGGCCGATCATCACTTCCATGAAGGTGACCCAGTTGATCCTGGAGGCCACGATGAAGGTGTTGGGGCAGTCCTTGGCGGCAGAGCCGTTGTAGAAGACGAAGGGGATGTTGTTGGATTCGCACTCGGTGGGAGCACCCATGGAGTCGGCGTGCTCGGAGAGAAGGACGCAGCCGTTGTTGATGAGCTTGATGGCGGCCTCTTTCTCAAGGTCGGGGCTGAACCAGGAGTTGGTGAAGGTCACTTCCATGGTGGCGCTGGGGCAGACGGAGCGGGCGCCGAGGAAGAAGGAGGTGTAGCCGGACTTGACTTCCGCGTACGGGTAAGCGCCGATGTAGCCGATCTTTGCCTGTTCGGCAGTGATCTTGCCTTCCTCGATCATCTGGTTGAGCTTGAGACCCGCGGCGACACCGCCGAGGTAACGGCCTTCAAAGATGGTGGCAAAAGCGTTGTGGAAGTTGGGCAGACCGGCAGAGTGGGCCTGGGTGCCGGTGGCATGGCAGAACTGCACCTCGGGGAACTCCTTGGCAGCCTGGATCATGAAGGACTCATGGCCGAAGGAGTCGGCAAAGACGACGTTGCAGCCGGCGTCGACGAGCTCGGCAGCTGCATCATAGCATTCCTGACCTTCGGGGATGTTGGTCTTCATGACGTACTCTACACCGATGTTCTCGCAGGCTTCTTTCGCGGCGTTCATGAAGTTGAGGTCGTAGGTGGAGGTCTCATCATGCAGGAAGATGAAACCGACCTTGACCGTCTTCACCTCGTCAGCGGAAAGCGTGCTGATATCGAACGGAGTGGAGTCATTGTCAAAGGGGAACGTGGGTTCCGGAGTGGCCTCGGGCTCGGCAGTCTTGGATCCGCATGCGCAGAGAGCGAATACCATAACAGCGGCAAGGACCAGAGCAATGATCTTTTTCATTTTTTTCTCCCTAATATTTTTTATTTATCAAACCATACGGTATTGATACAAAAACAAAAAACCGAAACACGCCGGATCTCCGCCACGTCTTTCGGTATATCAAAACGATCGAATGGAAAGTAAAGCGCAGATAAATTCTGCGCTTTCGAAACTCAAACCGATCATCCGATAGTCCGGCATTTACGGTGCCGGGTAGAGACACAAAACCATATCTTTTGCTTATATCGAAAGCCTATATGAAATTGCATTCGCAATGCTATTTATACAATACCATATGCGAGGAAAAAGTCAAGTGTTAGTTTATTCGATTTTACCATTTTTGAGGGCCGCTTTTTGGCGATAATCAACAAAACTCGAGACTGCTGTCCGTCATGGAGGCAATCTTCGCAAGGGACTCGATCCGCATGCCCTCGGCCCGAAGCCTGTTCCCTCCGCCCTGGAACACCTTCTCAATGGAGATGGCCGCTCCGACCACTTCCGCACCGGCCTGCGCGCAGATGTCCCGGAGCCCGATGAGTGCGGCTCCCGTCGCAAGGAAGTCATCAATGATCAGCACCCTGTCCTCTGCCGAAAGCCAGCTTTTGGAGACCATGAGCGTGTTCACGTTGCCGTGGGTAAAGGAGGCCACCTGCGCCGTATATACATCCGCCGCGATATTGCTCGTCCTGCTTTTCTTGGCAAAGACCATGGGGCAGCCCATGACAAAGCCCGCCATGCTAGCCAGCGCAATACCCGATGCCTCCACCGTAAGGACCTTGTTCACGCCGCAGCCTTCGAAGAGCCGGCCGATCTCCAGCGCCATGTCATAAAGGAGCGCAGTGTCGATCCTGTGGTTCAGAAAGCCGTCCACCTTGAGCACGCCGCCCGGCAGCACCCTGCCCTCGGAAAGGATCCTCTCTTCCAGTTCTTTCATGTGATCTCCCCCTTATAACCGAAAAAAGCCCGGTCGGTTCAATCAAGACTGACAGGCTTCATTCGGGTAATTCTATATGATTAGATTACACAGCGCGGGTGACCTTGCCGCTGCGGAGGCAGCGGGTGCAGACATAAACATGCTGCGGTGTTCCGTCCACGATGGCCTTGACGCGCTTCACATTCGGCTTCCACGCACGGTTCGTGCGTCTGTGAGAATGGCTGACTTTGATGCCGAAAGTCACGCCCTTATCGCAGAACTGACACTTTGCCATATTGTTGAAGCACCTCCTTGCTTGTGTTTCTCTGCCCTGACAGGACAGCTTATATATAATAGCAGACCGTTTTGCCGATTGCAAGAAAAAGTTTTGCATAAATTGTTTTTTCTTTTCTCTCGGCCGCAGGGTCTCCTCCGCATAAAAAGCATTGCCAAAAACAGCTAAAGTGATTAATATAATATTGAGAGATTATGTCCGCCTGAACAAGGAGGTTTTTATGGATAACCGCAGATATAAGGTAAAGCTCAGCGTGATAGTCGAAGAGAACCGGCTTGAATTCGTCCATAAGTCATCACATTACGATGACACCTTTGTCTCCACGGCCGACGTGAACCGGCCGGCCCTGCAGCTCACGGGCTTTTACGATTATTTCGACCCGGAGAGGATCCAGATCATCGGCATCGTAGAGACCACATACCTGAAAACGCTGTCGTCGGACGCGAGGCTCGCGGCTTTCGAAGAATACATGAGATACGATTTCCCCGCCCTGATCCTCTGCCACGATGTGGAGCTCCTTCCCGAATGCGAGGAAATGGCCCGGAAATATGACCGGAATCTCCTTATCACCGAGGAGGACACCTCCACGCTCCAGGCAAACATCATCACTTCCCTTCACAAATACCTCGCTCCCCGGATCACCACACACGGAGTCCTTGTCGAGGTCTATGGCGAGGGCATGCTCATCCTCGGCGACAGCGGGATCGGCAAGAGCGAGACCGCTCTCGAACTCATCAAGCGCGGCCACCGTCTGATAGCCGATGACGCCGTCGAGATCAGAAGGATCGACAACAACACTCTTCTTGGCAGTGCTCCGGAAAATATCCGCTATTATATGGAACTGCGCGGCATCGGGATCATCAACGTGCGCTATCTCTACGGGATGGGCGCCGTCAAGGGCGCCTCCATGGTGGAGATGATCGTCAATCTCGAACCCTGGGAGGACGGAAAGGCGTATGACCGGCTCGGTATCAAGCAGGACTACGAGGAGATCCTCGGGATCTCCATCCCCTCGATAACGGTCCCCGTGCGCCCCGGACGCAACCTGGCCATCATACTGGAGGTCGCCGCAATGAACAACCGACAGAAGAAATCCGGATACAATGCGGCGGAAGCCCTTGCCTCCGCGATCGATTCCGCAGTGGACGGAGGTCTTTTCTGAATGGACGCTCTCGATTCCGCCGTAAAGGAAATACGGGAAACGCTGCCGGGTCTTCCCCTTTCCGAGGAAGAGCCGATGGCGAAGCATTCCTCCTTTAGGATCGGCGGGCCCGTCCGGGCCTTTGCCGTGCCGGAGGATGTCACAGGCTTTTCCCGCATTACCCATATTTTAAAGAAGCATAAGCTGATGCCGATGGTCGTCGGCAACTGCACCAACATCCTTTTTCCCGACGAGGGTCTGAAGGATCTGTTTATTATCTCCACGGAGCGCATGACAAGGATGTTCCTCCTTGATGACAGCCGTATCTACGCCGAGGCCGGCGTCTCCCTTTCCAAACTGGCGAGCTTTTCCTGCCAGCATTCGCTCGCAGGGCTGGAGTTTGCCTCGGGGATCCCCGGTACGGTCGGAGGCGGTGTTCTCATGAATGCGGGGGCTTACGGCAGTGAAATGAAGGACGTCGTCGAGAGCGTGGTGACATACTATCTTCCGGAGCAGAAACTGTATGAGACGCCCCTTGAAAACTGCGGCTTCGGTTACAGGAAGAGCGCGTTCCAGACCATGACCGGCTGCGCAATCGTGAGCGCTGTTTTCCGCCTTGAGAAAGGCGACCGGGATGAGATCGCGGCGAAGATGAAAGAGCTCAACGAACGTCGCCGTGAAAAGCAGCCGCTCGATCTGCCGTCCGCAGGGAGCGCCTTCAAGCGTCCGGAAGGATACTTTGCGGCAAAACTGATAGAGGAATGCGGGCTGAAAGGGTATTCGACCGGCGGCGCCATGGTCTCCGAGAAGCACGCGGGATTCGTCGTGAACACGGGAAACGCCTGCTCGCATGATGTGTATTACCTTATGATGCATGTGCGCAATACTGTGTGGCAGATGAAGGGGATCGAACTGGTCCCGGAGATCATCATCCTCCCGCCTGATTATAAGCTTACGGACGATTCTCCCTCCGCGCCGCTCCATATCATCAGCGGCAGCGGTCCGTTATCTGAGGCCGATTTCTCCGGCGCCAAGGAGTAGAACGACATGGAATTTCTGATAATTACGGGCCTGTCCGGCGCCGGCAAGAGCCGGGCGGCCGATGTGCTCGAGGATCTTGATTATTACTGCGTGGACAACATGCCCGTTGCCCTGCTCGGCAGGTTCGCGGAATTCTGCACGGCAGCCGGCGGAAGATACGGAAAGGTCGCGCTGGTGACCGATGTGCGCGAAAACGAGGATTTCACCGCGCTCCTGAACGCGCTGGATGAGCTCAAGGCAACAGGCCTCAACTGCCGGATCCTGTATATGGACGCCGATGAAAAGACCATCATACGCCGGTACAAGGAAAGCCGCCGCCCGCACCCTCTCGCGCAGAGCGGACTTTCGATGGAGGAATCCGTCCGGCGGGAGATCGCTCTCCTCGCCCCCGTGCGGGACAGGGCCGATCACATCGTCAACACATCGGGCCTCACGCTCGGGATGCTTCAGAACAGGCTGTTCGCCCTGTTTGCCGAGGACGGGCAGACGCGCGAACTCAACATCCCGGTGATCGCTTTCGGATACAAATACGGGATCCCTATGGACGCGGATCTTGTTTTCGATGTCCGCTTCCTGCCGAATCCTTTCTATGTGGACGAGCTCAGACCGCTCTCCGGGCTGGACCGCCCCGTCGCGGAATATGTCTTCGGGCACGGCCGGGCCAGGGAATTCATGGAAAAGCTCGAGGACATGATCGAGTTCCTGATCCCCATGTATATCGAGGAGGGGAAGCTCAGCCTGACCATAGCGGTTGGATGTACGGGCGGCCGGCACCGTTCGGTCGCCATAGCAAAAGCGCTGAGCGATCATTTGAAAGCCCGCGGATTTCTTTCTGAAAACATCAACCGTGATCTGGAGAAATGATCTGAAATGTCTTTTTCATCTGACGCAAAAGCCGAAATGTGCAGGGTCAAACCCGAAAACGACAGCTGTGCGCTGGCTGAATGCTATGGTGCGCTTCTTTTCTGCAGCACCTTCCATGCGGCACAGATCCGGATATCCACCTCGAGCCGTGCGTTCGCAACACGCCTGATCAGTCTCTTCCGCCGCGCCTTCGGTTTTTCTTTTGACAGTGCTCCTGATAAGGAAGAGACGGGCAGACTCAATCTCCGGATATCGGACAGTGCGAAGATCGCCGTGATTTTTGACCGCTTCGGGATCTCGCCCCGACACAGTGTCTCGCACCATATCAATCTTGCCGTGCTGGAGGAAGACAGCTGCAAGACCGCGTTCATGCGCGGCGCCTTCCTTTCCGGCGGCACTGTCAATGATCCGGAAAAATCCTTTCATCTGGAGTTTTCCACCTCCCACAGGAGCGTGAGCCGCGAAGCGCATTCGATCCTTTCCGAAATGGGTTTCTCCCCGAAATCATCCGAGCGCAGCAACAACTGTCTCCTCTATTTCAAGCAGGCCGATCCCATAGCCGACCTTCTGACGACCCTCGGGGCCCCGGCGTCCGCGATGAAAGTGATGACCGCCAAGGTCGACAGGGAGATGCGGAACACCATAACAAGGCGCGTCAACTGCGACACCGCGAACTCGGACAAGATCGTCCTGGCCTCGCAGGAGCAGATCGACGCCATACACCGATACGCCGCGCGATACGGACTCGACAGTCTCCCCGAGCCGCTGAAGAGCACCGCGCTCCTCCGGATCACCAACCCGGAGGCCAGTCTGTCCGATCTTGCGATGCTCTCCTTTCCCAAGGTCTCCAAAAGCTGTCTTTCCCACAGACTGAAAAAGATCCGGGAGCTTGCCGATGAGGAAGCCGCCCCGGATATCGAGGAATAAACATGGCCTTTGTGCATCTGCATGTTCATAGCGAGTACTCCCTGCTCGACGGCTTCTGCCGGATCGACAGGGCCGCGAAGCGCGCCCGCGAGATGGGGCAGACTGCCCTTGCCATCACCGACCATGGTGTGATGTACGGCGCCGTCGCTTTCTACAAGGCATGCAGGGCCGCAGGGATTAAGCCGGTCATCGGCTGCGAGGTCTACGTCGCTCCGCGATCCATGGAGCAGAAAGACCACGGCATCGACAGCAATTATTCCCACCTGATCCTGCTATGCAAAAACGAGACCGGCTACAGGAATCTCTGCCGTCTGGTGAGCGAGGCGTTCACGCGCGGCTTCTATAACAAACCCAGGATCGACTGGGACCTTCTGCAGAACTGCTCGGATGGGCTGATCTGCCTTTCCGGCTGCCTTGCGGGCGAGATCCCGCAGGCACTGGTCCGCGGAGATTACGAGGCGGCAAAAAAAAGAGCCCTGATGCTCAGCAGACTGTTCGGGCCGGACGCCTTCTATCTGGAGATCCAGAAGCATGGCATACCCGAGGAGGACCGCGCCGCGGCCGAACTGGTCAGACTTCATAATGATACCGGGATCCCCCTCGTTCTCACCAACGACGCACACTATGTGGATAAAGAGGATGCGTATTATCAGGATGTGCTCATGTGCATCCAGATGCAGAAGACCGTGGACGATCCGGACAGGCTCCGCTTCGAGACTGAGGAATTCTATCTGAAGCCGGAAGAGCAGATGCGCGCACTCTTCCCCGATCTGGGCGAAGCGGCGGATAATACCGTGAAGATCGCGGATCAGTGCGTTTTTGATTTTGAGTTCGGCCACTATCATCTGCCCCGCTTCAAGCTTCCGAAGGGCTGTGACGACAGCTTTGAATATCTCCGTGGACTGTGTGAGAAAGGCTTTGCGGAGCGCTTCCCGGACAGGCCCGAGGTCCATGAGCAGCTCGAATACGAGCTCGAGATGATCCGCAGGATGGGCTTTGTCGACTATTTCCTCATCGTGTCGGATTTCATCGCATACGCGAAAAACAACGGGATCCCGGTTGGTCCGGGCCGCGGAAGCGCTGCTGGAAGCGTCGTTTCCTACTGCCTGCACATAACCGACGTCGATCCCGTGAAATACAGCCTGTTTTTTGAGCGTTTCCTCAACCCCGAGCGTGTTTCGATGCCGGATATAGACGTCGACTTCTGCGTCAACCGCAGAGGCGAGGTCATCGACTACGTCAACCGTGTGTACGGCAGCGACCATGTGGCACAGATCGTGACCTTCGGCACTCTGGCCGCCCGCGGTGCGATCCGGGACGTCGGCAGGGTGCTTTCAATGAGCTACGCCGAGACCGACGCCGTGGCAAAACAGGTGCCGATGGCGCTGAACATGACCCTCGACGAAGCTCTCTCTCTTTCCAAGCCGCTTCGGGAGATGGCGGAAAACGACGAGCGCGTCAGGCGCCTCATCGATGTTTCCAAGGCGCTTGAGGGCACACCCAGACATGCCTCCACCCACGCCGCCGGCGTGGTCATCACGGAAAACCCCGTGATGGACTATGTCCCGCTCGCGAAAAACGACGAGTCGGTCGTCTGCCAGTACCCGATGACCACACTGGAGGAGCTCGGACTGCTGAAGATGGATTTCCTCGGTCTCCGGAACCTCACGGTCCTCGAGGACGCGGCGAAGCTCGTGCGCGAGAAGGAGCCAAGCTTTTCGGTCGAGAAGATCCCGGAAGACGACTCGCCTACCTTCGAAATGCTCGCCGAAGGGCACACCAGCGGCGTGTTCCAGCTTGAAAGCGCCGGCATGACAGGGGTCTGCACGAGTATACGGGCCAAGAGCATTGAAGATATCAGCGCCGTGATAGCCCTGTACCGGCCCGGTCCCATGGATTCCATCCCCCGCTTCGTCGAATGCTCGCAGCATCCGGAGCGCGTGACCTATAAGCACGAGCTGCTGAGGCCCATCCTGGAAGTCACATACGGCTGTATCGTCTATCAGGAACAGGTCATAGAGATCTTCCGCAGGCTCGCCGGCTTTTCTCTCGGTCAGGCCGATATGATCAGAAGAGCCATTTCCAAGAAAAAGCACGCGGTGATTGATTCGGAGCGTGTGGCTTTCGTATACGGAGATCCGTCGCGCTCCATCCCGGGAGCTGTGGCGAACGGTGTGCCGGAGACCGCGGCAAACAGCATATACGATGAGATCATCGCTTTCGCAAGTTATGCTTTCAACAAGGCCCATGCCGTAAGCTACGCCGTCGTCTGCTACCGCACGGCATACATGAAGCGGCACTATCCGCAGGAGTACATGGCTGCACTGCTGACGAGCGTTCTCGAAAACAGCGTGAAGATCGCCGAATACATCTCGGAATGCCGCAGCATGGGCATTTCTCTCCTTCCTCCTGACGTAAACGGCTCCGGCCCCGACTTCACCGTTGCTGGCCGTGATATCCGCTTCGGGCTGGCAGCGGTCAAGGGGATCGGAAGGAACGTGACGAAGGTACTTGTCGACGAGAGAAGAACAAACGGTCCCTTCACTTCCTTTGAAGACTTCTGTTCCCGGATGTATTCCTCCGACATGAACAGGCGGACGATAGAAAGCCTGATCAAAGCCGGCGCCTTCGACAGTCTCGGCTGCAACCGCAGGGCGATCCTGAACGCCGCTCCCGCAATACTGGACGGGCTTTCAAGGGCGGCGAAAGAAAACATCGACGGACAGATCGATCTTTTCGGAGACTTCAGTGACGCTCCGACGTCGGTTCGGATCCCCGATGTGCAGGACTTCAGCCCCCGGGAAAAGCTGGCTATGGAAAAGGAGATGACCGGGCTCTACCTCTCCGGGCATCCGATGGACGAATACAGGAGCAGGATCAAAAAACTCGGCACCGTGCCGATCGGTTCCATCATCAGTGACTTTTCCTCTGACGGCCCGAACCGTTATTCGGACGGTCAGAGGATACGGATAGCCGGTATCGTCTCCTCTTCGCGGACAAGGCCGACGCGGAACAATTCTCTGATGTGCTACATCCAGTTTGAGGATGACACCGGCAGCATAGAGCTCGTCGTATTTCAGAAAGTGCTCGATTCATGCGGCGGTTATATCTCGAACAATGCAGCGCTCGTCGTCTCCGGCAGGATATCCGTCCGGGATGAGAAGGAACCTCAGATAACAGTCGAGGATCTTTCCCCGATTGACAGCTTCCTCTCGCAGGAGCTGCCCCCCGGGCCGGAAAACAGACCTCTCAGGTCGCCTCAGCAGCAATATTCCCCGACAGCTGAACAGCCCCGGCCGGAGGTACCGTCCTCCGCTTTTCCGGATGACCTGCAGGACAGGACCCTTTATGTCCGCGTTCGGTCGGCCGGTGACAGCATCCTGCACCGCATCGAACTGCTGCTGACCATGTTCCCGGGCTCCGGGAAGCTGGTGATCTGGTGCGAAGAGGAGAAAAAGCGCATAGGCACCAGATGCCTTATCCATCCCGCGCTCGCCGCGGAGCTTTCGGAGCTCCTCGGAAAAGAAAATGTCGTACTGAAATAAACAGCGCTGCTGTTATACTCTTTCCTACAGTAAGGAGCAGATTCCATGACAGAAAACCAGATTCCCCTGTTCACGCTTCCGGCTCGCGGCCCGAAAGACGGCTCACCCGTTTTTATCGCAGACGGCGGACTGTTTCGGGACGAAAGCACTGAAAGTATCCAGGCACGCCTGATGATGAAAAACCTTTCCGGAAAGGAACTCTCCTCCGTCCGGATCCGTCTTGTCCCTCTCGACACGGATGGCCGCGAGATCGCCTTCGACACAGGGCACGACTGCGAAGGCCCGTTCTCGGGCGAAGGTCCCCACGCTCTTCCCGATATCATGCTCCCGTTCATGACAGCCTCTTTCTGGGCGGATGTCATACAGGCAGCCTTTGCCGACGGAAGCATCTGGGAAGATACGGTTGGATCCGTGCCTGCTCCCTTATCTGAGAAGCACGCGGAAGACGAACCCCCGGCCCCGGCAGCCGGCAGTTCCGCAGAAGAGGAGTCTTCGGATTTCTCTAGCCGCTCCGCTTCGCCGTCCCTAGAGGAAAACGCGGCCGACGCTCCCGAAACAATCTCGGAGCCTGCCGTTCCGGCCAAGGCTCCCGCCCCGTCCGGTCTTGCGCCGTCGGAACACCCGAAAGACGCACAGTCTTCCGTTCCCGCCAAAGCCGCCGCACCGGCGGTCGCAGAAAAAACCGGCGTCTCGGAAGCAGAGGAGGAAGACGGCTCCGACCGTGGCTTTTCATTCCGGAAACTGCTGGTGATCCTCATCCCCGCGCTTCTGATCCTCAGCGGCCTTGCCATCGTCTTCACCAGTGTATATCTGCCCGAGAGACGTTATAAGGAAGCGGTCGAACTGTTCAATTCCGGCAGACTGGAGGAGGCCATCCCTGCCCTGGAGGCGATGAACGGCTATAAGGACAGCGCCCTGTATATCAGCACCGCGGAAAACGCGATCGCCTATCAGAAAGCCGTCGAGTCCTATGAGAAAGGCGACTACGGCGCCGCATACGATGCTTTCTCCGATCTGAGCGGCTTCGGGGACAGTGCGGAATGGGCCGCGCGCTCCGATGACGAAATAAGCGCCATTGCGTACAGCGAGGCCGACGCTCTGCTCAGAAGAGGAAAACTGTTCGAAGCGGCAAGCGCCTTCTATGCGATCAAAGACTATTCCGATTCCTGGGACCGCTGTTTCGCAGTCTGGGGCCTCATCGCGGGCAGGAGAAGCATCTCCGCGGGCAGTCATACTGTCTGCCTTGCAGACGGCGGAAAAATTCTGGCCGCGGGAGACAACCGTGACGGCGAGCTGGATCTTTCCCAATGGAACAACATTGCGGAACTGTCCGCGGGGAACGGCTTCACCGTGGGACTGAAGTACGACGGCACCGTCGTAGCCGTCGGGAACAATGACTACGGTCAGTGTGATGTCTCCGGGTGGACGGACATCGTGTATGTATCCGCCGGATACTGGAGCACGGCCGGGATCCGGGCGGACGGGACCATCGTGATCGCAGGACGGGAATGTGACGTTTCCGGTTGGAGCGGCGTCAGGGCCATGAGCCTGAGCATTTTCCACACAGTCGGACTGCTTTCGGACGGCTCCGTGGTCGCTGCAGAAATCCGGGACAATACGGGCGCGGCGCATGACTACGGACAGGAAGAGATCGACGGCTGGACGGATATCGTTTCCATCGCCGCCGGATACGGATTCACCGTAGGCCTCAGGAAAGACGGCACCGTCGTAGCCGCCGGAGACAACACTTACGGTCAGTGCGACGTGGAGGACTGGGAGGACATCGTCGCCGTCTCCGCCAACTTCAAGCATGTGATCGGCCTGAAAGCGGACGGGACGGTCGTGGCCGCCGGCTGGAACGAAAACGGCGAGTGCGATGTGGAGGACTGGGAGGATATCGTCGCCATCTCCACAGGCACCTCCCACACGATCGGTCTGCGGTCCGACGGCACGCTTCTCGCGGTCGGCAACAGCAAGGACGGCCGCTGTGACGTGGAGGACTGGAAGAATATACTCGTGCGATAGTCTTGCGGTTTTGGTTCTGTTTTATCCGCAAATGGAAGGAAGCCTTTCCCGATCGGGAAAGGCTTCCTTTGTTTTTTATTCCGTTTGGATCAGAAAGGTCTCTCGTCGCTCGTAAGATCCATCCAGTCGCATTCTGCCTGCGAAAGGCTGATATCCAGGGCATCCAGCGAGCTGACCAGTTCTGCGTGATTGTTGGCTCCGATGATTGGGAACACGTCCATGGGCGTTGCCATGGTGTATGCCATGCAGATCTGCGGCACCGTCACGCCCTTTTTCTTTGCCAGTTCCGCTGCGCGCTCCATGCGGGTGAAGTTGTCGGGATAGCAGTAGCCTATCCTCATGCCCTCGGGGACCTTATCGGGGTCCGCGGCAAACTTTTCGCGTGTGACGAAGCCCACACAGAAGCCGCCGGACAGCGGCGAATAGGAGGCAACGGGGATCTGCGTGTCGATGCAGTATTGTCTCTCTGCGGTATATTTCGGTCCGGAGATGGACCCGCTGCCCTGTGTGAACGGATCGCCCACCATCTCGGCAAGGGAGAAATGCTCCTCAATGATGGAGAAGCCCTGCAGCCCGTTTGCCTCTGCGTAAGCGTTGGCCTCCTTCACCCTTTCAATGGACCAGTTGGCGGCGCCGAAGGCTTTTACCATCCCTTCTTTCTTAAATCTGTTGAGGGTGTCCATGATCACTTCGACGGGGACATTCGGATTATCTCTGTGAAGGTAAAGCACATCCACATAATCCGTATAGAACTTGGTAAGTGTATCGTAAAGCTGGCTCTCCATATCGAAGGGATGGATTGTGGACCTCTGCAGGAAAGGTTCGAAGTCAAAGTAGGAGGGATGGCCGCATTTGGACATGATGACTATGTCATCTCTCTTTATTCCGCTCTCCTTGATCCACTTGCCGAGAGCGATCTCGGTGGAACCGACATTCGGTGCCCCGTAGCTGTGTGCGGAGTCAATGGTGTTGATCCCGTTATCAAAAGCGTCGTTGAGGTGCTCGATCTGCTCAGGCTTCGCGGTCGGGGTGGTGATGTAAGCCGTGCCCATGATATAGCGGCTGACCTTTTTGTCCACACCTTTGATTTTTCCATATTTGATCATATTCTTCTCCTTTATAACCAGAACATAATTATTTTCTTTATTCCTTAATTATTTATTATAAGCAAATCCCCGGTGAAAAACAAGCCGGAAAGGAGGCAGTGATCTCTTTAATTCAGAAAATCCTTCAGCTTCTTCGAGCGACTTGGGTGGCGAAGCTTGCGGAGAGCCTTGGCTTCGATCTGACGGATTCTCTCACGGGTGACATTGAATTCCTTTCCCACTTCCTCGAGGGTGCGCGTCCGGCCGTCGATAATGCCGAAGCGGAGCTCCAGGACCTTCTTCTCGCGCGGGGCGAGAGTCTCGAGAACCTCCTCGAGCTGCTCCCTCAAAAGGGAGAAAGAGGCGGCCTCGGAAGGCTCGGAAGCGTCCTCGTCGGGGATAAAGTCACCAAGGTGCGAATCCTCTTCTTCGCCGATTGGCGTCTCCAGCGATACCGGCTCCTGCGCAATTTTCAGAATATCCCTTACCTTTTCCACGGGCAGGCCCATCTCCTCACCAATCTCCTCCGCAGAGGGATCGTGGCCGAGTTCCTGCAGCAGCTGTCGGGAGCCACGGATGGTCTTGTTGATGGTCTCCACCATATGCACAGGAATTCTGATCGTGCGCGCCTGGTCGGCTATCGCTCTGGTGATGGCCTGACGGATCCACCAGGTCGCGTAGGTGGAAAACTTGTAGCCCTTCGTGTGATCGAACTTCTCCACCGCCTTGATGAGTCCGAGATTCCCCTCCTGGATCAGGTCGAGGAACTGCATCCCGCGGCCGACATACCGTTTTGCGATGGATACGACGAGGCGGAGGTTCGCCTCCGTCATGCGGTGCTTGGCCTCTTCATCGCCGTTTGCCATCCGGATGGCGAGATCGACCTCCTCTTCCGGTGTCAGAAGCCTGACCTTTCCGATCTCCTTCAGGTACATACGGACCGGATCGTCTGTCGCCAGCGTGTCGGCCATGGCGTCCGTGTCCATGATGTCTTCCTCTGTGATCTCCTCGAGTGTTTCCATATCCTCTATGTCGGG
>JAEEGL012143091.1_pt1 | contig 14386 bp, 8 predicted proteins | sample 9134231 | NCBI WGS metagenome assembly JAEEGL01 (sample SAMN16246548, study PRJNA631951) | gut metagenome | biome: gut microbiome; feature: rumen; material: fiber-attached | host: Bos | place: Iran: Karaj | collected 2018-10
AAATATAATTTATATTTAATATACAATAAATATCATTTGTCAATTTCTAGCATATCAGAAATTCTTTTCAGCAAATCAAATTTATATTTTTAAACTAACTTCACCTTTATTCATTTAGCGATTCCAGAAAAATATAATCTGGAAACTATAAAAATTGAAAAATTCAATATTTATTTATTGAATTTTCTATTGTCTTTTTTAAAAAAATTTTTATCAAGATAAATAAATTTATCTTCATAAAAATTAAATCATTTATTTCAAAACATAATTATGCTTTGAAAAAAATTTATTGTTAATTTTTTTTAGTATTAAAAATTCTAATTTCAAAAAGTTGTATCAATAAAAAATCAAAACATTCCTTTAAGCAATAATTTATATTTTGTAATTGTAATAGATATTTATACCTTCTAAAAAATAAACTAATTATTTATTAAATATAATTAAATTACTTAATAATTAATATATATACATGAATAATATATCATATTTATTTCTAATATTAAAAGAATATAGATAAATAAAAATTTTATTTTTATACTATAAATAAACAAAATTTTATATAATATTTCTTATTAATATTTTCATTTTCAATAATAATACCAATACAATTTTTATAATAAATTTGAAGGTAAATATCAACTAAATGAACTTCATTATTAATCTAAGCATTTTTTTTCAAATAATCATTAACAATCATAATAAAATAATATAAAGTATGTATTGAATAAATTTATGTATATGTATATAATAAAAAATAGAATCTTTTTAAAATTTTCTTTTTCAAATTAATTGAAAGGAAATAATTAAGGAATGTTAATAGTAAACAAATAAATATAAAACAAAATTTACTAAAAATATATTTAATGCCAATTATATATATTTGAAAGTTTTTCATAAATTAAGTTTATTGATAATAATGAAATTAATTTATATAAAAAATATATTCTTAAATGTGTTTAATATTGAAATAATTTTTATTTTTTCTATTTAAAATATTTCTTAGTAATTAAAAAATATACAATAATTTAATTTATTTTTTTATTATAAAATAAATCAATAATAAATGATAAACTTCATTTCATATTTCTTCATAAGAAAAAAATAACAAAACATAATCATATATGATAAATTAGTTTATATTCTTTAAATTTTAATAATTAATAAGTTAACTCATTTAAATTTAAATAATTCTAAATTTATTTAGAATAAACTTCTTAATTTAAGAAACAATTAAGGTTGATAAATTTTATAACTACAGAATTTCAAAGATAATTTAATTTTTTTACCTAATAATTAAATAAAATAAACAAAAACTGATTATTATCATAGATAATATATTAATATTATATAAAGATAATTTAAATCTATTTATTTAAATAACTTATTTATTATTTTTCTTTTTATAAATTGAATTAATATTTAAATTAAACCAACTAAACATAAAAAAATAATTTATGTTAACAATAATAAGAAAAGAAAGTAATAGTAGTTCAATAGATGGACTAAATAGAACAGAATCAACTCTCAGAAATTCTCAAAATTCAAATCTATCAAAATTAACAAAAACTGAAGAAGATCTTATATTTAAAAGTGAAAGAAGTATTCAAAATGATGAAAAAATTTATGATATAGAAAATAAAATAATTGAAAAACAAATAAAAGATTCTTCAAAAGAAAATACTTTCAGAAGAACAAATATAATTTCAAATAGAGAAACTATTATTCCTAAAAAAATAATAAATAAAGAATATAAAGAATTAAGTATCAAAAAAAATAGTGAAGGTAATATTTCAGAATTAAACAATGATTCAATAATAATAAATGAAAAAATCAACAAAAGAAATTTTTGTAAAAATTTACTAGGAAATGAAAATATTAAATTAAAAATATTTCTTATTATTTTTATTTTTTTAGCTTTTGGAGCATTTTTATATTTTTTTATATTCATTGTTGGAAGAAATATGAAAAATTAAATTTTTACTTTACGAAAAAATTATTGAGTTTTAAGTAATAGTTTTTTACAAATCTTATTTTAATATTTAGATGATTTAAGTATTTTTATGAATAAAAATTTATCAATTATAAGAATTATATAAAATTTAAATTAATTATCAAAATAAATAATAATATTTAATATTAAAATGGGATTTTATTTTATAATTTTTTTATCATTATATTAATATGGGAGCCAATTTATGTGCAAGAGATAATAACATAAACAGAGAGCCAATAACATATTTCAAAACTTTAGATCAATTTTCTCATTTTTCTGAAAGTGAAAGAGAAAAAGTAAAATTATCATTAATATTAAAAAACATTCAAGACACAAGTAATTATGAAATATCTCTATTATTATATACAGATAAGCAAAAATTAAATTTTCGTAATGTAGCCTCAACAGAAATTGCATCAGCAGTAAATAATGAAATAATATTTAATCAATTTTTAATAATGGAATATTATTTTGAAAGAGAACAAGCTTTGGGTTTTCAAATAAAAGGTTCCTTCAATGAAACAATTCAAACAACATTAGGTTCAATTATGGGAAGTAGAGGTCAGAAATTAAAAAAAACATTAAGTAATAATTCAATATTAGAAATATCAGGTCAACGTTTAAGTGATTTGAAAACAAATTTAAATTTTGAAGTAGCTATAAATGGAAATTTAAATGGAATGGGAATATCATATTTAATAAAATATTTAGGAACTCAATCACATCTATTAAATAATAATATTTATAGAAGTGAAATAACAAGTAATAATTCATCAATAACATTTACTAAATCATCAATACCAACAATAGCATTATGTCCTGATGGTAAATTTAATGATAATATAATTCAAATAGAATTATATGATAATTATAAAAATAATAAATTAGGTGAATTAACAAGTCCAATTCAAACATTTATATCAAATGATCAAAAAATAACAAATAATATTATAAATGCAACAATAAAAACAACAATATCAACAATATATTCATTTTTAGATTTTTTACGTGGTGGTATGGAAATAAATTTAACAATTGGAATAGATTTTACAGGTTCAAATGGTTCACCAACATATTCAAATTCTTTACATTACCTTGCTCCAGGTTCATTAAACAATTATGAAAGAGCAATTAGATCATGTGGTGATATTCTAGCAGTATATGATGCTGATCAACTTTTCCCAGTTTATGGTTATGGAGCTTTATATAATGGTTCACAAAATAATATGCATTGTTTCGCTTTAAATGGTAATCAAAATAATCCTGATGTAAATACAATTGATAATATATTAAAATTATATCGACAAGTTGTTCCTAAATTATCTTTTTCTGGTCCTACATATTTTGCTCCTTTAATTAATAATTTAAATAATAATGTTAAAGATGATTTAAAAAATGGAAAAAAAATGAATTATAATATTTTAATGATATTAACTGATGGTCAAATTGGTGATATGAGAGAAACAATTGATGCTTTAGTTGAAGCTAGTTTTTTACCTATTAGTGTTATTATTGTTGGTATTGGAAATGGACCTTTTGGAAATATGGATATTTTAGATGCTGATGAAAATCCTTTATTTGATAGAAATGGAAGAAAAGCTGATAGAGATTTAGTACAGTTTGTTCCTTTTGAAGATTTTAAAAATGATGGTGATAAACTTGCTGAACAAGTATTAGAAGAAGTTCCTAGACAAGTTGTTGAGTATTATCAACATCAGAAAATTTCACCTATGGATGATTTAGGGAAAACTAATTTTTAAATTTTAATGTTTTCATTAGTTTCTTTTTTATTTTTTAAGGCTAATTTGAAGATTTTTATTTTGGTTTATTTTTGTTTTTTTTTTTTTTGAATTTTTTTTGTGTTTTTTGGTTTTTTTTTTGTTATTGCTTTTATTATTTTTTTTATTTAGATTATTAGAGAAAAAAATTTTTATTTTAGAATTTTTTTCTTATTTAATTAATTATTATTAAATGGATGCAGTTGCAATTCAATATGTATTTTATTTTATTGGAGGTTTTTTCTCAATCATTTTACTTGTAGTAATCTTTATTCAACAATTTAGCATAAATAAAAATGATATAATTAAAAATTGTTTAATAATAATTGTAATATCAGAAATAATTAATTCAATTCATAAATTAATCAATTTTTTAAAAAATGATAATAATAAAGAAACAATATGTAAAATTCAAAAAGGAATAGGAACTTTTTCTGATATATGTACTCCTTTTTTAAGTTTAATAATAGCAAGAGAATTATATTGTTTAACCAAAAATAATGAATTTAGTTCATTTGGCTTAAGTTCATCATATATAATTTATATTATTGGTTTTTTTATTCCATTAATAATAACAATAATTTTTTATTTAATAGATTATAATTTATTATCAAATTCAATAAAGATTAATATTAATTATCCTTGTAATATTAATGAACCATTATTATTTTATTTATATGGTGTTTTTTGGATTTTCATTATTTTAAGTTTATATTTTTCAATTTCTACTTTAATAATAATAAACCAAAAAAAAGAGGAATTTCTTTTATTAGAAAAAGAATTATTATCAGATTCCGAAGATGAAATAACCAAAGATAATTTAGCAATTTCACCAAAATTAAATAAGATGTATAAAAACAATTTAAAATATCCAATTACAATAATTTTAATATGGTTTATTGTAACTATAATTAGAGTTATTCATTATATTGTTAATAAAGATAAAAATAATATAGAAATGCTTAAAAGAATTTTTATTTTATATGCTTTTATAAATTCTTTTAGAGGAACTATTTATTGTTTTGTTTATTTTACTAAAAATGATTGTATAAAAAATAAAAAAGAAAAGAATAATTCTTTAAAATGTATTAATGATTCTAATTTTGATGATTCTAAACTTATTAATGTGACTGTTGAAGGGAGTAGTGGAACTTTTAATGAAGTTTATAGTATTTAAAATTGTTGTTTTTATTCAATTTTTTTTTATTATAAATAATTTTATAATAAAAATAAAAAATATATTTTAAAGATTTAATATTTTTTTTTATTATTGATAAATTGATTTAGAAAAAATAAAATTACTATATTTCAATTTGAATAATTTTATTAATTGAATTTTTAAGTTTTTTTCTTTTTTATTACTTCAATATTTTATATATATTTAAATGCTTAATTTATCTTCAAAATTATATTATAAATACTCCATCATATTATTTAAATTTTTATTTATATTTTTTTATTGAAACTTTAACATTATCATAAATATATACTATCTTATTATGAAAAATAAAAATATGAATTCTTAATTTATTTATAAAGTAGTTTTTTTAGCAAATCTAGAATATTTTGAAGGACTTTTAGGATTATTAGAAATATTAATATTAGCATTATTATTAATAAAAATTCCATTTGTATTTTTATTTCTATTAGAAAAAGAAATTTGAGAAACTTTAGAAATTAAATCATGTTTATTACATAAATTAGTACTACTTCTAAAAGAAGTATGTCTATAAAAATTTGTATTTGTATTTTTTTCAACTTCTGAAATGTAAGTTTCAGGTGGATCATTTATAATTTCATTTTCAATAGATTTAAATTCTTCATTATATTTATTTTTTAAATGCTCTGAATGTTTTAGTTTATTTGATTTATTAATTGCTCTTAAATTACCTTGTGATTTAAATTGTGGATTATGATAAAATGATTTTGAATGAGTTTTAAATCTTGTTTTTTTTCTTATTATTATATTTATTAAATTTTGTGCTTTTTGTCTTAAAAATTTAATTGAAGAATGTGATTTATCTTCACTTTTAGATAAAATTTCTTTTGGTGTTTTATAATTAATAATTGAACGAGTTGAATCAAGATTTTTATTTTCAATTATAATTTTATCTTTTTCTTTATCATCTAAATCTAATCTATCATAAAATGTTTGATTTTTTTTTTCAGAAATTACTATTTTATTTATTTTTCTAAAAATTTCCATATAAGGACTATATACTTCTTGTTCTAATATATGTGAATCATCATAAAATTTTTTTTGATTTTCTTTACTTTTTTTTGTGGAAAATTCTAAAGTATTTTTTATTACAATTTCAATGTTACTATATAAATTATATAATTCTTTTGGAGATATTGTATTTATTAACATTTTTGATTTTGTAAAATGCTCAATTTCTGATTCTGATTTTAATAAAAGAATTGTTCTGACTTCATTTGCTTTTTTACTATTAAACATCTTTATTTTTATAAAAAAATTTATTTTAATAAATTTATTATAAGTATCAAATAATTATTTTTTTTCAATTTTATTTAACATTAAAATAAATAATTCAAATTTTTTTAATAATTGAGTTAAATAATAAAAATTAAACTTATTTACTAAAAATAAATATATTTATTAAAAAATAAAATTTTAAAATAAATGTTAATATTTTATTTATATTATATTATTTGGAATAAAATAATATATAATTATTTGAAATTTAATTTTATAATAAACAACTTTTATGTTTTATTGTATAAAAAATAATTTTTTTAAAATTTTTTTATTAATTATTCATTTATTAATATTAAAATACTAATATTTTATATAATTTTAAATTGATTTATGAACTTTTTAATTTTCATTATATATTATTTTTTTTTTTTATAAATTCTCTTCTATAATAGAATTCAGAAGTTAAAAAAAAATTTTTTTATTTCACTAAAGACATGATAAAATGTTATTTTTCTTTTTTATATATATAATTTATAAAAAGCAAAAAATTAAAATGGGATGTATTAAAGTGAAAAGTTCATCAAATCCCTTTATAATAAAATCAAAACAAAATATAAGTAAAAATAATTATGAAAAAGAAAAAAATAATTTAAATGAAGATAGTTTATTTCCTGATATTCATTCTTCTCAAAATGATGAAATAATGACATTAAATAATAATAATTTTAATCTGTTAGAAATTGAAAAAGAAAATAATAATGATGTAGAAAATATAACTATAAATAAACAAAATAAATCAGGTAATATTTCTGAAACAATTACCTTAATATCAATAAATAATTCATTTTATTCAAATGAAATGAATAATAAAATTTGTATAAATGAAAGTGTGAATATAAAAAATAATAATTCAAATCAAAATAAAAGTATATTAAATGTAATGGTAAATGCGAATCGTTATGAAGCAATGTATCCAATTTGGATTGAAAAAGATTCTGAAATAATATTTAAAGTAAATGGAAAGTGGAAAATTAATAATTTAAAAGAATGTACTTCTATTGGTATAGAAAATGAAAAAGAAAATAAAAATGAAAAAATAGATAAAACTAAAATTGTAAATAATAATGTTAATGATAATAATATTATAAATAATGAAAATAATTTTAATAATGGAGCTTTAATTGGTAGAATTTTAAATGATATACCTTTTGTAATTTATGATAATTTAAGTTTTGTTAGTAAAAAGTCAGGTCCTTTATTTTTAAAAATGAATATTAAAAAATGTTTTTGTAAATTTTCACCGAGTGGAAAATTATTCCTTAAAATTATTGGGGCTAAAAATATTGAATCATTTGATAAAATAGATGAATTAATTGGATGGGATAAAGATATTAAAAAGTTAGAATATTGTAATAATAATAACAATATTTGTTCTTTGTCATTTCTAGATAAAGAAACTATTATTTTTTTTAATAAAATGAGATTTAATTCTAATTTATTTGCTACTTTATATTTAAATAATATTAAAGATTTAAATAAGTATACTAATGATTTATATGAGTTTATGATTAAACAAGAAAAAAAAATTGAAAAATTTAAAGTTAATTTTATTTTTATCAAATTAATTGAAAATTTTTATAAACCTTTTTTAGGAAGAAAAAATAAGATGAAAAATAAAAAAAAATTGATTTTATATTCTCAAAAAGACTTAGAAGAATATTTAAAAGAGAATTTTGAATATAAAAAAAAATTTAAAATCTTTTTTAAAATACATGAATATAATAAGCCAATGTCTCTTTCAATAAAATTTATTTTAGATGAAAATATAAGAAGAGAAATATTTAATGAAGAAAATAAAGAAATAGCATTATTAACATTAAGGACTAGAAGAGGACAAAAAATAAATCATTTTAGCATACTTATTTTTAGTGATAAAGTAGAAAATTTAGAAATTGATTTTTCAAAAAAAATATCATTATTTAATTTAATTCAAGACATAAATAAACCAAATATTCATAAATCAAATTTAGAAATAATATATGAAGAACAAATTAAAAAAAAAAAATCAAAAATGTCATTTGAAAATAAAATAATATTATTAAATGAATTATATAATTATAAAAATAAAGATGATAATTCAATACATAATTTACAAAAATCAAAATCAAATTTAGAAGAAAATAATATAGAAGAATATAAAAAAATATCTTATAAATCAGATGATGAAAAATATATTCATAAGAAAAAAAGTCTAATTGATGATAAAGAAGATGATGAATAAAATTTAATTATTGATATATTAATTAAAATATATTATAAATTAATTGATTAAAAATCGTTATAAACTATTATTTTTATTATCTAATAAAAGTAAAATAAATAAATGTCTTCACTCATTGAAGAAATAGTAGTTTTGGACGATCCAAAAGTAAATTATATAATTTTATAATAAAAGTTAGAAGAAATAAAAAAATATACAATCCCAGATGATTTAAATGAAATTGATCGAATAACATACATAATGAAAAAAGGATATGTATGTCAAAAAGACTATATAATTAAAAATTTAACATATTTCTATTTTAAGAATTATCCAAATAACTGTATTTTTATTTTTAGTTTAATAACAAAAATTATGGAAGATATTGAAATTTATGATAGGTCTTCTCAAATATTATTTAGTGAAAGTTTAGAAGAATTAGCAAAAAAATTTTCAGAAAATAATAAAGATTATAATAACGAACATTCAAAAGAGTTAACTATTATTTTAAAACATTTTATGATTGCAATATCAACTTTAGAAAAATCAATAAGTGATGAATATGTTAATCAATTTAATAATCTAATAGATAATTTTTCTAAAAATAAATTTAAAATTATGTTAGATAAAGAATTAACTGAATATGCTATTTCATTAGGTAAATTCGGCCAAAAAGTTCAAAATAAAAAATTTTCTGTATTTTTTTGTGTTTGTTTAATTAGGATTTCTAAAATAAGAGATGAAGAATTATATAATAAATTATTTATTTTAGCAGAAGACACTGAAAGAGTTGTTAAATTTGAAATGGCTTATCATATGAGATTTATTATTTATTTAAATGATAGTAAATTTTGTCAGGAAAAAATTACTAATTTTTTAAATTATTATTTAGAAGATTATGATATAAATTTTGTGAATATTATTATAGAAAGTATTTTATATTCTAATAATTTATTAAAATTTAATGAACAACTATCCTTTAAAGAACATTTAAAAAATAAAATAGATGAAATTATATCTTCTACTGATTTTTCGACTTTATCTTATGATTTTGATATATTTTCTAATATTTTTTTATGTCTATTAAATTTTTCTTATGATAATGGAAAAGGAAATAAAAATATACATCTTATAATAAAACAATATTTAAAAAAATATTTTTATGTTACAGAATTACAATTATCAACTAATGTAATAGTTAAATTTAAAATTGATTATATATTAAAAGTTTTTGATAAAATATTATATATTTTTTCAAGAGAAAAAGATATTCAATTTTTAAATGAGATTTTTCCAATTGCAATGAAATATTATTTTCAAAATAAGGAAAATACAGATATATTTTATGAAATTCTTCATTCAATTATATTAAAAATTCCAAATGAATTCTTGAATAAAAATTTTTTTAATAACATTTTATTTTTTCTTGAAGAAGATAATTCTGATACCAATTCCCCTTCTTATAATAATAATACATTAACTCTTTCTGAAATAAATACCACATCAAATTCAATGAAGGATAGTAATTCTCTTATATTAAATTCACAAAGTAATAAAAAAGAATATAAAGAATTTTGGTTTAATAATTTTGATATTATTATGCAAAAAATGATAGCAATTGAAAATGAAACATTTTTTAATTTCTTTTTTGAAAGATTTAATAGTTTTCTGGAAATAATTAAAAAATTTAAAGAATGGAGAATTGTTTTAAAATTATTTAAAACACTTCAAATGATTCCAAAATATATTATGTTTAATCATTTAAAGTATACTAATTATGAAGATTATTTAAAAATTTTATTTAATTTTTCGAAAGAATTATTAAAAGATAATAAGAATATTCTTATTGAGAAAGAAATTAGTGTATTATTGTGCCAAATTATTCATTTTTCAAAATCAAGAAATAAAATTTTAGATTATTTAAAAGAGAATTTTTTATTAAATAAATCTTTTTATAGAAGAAGAATTTATTGTTTATTTGGTGATTCAGCTTATTTAATTTTTTCAAAAGAGTTTATAAAAAAAAATAATATTTATTCCAATTTATTTCAAAATATTCTAATTAATGATATTCCATTAATGCAAAGTTATATTATTAATATTATTACAAAATATGAATTATTTGATAATGATATAATAAATATAGTAAAAAATATTATAAATACATCAAGTAAAAATGATATTTTATTAAATGTATCAATTAATAATTATTTAAAATTATCTTTAAATAAAACACAAAAAAATAACAATAATGAAAGAGAAAAAATCGAAATCGAAAATAAAGTTTTTGAAATCGAAAAAATCCAAAAAGAAAAAGAAAAAAAACGTGAAAATTCATTAAAAAAATCAATTAAACCAAAACATAAAAAAAGTGCAAATGGATTTTTAAGTAGTAAAACTAATAAATTAAGTTCAAAATTATTTCAAAAAATAGATGACAAAAATTTATTTAGTAATACTACAAAAAATAAAGATAATAAATTTTCTGAAAATTTATATAGTGAACATAATATTAATTGTAATACTCATTTTTCAAAAATAAGGAAAGCATGTTCTAATTGTTGTTTTAATTCTATAAATAAAACACCGAAATATTCAAGTCATAAAAAAATATAAATTTTGAAAAAATAATTTATTATTTTGTATATTAATTAATTACTGTGATACAAGTATAATTATTTAATATGAAACTTTACTTTTCTATCTGTTGTAATATATATATTAAACTTCGTATTGATATTATGTTTTAAGAAATATTATTAAAATTGAATTTAATTATTAAAATATTCAAATAAAAATAAGTCATTTTTTTTAATATTAAATTATTGATTTAATAAATATATAAATATAAAAAAGTAAATACAATAATGTCATATAAATCATTTAGAATAAATAATATTGATAATAAGTATAATAATATTAATGGTTATAAATTTCTTGATAATCCTATTAAAACATGGAACATGATAGATTATCAAGATGATTATTATAATATTTCAAAAAATTCTTCAGATCATTCTGTTGATAATATTTATGAAGATAATTTTCTTGATTTAAATGATGATATCAATAATATTAACAATTATAATTTTGATTTATCACCTGAAATTAATAGCAATAATATTCAATTTAGTGAAGTGAATAATTATTATGAAAATATTAATAAATTAAATCAACCAAAAATTTCTAATTTAAATGAAAATGAAAAATTAAAAATTTCAAATAATGTTTTAAAAAAAACAAATACTGACTTAAGAAATGAAAATAAAATTTTAGAAATTGAATTATCAAGAAATGAAAACCAATCAAAAAAGTTGTTAAAAGTAAATTCAATTTTTTCAAAATTTGATAGAAATTTACAAACTTTTATTTATAATTTAAAAAAAAATTTAAAAAAAACAACAGAAAATAATTTAGAAATGACTGATTTGATATTATCTACTGGAGAAAAAGTCAATAAAATAAGACAAGAAAATGAACAAATTTATACAATTTATGGAGATAAAGTTTTATCAATTGAAGATTTGAATAAAAAATATGCAAGAATTGAAATATTAAATAAACAAAATGAAAAAAATATTATTATATTTCAAGAAAAATACTTTGAATTAAATCAATTTTTAGAAAAACAAAAATTAATATTAGATTTTTTAAAGTCTAAAGAAAATGATTTAAAATTATTGAAAGATTCTTTTCAAAAAAGAAAAAAAGATAATGATGAATTAAAAAATGGACTTAAATCAACTATAAATTCATTAAATGGATTTAATAAAAATATTCCAACTGAAAATTTAAAAACCGATGAAAATAATTTATATTCGAAAGATTTTGAAATAAAAAAATTAAATGATAGTATAATAAAAATAGAAGAGGATATAAAAAGAATAAGTGAAATAAATGAAAAAATGAAAAATCAAATTAATAATAATTTTGATAATAAAAGTGATTTATTATTAAAAGAAAAAGAAAATGAAAATCAACTTGAGAATTATATAAATGAAAATAATATATTAAAAAAAGAAATTGAAGAAAAAGAAAATACAATTAATGATTTAAAAAAGAAAATAGAAATAATTGAAGAATCATTAAAAAAAGGTGAAACAGATTTATCAAAATTAAATATAAATCTAGATGAAATATTAAAAGAAAAAGAAGAAAAATTATCAAATGATGAAAATAATCAAAATGAAATAAGTTTACAAATGAAAAATGCATTAGAAGAAAATATAAAAATTGATAATGAAATAAATGAATTAACAAATAAATATGAAAATTTACTTCAAAATAAAGATGATGAAATTTCAAAATTACAAGTTCAATTAGGTGAAGTACCAATTAATTCTTATCATAGTATTCAGGGATTAGAAGATATTAATTTTAGTAATTTGGATTTTGAATCAAATAGATTAATTAATGATATTGATATTGATATTTTAAATAATATTGAAAATGATGAAAATCAAAAGAAAATTAATAATGATAATATTATTACAAATAATGATTTAAATCAAGATTTAGAAAAAAATCAACAAAATGAAAATAATATTGTTAATAAAATAAATAAAAATAATGAAAATTAAGTTTATTTATTTTTTTATATATATTATTTAATAAAGGATAGATTTAAATATGTTATATATTTAAAAGATATTAATTTAAAAATAGATTTAAAATAAATATAAGAATGAAAATATAATCTGTTTTATTATGATAAATAATATTTATTAATAAGTCTTTTTTTTTTGTTTTATATAATTTATTAAAAAAGTAAGAAAAATAATATTTTTAAACTAAATTAAAAAAAATTAAACTAAAATAATAATATATATAAATTTTTATAAAATTATAAAAATCTATTTTTCAAAAATAAACATTTTCAAATAATTAACAATTCATTATTATCACTCAAATCAATGATTAATTTTTATACTATAAAATAATTAATTATTTGAATCAAGTAAAATTTCATATAAATTTTGATCACATCTTAAAAAAAATTCATTAAAATTCATTTTCCTATTATTATCTTTTTGTAATTTAGCCAAAACTGGAGTTAAAGCAGATAAAATTTGATTATTAATAGATGATAATTTTATATTTTTTAAAGAAATATAACCATCATTATCGGAATCTAATTTATTAAAAAGTTCTTTTAATTTTTCTTTTTTTAATTTTTCATTTTCACTTATTGTATAATTTTCATAAATTGGAACAATTGGAATATTAATTTTATTTTTATATAATAATTTTCCTGTTTTTAAATCTTTAACTTCTGATTCCCTTTTCATAATTCTATTTATTATTTTTTGCTCATCTGAAATGATATTATTTTGATTTTTTAGATTATTTTTTTTCATTTTTAATTGAAATAAAAAATTTATAATAATTACAAATTTAATTTAAGTAAATTTTTGAAATTATCGTAAATTAAAATCATTTAATTATCTATATAAAACCACAAAAAAATAGTAAAAAAAATATATTTCACAAAAAAATATATAATTTAATATAAAACAAAATACATAAAAAAAATAAATCAATAACAATATTTCACAAAAAGAAAATAACTAGTAGTAGCATAATTTTTTTCATTGTTATTTAAACATTCTCTAACATAAGATTTCATATAACCTAATTTAACAAGTTCATTTAAAGCATCATCACAAATATCATTTTTTTTATCTTTTTCATTTTTATCATTATTATTATTATTATAATCAATATCATTATTAGGAATAAAATTTTTACTTTGTCCTTTACTAAAAGACATATTATTAAAAGGATAAGGGCTAATATTATTTATAAATTTATTTTCATTAGAATCGATTGATATTACTACACCATTATCAATTTCTCCATTATTATTTAATTCATATAATCTATTTAATTCCTTTACTTTAACACTAAATTTAATT
>JAEEGL012884591.1_pt1 | contig 14386 bp, 14 predicted proteins | sample 9134231 | NCBI WGS metagenome assembly JAEEGL01 (sample SAMN16246548, study PRJNA631951) | gut metagenome | biome: gut microbiome; feature: rumen; material: fiber-attached | host: Bos | place: Iran: Karaj | collected 2018-10
AGCGCTCTGCTCTCCGAGCACCCAGCGCACTGCGTAGGCTATATTGCTTTTTCCGGATCCGTTGGGTCCCACGATCGCGGTGATGCCTTCCTTGAAGACAATCTCAGTCCGCTCCGGAAAGGACTTGAATCCGTAGAGCTCCAGCTTCTTTAAACGCATGACTTCCTCCGGTCAGGCGGGCTCCTTCCCGCCGTTTGCATACAACACTTTATTATAACATGAACGTCACAGCCGCACAAACACGCAACAGCAAAAATACAGTTGACCGGAACCGCCGAATCATGCATAATGCATGATACATCTCCACGGTCCGGGATACCGGGCAATGAATGACGGGATGAATTGAGGAAATTATGTTTTCAAGGTTTATTGGCAACAAGTCTTTCTACAAAAGCGTACTGACCCTGCTGATCCCGATGATTATCCAGCAGTTCATCACTTCATTTGTATCCCTGCTGGACAACATCATGGTCGGCAGTCTGGGAACGGAAGCCATCTCCGCCGCATCCATCGCCAACCAGGTGATGATGGTTTTCTGCCTGGCCGTTTTCGGCGGGATGAGCGGCGCAAGCATCTTCGGCGCGCAGTTCTACGGCAAGGGCGATATGGAAGGCATGCGCCACACCTTCCGGATCAAGATGTATTTCGGCGTGCTGATCAGCGCCGCGGCCATCCTGATCTACCTGTTCTTCGGCCAGGGATTTATCGCGTCTTTCCTGAAAGGGGAAAGCAACGGCGGCGATCTGGCGCTGACGCTGAAAAGCGGCGTTAATTACCTGAATATCATGCTGTGGGGTCTGCCGCCCTTTGCGCTGGTACAGGTTTACGCAGGCACCCTGCGGGAATCCGGGGAGACCCGGGCGCCGATGTTCGCGGGAATCACCGCAATCCTGACAAATCTCTTCGGCAACTGGGTCCTGATTTACGGCCATCTCGGCGCACCGGCCCTGGGTGTGGAAGGCGCCGCCATTGCCACTGTCATCTCCCGGTATGTGGAACTCGGCATCGTCGCGGTCCATGCACACCTGCATACAGATAAGTATGTTTTCCTCCGGGGAGCCTACAAAAGCCTCTATGTGCCCGGAAAACTGGCTGTGCGTGTCCTGCGTACGGCTACGCCGCTGCTGCTCAATGAGATCCTCTGGTCCCTGGGCATGACCTTCATCAATCAGTTCTACTCCTCCCGCGGACTGAATGCCGTTGCTGCGCTGAACATTACAGGCACCGCATGGAATCTGTTCTGTGTGATCATGTTTGCCATGGGCAGTGCGGTCTCCATTATGGTCGGGCAGCGGCTCGGCGCCGGCAAAATGGAGGAAGCCCGTGATGTGGACAGAAAGCTGATCTTCCTCACGGAAGTCATCCATGTGATTATCGGAATCGGCATGATCCTTGCCTCCTCCCTCGTCCCGCAGCTGTATAACGTGGGCCCGGACGTGCAGGACCTGACCCGCCGGCTGCTGATTATTGCCGGGTGTGCGCTGCCGATCCATTCCTTTGCGCATGTTACTTATTTCACAATCCGTTCCGGCGGACGGACGGTGATCACTTTCTTTTTTGACGCAGTATACACCTGGTGCATCACCGTGCCGCTGGCTTTTGTCCTGACCCGGTACACAGACTGGTCCATCATCCGGATTTATTTCTGCGTACAGTTCATCGACATCGTGAAGGTCACCATCGGCCTGCTGATGCTTCGGTCTGACTTCTGGGCCCGGAACGTAGTCAACGATGAAGAATAATAAAAGAGGGACGGTTCTGAACCGTCCCTCTTTCAATAAGACAGGCTATCCCCTGCGGCGGTCATTCCGGTTCTCCCGGTAATAATCCGCCTTGTCCGCATACATCTTTTCGTCGGAACGCCGGAGGACTTCCGCAACCGCATCCTCCCGGCTTTCCCGCATGGCATATCCGACAGAAACCGAATATCCGGCCTCCGCAATCATTGTTTTCATCCGCTCCAGGATCTCTTCCACCGCAGTTTCCTCCTGGCGGATAAACAGGATGGTAAATTCATCCCCGCCGATCCGGTACGGAAGGATACTTCTGCCCCCGACACCCTTCAGGCTCACGGCGATCGCCTTCAGCGCCTCATCTCCGGCTTCATGCCCCTTTGCGTCGTTCAGGTCCTTCAGGCCGTTCATATCCACTGACGCCATCGCGCTGATTGTTGTGCTGTACAGCTCACAGTCTTCATAAAAGGACATACGGTTCAGCAGCCCGGTCAGCGGATCCCGGTTCGCGTCGAAAAACTTCAGGAACATATACAGGAAAATGCTGCTGACCATAATCGCGGCATTGACATGATCCTTGTCCGAATTTCTGTCAATCAGGGCAGCAACCGCACAGGCCGCGGCGCAGACATACAGGATAAACCTTTCCCGTCCGTGGTCTTCATGCCTGAACCGGTTCCAGGTTGTCAGGACGGTGAAAATCATATAGAAAGCGCAGACGGAATATACGGTATATCCGAGCGGTCCATGTACTTTCTGATAATTTTCATCAAAGCCAAAGGCAATCGTGGAAAAAAACGCGGTACAGTAAACCAGCAGGTTCAGGAAGAACGGAATCCGGAGATACCGGGGTTTATGCTCTTTCGGATAAACAATCATGGTAAGGCTCAGCGCCGCAGCCGGCAGCGCCACATAACCGACAACCGAAAAGAGCAGCCGCCATACCCGGCGTCCCGGATCCCCCTGGGCCCAGACCACAACACAATCCGCCACAATCAGGATAATCGTGCTGACGATCGTCATCCAGTAGATCCGGAATTCCTTTTCTCCTGTACGGCTTTGCCTCCAGAGGTACATGGAAAAGCCCACGATCAGTAAAATCGTGATAAAGTGCTTTTCAAACAAATAGGCCACAGTACGATCCTGCCCCTTCCCCGTTATCCGAACCTCCGGCTGCCCAAAAAGTGACTATGTCTCATTTGATTATATCACGCCGTCCGGAGAAAAAACAGCAAAACCGGGCAGCCTGCCGGTTTTTTTCTGTTCCGGCAGGCATAATCCGGCCTGTGCCGGCATCCGGCACGCTGTTTCATCTGGACGGCAGGGCTGAAACAAAGCTGCCTGCCCGCCCGGCTTCCGCCCTGCAGTTTTCATGGATCATGGCCGTGAGCATCTCCCTGCTGACCAGCTCTTCCCGGGCCAGCAGCGCCACGACCCTTTCCCAGTCCTTTTCCCTGACCAGGATTCCCCATCTTTTATCTTCATCCGGCCTGTGAAAAAGATTGGCGAAAAACACATCTGAAAAAGGCATTCTGAAAGGAATATGTTCACCTCTGAGTATCTCCCGGATCTGAAAGACCGATTCCGTTCTCCATTCCGGGCCGATCTGTTTCCAGCAATTCATGGCTGATTACCTCTTTTCTCTTTCCGCCCGCAGTTTCGCGGGCTTTCCTGTTTTTGGGTATGGCAAACACACGGTCTGCTTTTGCCGGATTCCGTCCGGCGCGGTTATTCTGCCTGTTGTTCCGGTGACGCTGAATGGCTGAAGCTGTTACTCTTTCCCCTTCCGCCCGGTTCGGCGGAAGCCGGTTTGTTTCCCCGTCACAAACTGCCATGCAAGGCCATTATCCGATAACAGCCGGAATGGTGTGGCTGTGGTCTTTCCCATCATCATCAATCCTTTCTTTGGGTGTCCTGTCGTCTGTTTTCCGGTTTTTTCTCCGGAGTATTCCCGGTTTCCGCGGAGTAAAATGGATAGAAAAAGGCCGCTTGTCCGTTCGGACAAGCGGCCGGTAAAACTGAGCAGCGCCGGGGAATTATACTCCGGAGCTCTTCAGCCTGGCGGACGCCGATCCGATATGGGTGTACTTGGCAGCAGTGATGGTCCTGATAATTCGGGTCAGGGATACGTTCTTTGCAGTCCTCATCTCGAAGAGCTCCTTTCTGAAAGATTGGGACGACTATACACCGGTTCCGGCATCGTGTCAATAGTATTTTTCCTGTTTTTTCGTTTTTGTCCGCCTTTTTACAACTCCGTTACAATCTTCTTTTCGGACTATGGTATACTTGACCGGGGTGATGAAAGATGGCTGCAATTCTTTTTGTGGATGACGAACCTGCGATCCGGGACATGCTCCGCATGGTCCTGAAGCTGGCCGGCCATTCGGTTCTGGAAGCATCCAACGCTGTCCAGGCCCGGGAGCGCCTGTCCGAACGCGCACCGGATCTGGCGCTGGTGGATATCATGATGCCCGGGGAAAACGGTTTTTCCCTGGCCGGTGAACTGATCGCCTCCGGAATCCCCGTTCTCTTCCTGACAGCGCGCACGGCGGTCACGGACCGGGTGCGCGGCCTTCGCATGGGCGCGGAGGATTATATCCTCAAACCTTTTGAGCCGGAAGAACTGCTGGCCCGCATTGATGTCATCCTGCGCAGGACGCATCCGAAAGTGTTCTCCGCCGACGGCCTGGTCATCGATCATAACGCCCGGACCGTCACCATGAACGGAAAGCCGGTTCCGCTGACCGCAACGGAATTCGACCTGCTGGCCCTGCTGACCGGAAACGCCGGCGCCGCCCTGAGCCGGGACAAGATTCTGTCCACCATCTGGGGCTGGGATTATATCGGCGAAACGCGCACGGTGGATGTGCATGTACAGCGCCTGCGGGCCAAGCTGGGAACGCACGCGATTGAAACCGTCTACAAATACGGATACCGCTGGGCCGGAGGAGGCGATCGGCGGACATGAGCAAAAAGCTTTCCGCGCTGATCCTGCTGGTAACGCTGCCCATCCTGTTTTCCCTCGCCTGGTTCATGAGCAGCCGGAGTTTTACGCTTTCCCTCGAGCAGGAAAAGCAGCGGACACAAATGACAGAAAGCATCGTGTTCCGGGAGGTCCAGAACAAAATGAAGGACCTGCCCTATTCGGATGCCGTTGCCTATGCCGGCCAGTTCCGTGACTATTACCGGAGCCAGGGAATTGAGCTGGTTTTCTGCTGGAACGGCATTCCGATTGCCGGAGCGGAGCTTCCCGGGCCGGATTACCAGGCCTTGCTGAAAAGTCCGCGGGCCGCCATGCTGGATACCCGAAGCACGCCGGAAAAGTATGCGGTCGCCGAAGCCATAAACCGCAGCCTGACCATGGTCCTGCTCCGGGACATGGGTGACCTGTACCGCCTGAAAGCGCAGTACCGCATGCTCGCCTTCGGTTCCGCCACCGCGGCCGCCCTGCTGCTGACCGTCCTGACGCTGGTTTTCGCGCGGATGCTGATCCGTCCGGTCCGCCGGCTGACGAAAGCATCCAGGATGCTGGCGGAACAAACCGGTGAAAGCATCCCCCTTCCGACCGGAAGGCGGGATGAGATCGGCACGCTTGCCAGGGCTTTTTCAGATATGCAGACCGCAGTGGCAGACAGGGAATCCCGGCTGCGGGAAGAAAGCGAAGCCCGGCAGACCCTGCTGGACGCGCTGGCCCATGAAATGCGGACGCCGCTGACCTCCCTGCTGGGCAATACCCGCCTGCTGCAGCGTGAGCTGCCGGAAAAAGAGCGGATACGGATTGCTGACAGTATGGCCCGGGAAATCCACCGGCTGACCGACATGGATCAGCAGCTGATGAAACTGACTGTCCTGCGGCATGAAGAGCTGGAAACCGAATCCGTATCTGTCCGCGGTCTCCTGGCGGACACGGCTGCCCGGCTTCAGGAGCAGGCAAAGGAAATCACCATCGAAGTCCGGGGACAGGACAGCCGGATCTCCGGAGATCCAGAACTGCTTTCCCTGCTCTGCGACAACCTGACGGCCAATGCCCTCCACGTTTCAGCGCCGGGAACAACCGTGATCCTGACGGCTGAAACCAGCGGCTTCTCCGTGGAAGACCAGGGGCCCGGCATGACAGCGGATGCCCTGAAGCATGCATGTGAACCTTTCTGGAAGGCAGACAAGGCAAGAACCCGCCGGCATGGCGGCGCAGGCCTCGGGCTGAGCCTGTGCAGGCGGATTGCAGAGCTTCATCACGGAACACTGTCCTTTGACTCCGTTCCCGGAAAGGGGACCCGGGTCGTCTTTACGTGTCCTTTACAGGACGTTGATGACTCTGTTACATCCGGCATGGCATAATCAGGCTGCCGGTCCTGTATGCCGGCCGGACGATGATACTGACGGAAGGAGATGACCGGAATGCCTGTTGCGAAGCGGATACCCGCCCTGTTCCTGGCGCTTTTGCTACCCCTGTCCGCCGCAGCGGAAAACGCCGTGGAAATCCTGCCCACTTCTGCGCCGATGCCGGTTCCCGTAATCAGGACAGACGATTACGCGTTTGAGGACCTGGAACCCTTTTACGAACAGAAAAACCGGCATCCATACATGGAACCCGCACTCACCGAAACTGAAAAGCAGCGGCTCTCCGAAGCCCGGCGCCGCATGGATGCCGGAGAAAAGCCGGAGTGCAGCATCCTGAATCAGCTGGAAGACATTTCGCTTTCCCTCATTCTGCTGCCCGCAGAGCAGTATGAAGGAGAGGAATGGTACCTGATTCTGCCCGGCCGGGAGCTCAGGGACGCGGAACTGCTGCAGCTCGTGGATGCTTTCCGGGAAGCCGGCATTCGGTTCGACGCGGATCTGCTGAACTGGCACAACTGCATGCGGGGCGGCGCCATTACAGGAACACGGGACTGGAGAAGTGATGAACGGGAACGGTATGCAGCCCTGGGCGAACAGTATTTCCGGGCCGGGCTCCGGCCGGAAACTTCCTTTACCGCCCCGGTAACGGATGACGGGATCGGCCGTGTCACCCTGAGTGCCGATTTTGATAACGTGTTCAACGGAAAAGGGATTTTCGACTTTCTTCCCGCCCGGCGCCTGACCGATGACGAACTGCTCCGGATCTACGCCCGCGACAATCCCGGACAGGATTCCACACCGAATGAAATCAACAGCTATGAAAACCGGCTCAGGCAGGAGCTGAGTTCACGGCTGGGCATGCCCCTCTCCGCGGTACGCACCATCGACTCGGAAAACATCGGCACGCCCGACAGTGTCTGGGAGGACAGCCGGAAAACCTATTCAGCCGCGTTTGAAGAAAGCCACGATGCGACGGGCCGCAGCTGGAGCGGTTATATTGAACTCTCAACCGGAAAGCTGATTATGGCAACGGTGGTCGCCGATCCTGCCGTTTATGAGGGAACCAGGCTCCGCTCGGACATCCGGATGGATCCCTGGGCTCCGCGCTGGTCCCTGGTTGCCGGGGAGACGGTCAAATCCCTGTGCACGGACGGCAGCCCGGAAATCAGCCTGGTTCAGCCGCAGGGAGAATCAAGCGTCAACAACCTCGGCTACTGCGCAAAAATCCGGATCACCCTGACGGATGATTCAGTCTGTGAAGTATATGTATCCTACCTCACCGGTACGGCAGTATTGATTGAGTATTACGACGCCGCATCCGCCGCGCGGCTCGACAGCTACTATGACCATGAATACGGACAGGAGGAGATCAGCGATGATAAGTAAAAAAGCAGCCTGCCTCCTGTGCTGTCTCCTGCTGGTTTTTTCCTTCTTCTCAGCCGGATCCGAAAACGCTTCCCCTGCGGACGGAAAACAGGTGACAGAATGGAAAGCAGCTCCCTGGGAATGCAGTCCCCGGAGCATTTCCATGCTGTGTCTTTCCCGGTTCTGCAGGGATCTGCCGGTGACAAGCCATAACGGTCCCGTTACCCCGGACCGCATCCGGATTGTCTGGGTATACGGCGATGATCCGGCATACCTGTACGACAATGACCTGAATATCCTCCCCGAAGAAAGCGGCTTTGACGCACCGCGCGCGGAGGAGACCGTAACCGCCGCGGCTGAAGTGCTGGAACAGCTGGGTCTCAACGGGGAACACTGGAAAGCGGAACCGCTTTTCTTTGCTTCCTGCGGCAGGTTTACCGGCTGCAGGACCAGCCGGAAAGCGGTTTTTGAGGAAACGCTGGACGGCCTGCCGCTCCGCCGGTCTGAAGCATCCCTGTCTGACGCCGGGAGCCTGTCCGGTTTCTCCGCCGGCAGGTATGATATCGAGGTCGTATTCTCCGACGAAAACCTCCTGCTGTCTGTTGACGGGAACTGGTGTACTTTTGAACCCCTGGCGCAGGCAGACAGCCTCCTTTCCGAAGAAGCGGTCACCGCGGTCTTCGCGGCTGCCGGCAAAACAGGCCAGGCTCCCGAAAAGTGCTGGTTTCTTCATCCGGAAGGATCAGAAGTCATTGCCACACTGGCCTGGCGCGTCGAAAACGGCTATGTGAACGCCGTTGACGGCTCCTGGCTGCAGACCGGACCGTAATTCCGGACAGATCTCACACAGGTGAGGGCGGTTTGATACAGCCGGATCTGCAGAGAATACCCCGTTTCCTGCCTTATGAGGCCTGAAATCCTGTTTTTTCAGTGATTGTACGTATTTTTTAACAAATTGGTAATACTATGACCCACAAGATATGGTATAATAGCGCCCGATAAAATACAACGAAATGGGGAAGCAGCCTTGACGGTCCTGCGTATTAAATCATCGGACGGATACGTATCCTCCCGCCTGGGAGGAGCTGTTGCCGACCCCCGCCGTCAAAGCGCATGGCCTGTTCCGGCGTCCCGTCAGATTCAGGACTGGACCCGCGGAATGGAAATCAGTTCCACCCGCCGCCGGAACGTCATTTCCGAAAGAAGAACCGCGCTTCCCGTTTTCTCCGCAAAGGGAATCCGGTGGGATGCCCTGACAGCGGCGCTGCTGCTGATCCTGCTGCTCTTCATTGGAATCCTGCTGGCGGATATGGGTGCGCTGTACGCCGGCGGCGAACGGATCGGGAAGCTCTCTGCCGGCATTACCTCGCTGGAGGACAGCAATTCCGTGCTCCGGCAGGAACTGAACCGCGCCATGAATCATCCGGTACTGCTCAGCAGCACGGAAAGCATGATCCAGATCAACGAAACAATCGTGATTCCTTCCGCCATCCCCGAAGAATGATTACAGGCTCCCGTAAAAAAGGGGAGCCTGTTTTTCATACTGCCTTCAGGAACAGCTTCATACCAGCAGCCCAAGCCGGGACAGCGTAAAAATGAAGACAAAAATGGTCGCAAGCGACGCAACCGTGCTGACAAAGACCAGCTGGCCGGCCAGCTGCCCGTCTCCGCCCATATTCTGGGCCATGGGATAGGAAGAAGTTGCCACGGGCGTGCCGAAGATCATCAGGATCAGGAACAGTTCCACCCCCCGCAGGCCGATCATGTAAGCAAAAACCAGCATCACAACGGGCAGGATAACCAGGCGGACCGCCAGCACAATGCTGATTGTCCGGCTGTTCTTTTTCAGTTCGTCAAATTTCAGGTTTGCCCCGAGAACCACCAGCGCGAGGGTTGTGGCCAGCCCTGCCAGCGATGATACCGGCGAGGCAATGAAGGAAGGCAGCCTGATCTGCAGCAGGTAAAACACCAGGCCCGCAAGACAGCCCTGCAGCAGCGGATTCTTTACGATGCCGAGCAAAAGCTGCTTCGGGCGGACCGTTCCGCCCTCCCGGAACATCTCCAGCACAATCACGGCCGCCACATTGAACAGCGAAACCATGATCATGATCATCATCCCGCAGATGGAAGACTTTTCCGTGCCGAAGACGTAGGTGGTCAGCGGAATGCCGTAGATGATGAAATTGCTGCGGAAAATCCCCTGGATGATTACGCCCCGGCGGGGATTCTCCCTGACCAGTTTCGGAACGAGGATGACCAGCAGGACCACCAGCAGGGAAACAGAAAGAACGCCCGTCACCATCAGCTTTACGGACGGCATGTTCTCCGGTTTCGCGCTGTAGACATTATTGAACATCAGGAAAGGGAAGAAAACCTTGTAATTGAGGGCATTCAGGCGGTCCATGAAAGGCCGGTCCGCAAGCTTCAGGCGCACCGCGGCAAACCCGATCCCCAGCAGGATCAGGAAAGGTGCTACCGCATTGAAGGCAACCATAAAGCTTTCCAGCATCTGCCCCACCCCCTTTTTTCTGTGCCGTTTTATTATATCCCCTGAATTCTGCCGGTTCAAGGGAAACCCATTATTTGCCATATTTGGTCTTGTTATTTTCCGATTTCTCCATTATAATAAATACAATCAAAAAACACTCATAAGGAGGGAGCCTCTTTGAACTATGCTGAAGAATCCCTTCGTCTGCATGGTGAATGGCAGGGAAAAATCGAGGTCGTTTCCCGTGTTCCCGTTCAGACCAAGGACGATCTGTCGCTGGCTTACACGCCGGGCGTTGCCCAGCCCTGCCTGGAAATCCAGAAGGATTATGATAAATCCTTCACGCTGACGCGCCGGCACAATCTGGTCGCCGTCATTACCGACGGTACCGCGGTGCTCGGCCTGGGCGATATCGGGCCGGAAGCCGGCATGCCGGTTATGGAGGGCAAGTGCGCCCTGTTCAAGGCCTTCGGCGATGTGGACGCGTTCCCGCTCTGCATCCGCAGCAAGGATGTGGACGAGATCGTCAGAACCATTTACCTGATCTCCGGCAGCTTCGGCGGCATCAACCTGGAGGATATTGCTGCCCCCCGCTGCTTTGAGATTGAGCGCAGGCTGAAGGAACTGTGCGACATTCCGGTGTTCCATGATGACCAGCACGGTACCGCCGTTGTGGTCGGCGCCGCGCTGATCAACGCCCTGAAGGTCGTGAAAAAGGACATCGGGGAAGCAAAATGCGTCATCAACGGTGCGGGCAGCGCAGGCATCGCCATCGGCAAGCACCTGCTGAACCTGGGCGTAAAGCATCTGAAGATGGTGGACCGTTTCGGCATTCTCTGCGAGGGTGAACAGATGAACCCGGCCCAGGAAGAAATGGCGAAGATCACCAATCCGGAGAAGTTCTCCGGCAAGCTGGCGGACGCAATGAAAGGCGCTGATGTCTTTATCGGCGTGAGCGCGCCGCATATCGTATCCCAGGACATGGTCCGCTCCATGGCTCCGGGACCCATCATCTTCCCCATGGCCAATCCTGTTCCGGAAATCGAGCCGGACGAAGCGCTGGCTGCCGGTGCGGCAGTGGTCGGCACCGGACGGAGCGACCACCCCAACCAGATCAATAACGTCATGTGCTTCCCGGGCCTCTTCCGCGGTGCACTGGACGTACGCGCCAGGGACATCAACGAAGAAATGAAGCAGGCTGCTTCTCATGCACTGGCCGGTCTGGTCTCCGATGAAGAACTGAAATCCGACTATATTCTCCCGATGGCCTTTGATAAACGTATCGGACCCGCCGTGGCAGCGGCGGTTGCGAAGGCAGCCCGCGACAGCGGTGTTGCCAGGCTCTGATCCCGGTTCGGATCCCACTATAATTTAAGGAGGAGTGTCTGTGACTACCGCACCCAAGGAGAAAAAACCATTCCAGCTGTTTAACCTTCCCCTGCCGGTCTTCGGAATCGTCACCCTGGTGACGATCGCGGCCACCTATCTGGGTGTCCTTCCTGCGGGCATGGCCGGCTGTTTCCTGTTTATGATTGTTCTGGGAACAATCCTGGGCTGGATCGGCGATCACACGCCGATCATCAAGGACTTCCTCGGCGGCGGCGCCATCGTATGCATCTTCGGTTCGGCACTGCTGGTCTACTTTGGGATCCTTCCGGCCGCGAAAACCGTGGACGGCGAAACCATCTACAACATGACCCTTCCCTTCGGAAAGCTCGATCTGGTGGGAAACATCAATAAATTCTTCAAAGGCGACGGCGCTTTCCTTGACTGGTACATCGCTGCGCTGATCACCGGTTCCATCCTGGGCATGAACCGCAAGCTGCTGATTAAGGCTGCTGCCCGATACTTCCCCGCGATCTTCGGCGGCCTGATCCTGGCCTTCGGCCTGTGCTGTGGTATCGCGGCCATCATGGGCTATCCGGTTATGAACGCCCTGCTGCTGATTGCCCTGCCGATCATGGGCGGCGGCATGGGAGCCGGCGCTACCCCGCTTTCCAAGATTTTTGAATCCAGCAGTTCAATGTCGGCCGCACAGGCGCTGTCCGTCATGACGCCGGCAGTCGCCATCGGCAATGCCGTTTCCATCGTGCTGGCCGGTATCCTGGTCAAGGTCATCCGCGGCAAGCTGAACGGAAACGGCGCCCTGATGCAGGCCGGCTCCATCGATCCCAAGGAACTGGAAATCAGTCCCGAGATGCAGGCCAAGCGGGATGCCCTGAGCCTGCCGAACATGGGTATCGGCCTGCTGGTCTCCGGTGCGTTCTTCGCCTGGGGCTTCATCCTGGCGGGCGCCTGGAAGGCGCTGGGCACCGGAATCACCATCCATGCCTATGCCTGGATGATCATCACCGTGGCCATCTGCAAAATCACCAATATCATTCCGGAGCGGATCGAGATCGCCTGCTACCAGTGGTTCCAGTTCATTATGAAGAACCTGACGAACATGCTGCTGGTCGGTATCGGCATCTGCTACCTGGAGATTGCCACCGTTATCTCCTCCTTCAGCCTGACCTACCTGCTGCTGTGCGCAGCCACCTGTATCGGCGCGTTCGTCGGTGCCGCGCTCATCGGCAAACTGGTGGGCTTCTATCCCTTCGAATCCGGTGTCACGGCCGGCCTGTGCATGTCCAACATGGGCGGTACCGGCGACGTGGCGGTGCTGTCTGCCGCAAACCGGATGGAACTGATGCCCTTCGCACAGATCTCCTCCCGCCTGGGCGGCGCCATCATCCTGCTGCTGGCCAGCCTGATGCTGTCGGTGCTCTCCCAGTTCATTGTGGTATAATTCCTGTTGGTTCCTTTCAGGCGAGGACCGTGGTCCTCGCCTTTATCATGAAAGCGGAAGGATAATCCCATGGAAGATAAATGCATCAGGTGTGCCGGACAGGCCGCCTACCCGATCCGTGCGCTGGAAGTCCGCACGCTTCATGTCAGGAGCGTGGGCGGGGAACGCCGCATACAGGCGCTGGGGGATGAAAAGCAGGCTGCGGTATGCGCGTCCTGCGCGCGGGAACAGCTGAACCTGTCCCTGAATCCGGTCAAAGCCGCAAAACCGCAGCTGCTCTCCTTCGGTGCCGTATTCGCAGCCGGGCTGGCAGTCATTGCGGCCACCGTCCTCTTTGTCAGGGAAAGCCGGCAGGTATTCATCCTGCTGGGGATTGCCGCGCTGGTCTGCGGCGTACTGGGCATTTACGACGCCCTGCGCAGGGCAAAGGAAAAAGCCGCCCTCCTCGCCGGGCTCCCGGAATCAGAAGCGATGGAGGAGGCAGCCTGGGATGTGTTTACCGCAAATGCACCGAAAAAGGAAGACATCAACGACCTGACCTATATTCCCGTCAATGAAAAAACCCGCAGCAGGAAAAACGGCGATCTGATGATCCTGTACCACCTGCTGCCGGAAATAGCGGTGGAGGCCTGGAAACGCCTTCATCCGGAAAACAACACACAGGAGGATACCCCATGATCCGTCATATTGTCATGTTCAAAATCAAGGATGAGTTCAAAGATGAAATCCCTCAGCTGGTCAGAAACTTCTACGGTATGAAGGGAAAGATCGAAGGCATGGCCAGCCTGGAAGCCGGCGCAGACTTCCTGCACAGCGAACGTTCCTACGATCTTGCCCTGATTACCGAATTTGAGACCCGGGAAGCCTTTGACGCCTACCAGACACACCCGGTCCACATGCCGGTAAAAAAACGCATGCATGAAGTACGCAGCGCATCTGTTGCCTGCGATTATGAAATCATCGAGCCGTAAATCCCGGAAAACGGGCAATGAGACAAAGCGGCGGGGCTGATGCCCCGCCGCTTCTGTCTGCCCGAAAAAACACAGGTTACGACTTTCCCCTGTACTCCAGGCACAGCATCGTCAGATCGTCGAACTGTTCCGCTTCTTTGACAAACCGGTCAACCGCGGCCTGTACATTCCCCAGGATCTGCTCCGGTGCCGCGCCGGCGTCCAGATTCAGCGCCTCAATCATCCGTTCCGTCCCGAACAGCTGCTGGTCCGCATCAGTTGCCTCCGGAACCCCGTCTGTATAAACAAACAGCTTGTCACCCGGCTGCAGCTGCAGTTCATAGTCTTTGTATTTCACATCGTCCATTCCGCCTACCACAAAACCGTGTTTGTCCTTCAGCAGTTCAAAACGGCCGCCGGCGCGCAGCAGCGCAGGATACTCATGGCCTGCATTGGCCGCCGTCAGTTTTCCGGTGGACAGTTCCAGGATTCCCAGCCAGACAGTCACAAACATCTCCGCCTGATTGTGCTCACAGATGCTTTTATTTACAAAGGTCAGGATCTCTCCCGGCGTTCCGCCCATAACCGTCCGGTCACTGATCAGGATGTTCGTGACCATCATGAACAGCGCCGCGGGAATTCCCTTTCCGGAAACATCGCCGATTACCGTTGCCAGATGATCATCATCAATCAGGAAGAAGTTGTAGAAATCGCCGCCGAC
>JAEEGL013171849.1_pt1 | contig 14386 bp, 17 predicted proteins | sample 9134231 | NCBI WGS metagenome assembly JAEEGL01 (sample SAMN16246548, study PRJNA631951) | gut metagenome | biome: gut microbiome; feature: rumen; material: fiber-attached | host: Bos | place: Iran: Karaj | collected 2018-10
AAGCAGGGGCGTGGTCTGCATCTTCGGCTTCTTGTAGGCCTCGCCGCCCAGGACGAAGATCTCCTGGGACTCCAGCCGCCGGGCCAGGGCCTCGGCGGGGGCCGGGTCCAGCTTCACGGCGGCCCGGAAGCGTTCCATTCCGATGTTCTTTCCGGCGGACCAGAGGCCCATACCGCAGTCCCAGCCCTCAGGGGTGAAGCTGAACCAGAAGGCCGGACCGGCGTCCTCCTCCCGGTCCGCCCAGAGGGTGAACCAGAGATGGTCCTGCATGGGCCCCCGCCCGTAGAGCCGCCGGGCGTCCCGGTAGATCCGGGAGATGTGCAGGTTCCAGTCGTGCTTCGGGTATTTGTCCCGCAGGTGCTCGAATAGGGCGTTTGCAAGGTCTTTTGTGGGACGGTGCATGAGTTCCTCATACTCCTGTTTATGGGCCTGGAACCACTCGCGGGAGTTGTTCAGCCGCAGAGACCAGAGAAAGTCAACGGTTTTTTCGGAATACAGTGTCATCGCTTGCTCCTGTTGCCTGTTGTCCGTTGCCCCGTCCGTGCGGGGTACGGCGTGGCGCACACTGTGCGCCGCTACAGGCGGTTCTGTTGCCTGATGCCTACCGTTTCGTATGCACCAGCTCGCGCCAGTCGAGGTCGCCGCGCTGGAGGCCCAGGATCAGCATTTCCGCCGTGGCCAGGTTGGTGGCGACGGGGACGTTGTGGGCGTCGCAGAGCAGCAGGGTCCGCATGGCGTAGCGGTTTTCCCAGGGGTCCTTGGCGTTGGGATCCGTGAACATGAGGACCATGTCGATCTCGTTATAGGCGATTCTGGCGTCCACCTGCTGATGGCCGCCCTGATTATGGGCCAGGAACAGGGAAATGGGCAGACCTGTGGCCTCCGCCACCAGACGCCCGGTGGTGGCCGTGGCGGAGAGATTGTGCTTGGCCAACACGCTCTTGTAGGCCGTGCAGAATTGAACCATGAGCTCCTTCTTCTTATCGTGGGCCATGATGGTGATATTCATATCGGAAACCTCCTTCACAGTATCGGGAGTCAAAAAACGGACAACGGATCACAAAAACTCAGAACCGAAGCAGGGGGACTTTTTTGCCCTGCAGCCGGCGGGCGATGTGCAGACAGCCCAGGGCGGCGCCCCGGTCGGTATAGAGGATCAGCGGCAGATCGGCGGCGGCGGCCAGCACCACCCGGTCGTCCTCCGGCACGATCCCCAGCAGGGGGAGCCCCGTCTCGTCCATCATGTCGTCCACCGTCCAGTTCATGGCCCGGAAGACGGCGGAGGTGATCCGGTTCACCACCAGCTTGATCTCCCGCTTCCCCATCAAGCGCAGCTGATCCGCCGTGCCGGCGGCATCCCGCAGGGAGGCGGGGTCCGGGGTGGCGACGATGATCACCCGGTCGGCATAGAGGGTGGCGAAATGGAAGCCGTCGCCGATGCCGGCGGGGGAATCGATCAGGCAGTAGTCAAAGTATTCCCGCACCGTCTCCAGCAGGGAGCCGAAATCCTGGAAGCGGATGGTCTCGGGCCGCTCCGCCACGGGCGCCGTCAGCAGATAGAGCCCCCGCAGCTCCGGGTGGGGCGTGGCCTCGCTGAGGCTGTAGCGGCCGGAGAGCACGTCGGCAAAGGAGATGGGGGCCAGCTCCGCCATGCCCAGGGAGATATCCAGATTGCGCAGCCCCATATCCGCGTCGATGCAGAGGACCCGCTTGCCCTCCGCGGCCAGACAGCTTGCCACGGCGGCGCAGAGCGTCGTTTTCCCCGTCCCGCCCTTTCCGGACGTCACTGCAATGACCTGACCCATAGATCCTCCCTCTTTCCTCCGCCGGACAAACCCGGCCAATATTCCATTTTATTATTATAGACCATTCTGTGGGGAATTTCAATCCTTATTTTCATAATTGCAAGTCCTTCCGCATATACTCCACTGTATCGCAAGGGAGGCGGGAGCATGGGCGGAGAAAGCAGACAGACGGCGCGGCCGGATCCGGCGGCGGAGGAACGGCTGAGCCTGGAGGGGCGGCGGATACTGCGGGTGACGGGGATTCGGGAGGTCCTGCGCTTCGACGAGAGCGCCGTGGTCCTCCGGACTGGGGATCGGCTTTTGGTGGTGCGAGGCGAGAGCCTCGCTCTGCGGCAGCTGGCCCCCGAGGAGGGCCGCGTGGAGATCCGGGGCCGCATTGAGGCCTTGGGCTACGAACAGGGCGGAGCGCGGGTCGGCCTGCTGCGGCGGCTTTTCGGCTGATGGAGCTGCCGGTGGCCCTCCAGCTCCGGGAACTGGAGCTTTCCCTGGCTCTGGGAGCGGGTCTGGGCTTGGTCTACGATCTGCTTCGGCCGCTGCGGCGGGGCCGGATCTTCACGGCGCTCTGGGACGGACTCTGGTGTCTGCTGACCCTTGTATGCCTGCTGCTGTTCGCTCTCTATGCCGGCCGCGGCCGGCTGCGGCTCTTCGCGCTGGCGGGAATGGCGGCCTCCGGCGGGCTCTGGCTGGGGCTGATTTCGCCCCGGATCCGGCGGCTTCAGCGGGCGCTGGCCGCTCTGCCCCGCGCCTTGGTAAAAAAAGAGAAAAAACCAGAAAAAATTTATGAAAAAATGTAAAAAAGTTGTTGCATTTGCCGAAAAATCTGTTACAATAAATCAGAAGAGTATGAATGGGAATTCAGGCGCATCGCGCCGGAAAGGAGGAACGCCCGTGCGGTTCAAAAAGACCTCGTTCTGGACCAAGCTTCTGCTTTTGATCGTCGTGATCTATGCCGTCGTCACACTGGTGGACCTCCAGGACCGGATCTCCTCCGCCAACGCGGAGATCGCCGCGCTGGAGGAGCAGGTCCTCTACGCGGAGCAGGAAAACGCTCTGGTGGAGCAGGAGCTGGCTGATTTCGGCTCCGACAGGAGCATCACGAAGCTTGCCCGTTCCCGTCTGGGCATGGTAGAAGTCGGCGAGATCGTTTTCTACGACTCAGACGACCAGTAAGACAAGCGGAAAGGATATTTGCATACATGGAATTCACACCGGGCGACATCCTGGAAGGCACCGTTCGATCCATCGCCAGCTTCGGCGCGTTCATCAATCTCCCTGAGGGCCGGACCGGCCTCGTCCATATCTCCGAGGTGGCTCCCTCCTTTGTGACCGACATCCGGCAGCACCTGACCGAGGGACAGACTGTTCGGGTCAAGCTCCTGAACGCCGATGAGCGGGGGCGTCTGAGCCTGTCCATCAAGCAGGCCGCCGAGCACCAGCCGGAGCCCCGCAGGACCCCCGAGGCGCGCCCGATCCGCCGGACCCCTCAGCTCCAGAGCTCCCAGCCCGTCCGCCAGGAGCCCGAGAGCTTTGAGGAGAAGCTCAAGCAGTTCATGGCGGATTCCAACAGCAAGATCTCCGGCGTTCGCCAGTACGAGCACCGGACCCGGAGCAGAAAGAGATAATAAAAGGGGTGCGAGGCACCCCTTTTTTCAATATTCCATGACACGGAGGTATTGCTTATGGCACACGTTTTGATCACCGGCGGCTCCCGGGGAATCGGCGCGGCGACGGTCCGGGCCTTTTCCCGGGCCGGGTATGCCGTGAGCTTTTTCTATCTCAACAGCGGCGAGGCCGCCGCGGCTCTGGCCGCCGAGACCGGCGCCAGGGCGATCCGCTGCGACGCGGCGGACACTGAGGCCGTGGCGAAGGCCGTGGAAGCTCTGCCGCCGGTGGACGTGCTGGTGAACAACGCCGGGATTTCCCATGTGGGCCTGATTTCCCAGATCAGCCCGGAGCAGTGGGACAGGCTCTTCGCCGTCAACGTCAAGAGCATCTACAACACGGTCCGGGCGGTGCTGCCTGCCATGCTGGCGAAGCAGGCGGGAGCCATCGTCAACCTCAGCTCCATGTGGGGCCAGGCGGGCGCCAGCTGCGAGGCCGCATACTCCGCCACCAAGGGGGCGGTGATCGCCCTGACCCAGGCCCTGGCCCGGGAGCTGGGCCCCTCCGGGATCCGGGTCAACGCCGTCTCCCCCGGGGTCATTGACACGGAGATGAACGCCCGGCTCTCCCCTGCCGACCGGCAGGCCCTGGCCGACGAGACCCCCCTGGGCCGCATCGGCCGCCCCGAGGAGGTGGCGGAAGCCATCCTCTACCTGGCCGGGGCGGAGTTTGTCACGGGCCAGAACCTCCCCGTCAACGGAGGCTTCATGTAAGCAATAATTGTATAACTTTTTTCAAATATTCGTATAAAGCGGCAGGGCTCCCGGCGAACGCACGTTCGCCGGGAGCCCTGCTTGTTGTATTATTCCTTTACGCTGCCGTCGTTGTCGATCTGGTTGCGGTAGACCACATAGCGGGTGAAGAGGTACTCGGTGACGAAGTTGATCAGCATGGTGCCGCCCTGGACCAGCAGCTCGTTCCAGAGCAGGGTCTTGGTGAAGTACCGCACCCACAGGGTGGACAGGGGCGTGAAGACGCAGTAGAAGCCGAAGACCTTCGCCATGGCCGCAGGGACGTTGGCCGCGGAGTGGAAGGTGTATTTTTTATTGACCGTGAAATTGTAGATCACGGAGCAGACCAGGCCGATCAGATAGGGGATCCAGTAGAGCGCCTTGTCTCTGATCAGCGTATTGGAGAGCAGCAGCGTGACGCCGATCTGGATGACGCCGGCGGAGATGGAAAAGAGGGTGAATTTCAGGGCCCGAAGGGTCTCTTTCCGTTTTTCAGTCATTCGGAATCTTCCTTTCTGTACTGAGCCAGGATTGTTGCGCACTGTTCCCGGAATTCCTCCACGACGCTGTCCGGAGACAGGAGCTTCACCGCGCCGCCGAAGGAGGCCAGCCAGCCGTAGAACAGGGGCGAGACCATGACCTCCGCCCGACAGATGAAATGCGCCTCCCCATCCGGGACGATGGTCACATCCTTGCCGAAGCGGTCGATCACCACCCCCGCCAGCCGGTTCTCAAAGCGCATCCGCACAGTCTGGAGACTGCCGTTGAACATACCGAAGACCTGCCGGCCATAGCTGGCCAGGTCCAGCTTCCGCGTCTCCGGGGTTTGGACCCGGGGCTCTCCGGTCTGGCGGATGTTGGTCATCTTGTCCACCCGGAAATGGGTGATGCCGTGCTCCGGGGTGTGGGCCACCAGATAATAGTTGGCGTCGTCCCAGCACAGGGCCCAGGGGCTGGCGGTCCTGGATTCCTTGCGAAAGACCCGGTTCTTCTCCCGGTCCCACTCAAAGTACCGGAAACGGATCTGGCTGTTGGTGCGGATGGCCTCGTGGAGCGCGTCCACGTTGTAGATGACGCTCTCGTTCATGGCCTTCACCCGGCCGGAGACCACCAGGTCGCGCCGCAGCTCCACCGCCCGGTGGCGGCTGGTGAGCATTCCCAGCTTCTTCAGCAGCTCCGAGGATTTCCGCTCCGTCAGGAAGCGGGAGGCCAGCACCGCGTCGGCCAGGAGCTTCAGCTCCGCCAGATCGAAGGCTCCGGCCGCCACGTAATAGGCGGCCGTCTTGCCCTTGGTGGCGACGATATCGCAGCCGAAGTCCGTCAGCAGCTGGATGTCCCGGTAGATGCTCTTGCGCTCCGCCGAAACCCCGTTGGCCTCCAGATGGGCCATCAGGTCATGGATGGTGGCGGGATGGTCCTCGTCCGTATTCTGCTCCAGATAGTCCTTCAACAGCAGGAGCTTGAGCTTTTGATTTTCCGTCTTTGGCATGATGGTTCCCTCAGTTCAGCAGAGTAAGCACCGCTTTCGGGACGAATTGAGATACGTCCTTGCCGTAGCTGTAGAGCTCCTTCACCATGGAGGAGGAGACGGCCACGTTGTTGGACCGGAAATAGACGTACTCCAGCTCAGGGTTGATGAGCTTGTTGACGGCGGCCACGTTTTCCTCGTAGTTGTAGTCCATGTTGTTGCGCAGTCCGCGGATCATGTAAGCGGTCCCCATGCGCCTGGCGTACTCCGCCACCAGGCCGTCCCAGGTCACCACCTCGAAATTGGAGAGCCCCTCCTCGTTCAGGGTCTCCACGATGGCCTCGGCCATCTTCTCCGCGGAGAAGGAGCGGCGCTTTTCGGCGTTGACGCCGATGACGATCCAGACCCGGTCGAAGATGTCGCAGGCCTTGCGGACGATGTCCAGGTGGCCGTTGGTAAAGGGATCAAAGGATCCCGGATAAATGGCTGTCTTTCCCATAGAATGCAGTCCTTTCCAGTTTCCGGTAGTACAACACAAACAGCGCGCAGAGCAGAATATTGTGGGCAATCATACAGCCCCAGGCGGAGATCAGGCCGCCGCCCAGGAAGCGGGTGAAGAGGAAGGTGCCCAGGATCCGAACGCCCCACATGCCGACGACGTTGAAGACGAAGGGCGCCCGGGTCTCCCCCGCCCCCTGCAGCATGCCCTCCACCACGATGGAGACCCCGTAGACGGGCTCTGAGACCGCCACCATCCGCAGCACCGTGCTGCCCAGGGCGATCACCTTGGGATCCCGGCTGAAGAGCCGGACCATCTGGGGCGCGAAGGCAAAGAGCAGGCCGCCGGTGATGAGCATCATGACCAGCTCCAGCCCCGAAATCAGCACCGACAGGTCCCTCTGCCGCTGCCGGTCCCGGGAGCCGATGGCGTTGCCCGTCAGGGTGGCGGCAGCCGCCTGCATGCCGTAGCCCGGGATATAAAAGGCGGACTCCACGGTGTTGGCCACCGTATGGGCCGCCGTAGCCGTGTCGCCCAGGGCGTTGATCATGGCGGCGAAGACCACATAACCCAGGGAGGTGGCAAAGCGCTGGGCCATGTTGGGCAGGGCCACCCCCATGATGGGCCGGAGGATGCTCCGCTCCGGTCGGATGGGAAAGCCCCGGGGCGAGATGACGGGATGACGGAAGAGGGCGATCGTGATGGCTGCGCCGCCGAAGCTGAAGCTGACGGCGCTGGCCAGGGCTGCGCCGGTGACCCCCAGGTCCGCGCCCCACACGGGGAAGCTGAGACCGAAGACCGAGACGGTCCGGCTGGGGTAGATCAGCAGGAAGTTCAGCAGGACGTTCAGCAGATTGACGGCCACGCCCACCCGCATGGGAGTCCGGGTATCGCCCGCGGCCCGGAGCACCGTGCCGAAGATCACGGAGGCTGCCCGGGGCAGCATGGGCAGATAGAGGATCAGGAAATAGCGGGCGGCCAGGCCCCGGATGGACTTGTCCACCTGCATCCAGACGGGGACGCGGCTGCTGAGTCCGGCGGTAAGGAGGGTGAAGAGGCTGCCCGTCAGCAGCACCATCAGCACCGACTGGGCCGCGGCCCGCCGGGCCCGCTCCCGCTCCCCCGCTCCCAGAGATTGGGAGATGAAGGCAAGAAAGCCGATGCCGAAGGCGTAGATCGTGGAGCCCACCAGCCAGTTCACCGTCGTTGTGGAGCCCACGGCGGCCACGGCTTCGGTGCCAAGCCTGCCCACCATGGCGGTGTCGATGTACTGGACCGCCGTCTGCATCAGCTCCTCCAGCATCGTCGGCCAGGCCAGGGTGAAGACCACCGGCAGAAGGGCGCGGTATCTTATAAGTTTGTCACTTTTAACCATACGGTTCCCTTATTCGTACAGCTCCGGACATAGCTCCCGCACCTTGTCGCGAATCGAAAGCAGATCCAAAAACGTCTCCGGCCGCCGGTTGATGTCCCGCAGCAGGGCGGAGGGATGATAGATGGCGGTATACCAGACGCCGTTCTTCTGGGTCCACTGGCCGTGCTCCCGGGTGATGCGGAAGTCCCTGCGGATCAGCACCCCCGCGGCAATCCGGCCCAGGCAGATGATGAGCTTGGGCTGGATCAGGCGGATCTGCTCATAGAGCCAGCCCACGCAGGCTGCCTGCTCCTCCTCCCGGGGGTCCCGGTTCCCGGGGGGACGGCATTTGACGATGTTGGCGATATAGCAGTTGTCCCGGCCCAGGTCGATGATGGAGAGCATCTCGTCCAGCAGCTTCCCCGCCGCCCCCACGAAGGGCTCCCCCTGCAGATCCTCCTGCTGGCCGGGGCCCTCGCCCACGAAGAGAACGGGGCTGTCGGTTTTGCCCACGCCGAAGACCAGGCGGGTCCGGGTGGCGCCCAGGCCGCAGGCCCGACACTGTTCGCAGCGCTCCCGCAGCTGCTCCCACTCGCCGGGAATCCGCCCGCTCATGGACGGCCTCCCCGTCCGCCGCCGGAACGCTCGTCCCGTCCCACCGGCGGCATCCGGCGGGTCTGCCCGTCGGAGACGCTGCGGATGGGCCGGCTTCGGCGGATCTGCCCGCTCTGGGGCTGCCGGGGCTGACCGCTCTGGGGCTGCCGGGGCTGACCGCTCTGGGGCTGCCGGTTCTGAGCACTCTGGGGCTGCCGGTTCTGATGCTGGCGCTCCGCGGTCCTGGCGTCCCGGAGGATGGCCCGCTGGCGGCGGCGCTCCAGGGCCTTGCGGCGGCTGCGCCGATAGAGGGCGTTCCGCAGCAGCAGGATCAGCACCAGACCGGCGATCACCAGCAGCGGCACATACCAGTAGCCCAGCAGCTTCTGAAGGGTGCTCTTCTCCTCCTCGGGGGTGTCCTTGCCGGTGATGTCGGCGATGGCCTTGTCCACGGGCCGCTCCTCCACGGCGGTCAGGGTCTCCAGGTCGGTGGAGCCCACGGTCTTGCCGTCGTAGGTTACATAGAGGGTGCCCACCTTCTGGCCCTGGGTCAGCGGGGCCACCAGGCCCTTCGGATCGCTGAGGGTATAGTGGGTGGCGACCTTGTCCTTGTCGTATTCCTTGGGCAGCAGGCAGTTGACGTCGGTGGAGGGGATCAGCACCACGCCCCGCTTGTCCTTGGCGTAGTCCACGGAGACCTGGATCATGGGGTCGATGCCCGCGGCGGCCACCTTGGCGAAAGCAAAGTTGTCGAAGCCGTAGTTGAAGAGCTTCTTGGCCTCCACAAAGCTGTCGTAGCGGACGCTGCCGTCGCTCATCATGCGGGTGGGGGCCCCCATGATGATGCACATCAGGTCCATATTCCCGTCGGTGGCCCGGGCGATGACGCAGCGGCCCGCGGCGCTGGTGTAGCCGGTCTTGATGCCGGACACGTCGCTGCGGTAGTAGGGATAGTAATGACCGTCATCTGCCAGGTAGCGGTTGCCGTTGTTCAGCAGCAGATAGTTGGTGGAGACCAGCTTTGTCGGCTCGGAGAGGTTCGTGGCGGGAACGGTGTACTGGGTGGTGTTGCACATCTCCCGGAAGGTCTCAAAGCTCAGGGCCTTGCGGGTGATGACGCTCAGATCCCGGGCTGTGGTATAGTGATTGGGGTCGTGCAGGCCGTGGGTATTGGCAAAGTGGGTGTGGGTGCAGCCCAGCTCCCTGGCTGTGGTGTTCATCAGGTTCACGAAGGAGGGGATGTCCGCGGCCACATATTCGGCGATGACGTTCCCGGCCTCGTTGTCGGAGCTCACCATCAGATAGTAGAGCACATCCCGCAGGGTCATGCGCTCCCCCGCCTTCAGCCGCAGCTCGCCGCCGGCCTCCTCGATGCCGGCCAGAGCCGTCTCGGAGACGGTGACCATCTTATCCAGGTCCTTGCCGGCGTACTCCAGGGCCACCAGGCAGGTCATGATCTTGGTCAGGCTGGCGGGGTAGACGTTGCTCTCGGCGTTCTTTGTGTAGGCCACGATGCCGGAGTTGAGCTCCAGCAGCAGGGCGGTCTCGCAGCCGGCGTCGTATTCCGGCGCGTCGATCAGCTGATCCACGCGGTAGCCCGTGGGATCGATCTCCCAGGGCTCCTCGGTCTCGGCGGTGGTCTGGACCTGTTCCTGCTCCCCCTCCGCCGCCCGGACCGGCGCCGTCAGCAGCGGCGTCAGCGCCAGCAGGATCAGAAGCAGGGAAAGGAATTTGTATTTTTTCATCGTTTTCACCATTTTTATCAAATCAAAGTTTGCCAACGCCCCCGGGCTGTGCTATAATATGAGAAAGGCCCTGCCTTCTATGCCCGGAGGCGCGATTTTCGTCCACTATATTGAATTATAGCAGAAAATCGCCGCTTGTCAACGAAAAGGACGGGAAGAGCCCCGAAATAAAACTGCGGCGCCCCTGACGCGGATGATCGGGAATCGTTTTCCGCCCCTCCGGTGCCGCGGGATTCCGGCCAGGCCGGATCCGATCTTTTGGGAGGAACACTATGAAAATACTGATCATTGACGACGAAGAGCTGCTCATCAAGGGCATCAGCTACAATCTGGAGAGCGAGGGCTACCAGGTGGTGACGGGGGCCAACGGCCTGGACGCCGTGCGCCTGGCCCAGGACCCGGAGGTCCGGCTCATCATCCTGGACGTGATGATGCCGGTGATGGATGGGCTGGAGGCCTGCCGCCGGATCCGCCAGTTCTCCGACGTGCCCATTATCATGCTGACGGCCAAGACCGAGGACATGGATAAACTCCTGGGCTTCGACTACGGGGCGGACGACTATCTCACCAAGCCCTTCAACATTCTGGAGCTCAAGGCCCGGATCCGGGCCATCCTCAAGCGGACCGCCCGCCGGGCGGAGTCCGATACCCGGATCGTCCGGGGCTCCATCACCCTGGACTCCCAGAGCCGCAGCACCCTCAAAAACGGGGTCTCGGTGGAGCTGACCGCCAAGGAGTTCGACCTGGTGGAGCTGCTGATCCGCAACCCGAACCGGGTCTACTCCCGGGAAAATCTGCTGGACATCATCTGGGGCGACGACTACCGCAGCGACATCCGCACCGTGGACGTTCACATCCGGCGCATCCGTGAAAAGCTGGAGCGGGACCCGGCGAACCCGGAACACATTCTGACAAAGTGGGGAGTTGGCTACTATTTCAAGGTCTGAATCCCGGGCCGGACATCTGCTGCGCAGCTCCCAGCTGCGCTACGCGGCGGCCTATGTGCTGATTACCTCAGTGGTGCTTCTTTTCCTGAATATCTACGCCCCCATCACCATCCGACGGCTCACCTACTCCGCCCAGCGCAACGCCATCATCGACAAGGCCCAGCTCCTGGTCTCCTCCTTCTCCACCCACGAGAAGCTGGACGAGCAGTCCATCAGCGAAACCGTGCAGTCCATCAGCGATCTGCACACCGCGCGGCTGCTGGTGACCGACGCCGGCGCCCGCTGTCTCTTCGACTCCCTGCGCCCGGGCAGCTCCCAGGGAAAGCTGGTGCTCTATCCGGAGATCGCCGAGGCTCTGGAGGGCAACGACGCGGTGTACATCCGCTATGAGACCGATCAGATCGTCTCCAAGGCGGCCATGCCCATCGTGGCCTACAACCGGACCATCGGCGCGGTGTATCTGCTGGAGCGGGATCCGGACCAGGCGGCCCTGATCAACGGTCTGCAGCGCAATATCTTCTGGATCTCCGTGCTCATGGAGGTGCTGGTGGCTCTGTTCTCCATTCTCTTCTCCGTCTTCTTCTCCCGACGGGCCGGCAAGCTGCTGGATTCCATCCACAAGCTGCACGGAGGGGATTATTCCGTGCGCCTTCCGGAGCGGGGCAGCGACGAGCTAGCCCAGCTGGGCGAGGCCTTCAACGACCTGGCCCAGCGGCTCAATCAATCGGAGGAGGTCCGCAAGCAGTTCGTCTCCAACGCCTCCCATGAGCTCAAGACCCCCCTGGCCTCCATCAAGCTGCTGACGGATTCCATCCTGCAGAACGACATGGACCAGGCCACCATGCGGGAGTTCGTCTCCGACGTGGGCGACGAGGCGGATCGGCTTACCCGGCTGACCGCCAAGCTGCTGGAGCTCACCCGGCTGGACACCCAGACCGTGGAGGAGCGGGAGCTGGTGGCGGTGGCGCCGGTGGCGGACAAGGTGCTGCGGATGCTGACCCCCCTGGCCCGGAAGCAGCAGGTCCGGCTGGAGCTGTACTGTCCCGAGAGCTGCTGCGTGCTGGCCACCGCCGACGACCTCTATCAGATCCTCTTCAATCTGGTAGAGAACGGCATCAAGTACAACGTGGAGCAGGGTTCGGTCCGGGTGATTGCCAGCCTGGCGTCGGACAGCGTCATCATCTCCGTGGAGGACAGCGGCATGGGCATCCCCGAGGCGGAAAAGGCCAACATCTTCGACCGCTTCTACCGGGTGGACAAGGCCCGGTCCCGAAAGGCCGGCGGCTCGGGCCTGGGCCTGTCCATCGTCCGGGACATGGTGGTCCGGAACGACGGCTCCGTCACCGTGACGGATCGGCCCGGCGGCGGCAGCTGCTTCCGCCTGAGCTTCCCCTACTATCCCATGCCGGAGGAGGAACTGCCATGAAAAAGATCTGCCTCCTGCTGCTGGTCCTGGCCCTGCTCCTCAGCGCCTGCGCTCACGAGGAGGACACAGCCCCCATGGTCCAGCCCGTCTCCTTCTACTACCGCACCGCCCAGACCGATTTTGCCGCGGCCGACGGCGTCATCCGGGCCGAGCAGCGGGATCTGGGCGCCGGCGCCTATTCGGATCTGGAGCTCTTCCGGCTCTATTTTGAAGGCCCCCGCGACCGGGACCTGGTCTTCCCCGCCTCCCAGGACACGGAGCTCACCGGCGTCAGCCGCAGCGGCGGCACCCTGGAGCTGCGGCTGACCCGCAGCGCCCACTCCCCCGCCGAGTTCGATCACGCCGTGACCTACGCCTGTCTCGCCATGACGGGCCTGGGTCTGGAGGGCGTGCGAAAGGTCCGCATCCGGGTCAGCACCCGGGGCGGCGTGGTGGTGGACGATCTGCTGCTGACAGAGAACGATCTGCTGCTCTTCGACAGCGGCGCAGCCCCGCAGAGCACCGAAATCACCCTCTACTACACCGATGAGAACGGCGTCTTCCTGCTGCCGGAAAAGCGGACCGTGCCCCTGATGGCTCCGGAGGCTCTGCCCCAGTATGTGCTGGAGCTGCTGCTGAGCCCGCCCATGAGCGGCGGTATGCGCAGCGCCCTGCCCCCGGGCACGGCGGTGCTGGATCTGAGCGTGGAGAACGGCGTCTGTACCGTGGACTTCAACGGCGACTTCTACGCCAACCGGCCCGAGGGCGAGCAGGCGGAGCTGCTGACGGTGCTGAGCGTCGTCAACACCCTCTGCGAGCTGGAAAACGTCAGTCAGGTTCAGATTTACGCTGAGGGCCGCAAGCTCTCTCCCTATGTGCGGCTGGATCTCTCCCAGCCCTGGTTCCTGGATGGCGCGGTGATCGGCCCCGTCCGGGAGGAGCTGGGCGAATTCGCCGGGACCCTGTGCCTGCCCGGCCAGCAGGACGGACTGCTGCACCGGATCAGCGTCCGGGCCAGGGCCCGGGGCGCCGCCTCCCGGGAGGAGGCCCTGATGCAGGCCCTCTTTGCCCGGAGCGCCCAGAACGGTCTCTCCGCGCTTCTGGCCGGCGCGCCGGCCCCCCTCTCCGTCTCCACGGCGGAGGGCGTCTGCACCGTGGATCTGGCCGCCGGGACCCTGCCCGAGGAGAGCTGGCCCCGGGAGCTGGCGCTCCGCTCCATCGCCGCCACCCTCTGCTCCCTGCCGGAGCTCCGGTCCGTGCGCATCCTGGAAAACGGAACGCCTGTGGGCCGCGCCCCCCTGATCCCCGCCGAATCCTGGTTCTGTCAGCCTCCCACCGAGAGATGATGGCCGGACATCAAAAAACGGGAGCCGAAGCTCCCGTTTTTTCGTTTGTATTCAGCTTTTTCCCTCGTTCGATTTTTTAATGAACTGGGCCAGGATGCTTTTGCGGGTAACGATGCCGATAAAGGTGCCCCGGTCGTCCACCACGGGAACAAAATTCTGATCCAGAGCCTTTTGCAGTAGATCGCTCATATCCGTGGAGACCGAGACGGGAAGGTAGTCCTTCCGGTGGGCGATCTCCATGATGCTGTGGCCCTGGGCCTTCTTGAGGTCGAGATCACAGCGGTTTTTCAGGGCCCAGAGCAGATCCCCGTCCGTCAGGGTTCCCTGATAAGCGCCGTCCTCCTTGCGGATAATGGGCAGGGCCGCATAGCCCGAAAGCTCCATCCGCTCCAGAGCCTCCCGAATGGATTCGTCGTCAAACAACACCTCGCAGCTGGCCTTTGGGGTGAGGAAAAACAGGATGTTCATAGATCAGATCTCCTTCCAGGTCCAACTGGACTCTCCTGTTCTATGACCATTATAACATCATTTTGTGAAAAAGCTATGAACAATATGCAAGGCGCCCGGACAAATTCCGGGCGCCTTTTTTGGTGGTTTTGCACAAAGTCAGACGATTACTTGTCCTCGAGGCAGGCGATGCCGGGCAGCTCCAGGCCCTCCAGGAACTCCAGGGATGCGCCGCCGCCGGTGGAGATGTGAGTGATCCGGTCGGCGAAGCCCAGCTTTTCCACGGCAGAGGCGGAATCGCCGCCGCCCACGATGGTGATGGCGCCGCTCTCGGCCAGAGCGCGGGCCATGGCCTTGGTGCCCTCGGCAAAGGCGGCGAACTC
>JAEEGL017289410.1_pt1 | contig 14386 bp, 15 predicted proteins | sample 9134231 | NCBI WGS metagenome assembly JAEEGL01 (sample SAMN16246548, study PRJNA631951) | gut metagenome | biome: gut microbiome; feature: rumen; material: fiber-attached | host: Bos | place: Iran: Karaj | collected 2018-10
ACCCAGTGAGCGCCGTCCTCTACGTTAAGGATAAGCTTTATGCTCTTGTTGCTCTGATACTTTTCTATGATCGCATAGAGATCCGCGCCGTTATCGGCGCTGAGCTCCATAGCCATATCTATCTTTGCGTTATATTCTTTTTCCTTTTCCAGGGCGGCTTGCTCCGCCTGCGCTACCTCCGCTTTTTCCTGCGCGATCTCGGTCTTTGCCTTGTTTATGTCAAAACTGCTTGCCATTATGAAGAAAAACAGCAAGACAAGAGCGATGTCCAACAAAGAGGTGAAGTCCAAAGGGATGTCCTTGCGTCTCATTTCAGCTCACCCTTTTTTGCCTGTGGGGGTCTCCGACATTTCTTTGCATTCCTGCAGTATGCTTTCGGTCTGTCCCTCTATCAGCGCGTGGATTATCTTGAATATGATAGCAAAAACTATGCCCCAGGCGGTAGATGTGAGTGCGCCGAAGAAGTTTTCCGACACACCCATCATGTTGCCTTCCGCCAGGTTGACTTTCATAAGCTCCTTAACGGTCCCGAACATACCCAGAAGAGGGAAGAGGGAAATGAAAGTCGTGAAAATGGAATAGACTTTTTCGTGTATCTCCCACTTGTATTCGGCAAACGATGCGTTCCTGGCCCCCGACCTCCATTCCCGCACTTTGCTGCTTGTGGTCTTGTTCAGATGCAGTAAAAACACCAGGTCTATTACAGCCAGCAACAGGAAAAAGAGTATATATACGTCCTGATGAAAGATGCTGTAAAACATCCTTGCGATCCAGCTCATTATCAGTGCCTCCCGGTTTTATCTCTAACTCAATACGGTCCATATTGACCCATATTGACCCATATTCTCATAATACACTATTTTGAGCAAATGTAAAATAAGTGATTGTTCTGTGAAAACTACGGGATTTCTTTTTTTCGGCGTTAATATATAATAGAGGCAGGATCGGTAGATCGCTACAGTAAAGCATAAGACCATGAAAAAAGATACCATCTGGACGCACAATTTCACGATACTGACCCTGATGACCTTCATCTCGTATCTGGGGCAGAACTCGGTATATTCGCTGCTGCAGCTGCACATGAAGGGGCTGGGCACGACAGGCACGCTGACTGGTTTTGTCATAGGCATTTCTTCCGGTCTGGCGCTGCTTTCGAGACCTTTTGCGGGTTCGATACTGGACAGCGCAAGAAAAAAGCCGCTGCTGATATTGTGCACGGCGCTCTACTCGATAGCCATCTACGGCTACGCGGTGTCGGTGAACGTTGCGCTCACGATATTCTTCCGCGTAGTCTTCGGCATGGCTATGATATTCTCCGGAGCCCTTACTATGTCCATGGCTACAGAGGCACTGCCGGAAGGCAAGATAGCCTCCGGTATAGGCATTTTCTCGCTGGCGTCGGTGATCTCAAACGCCGTCGGCCCAATGATCAGCCTTGCAGTTGCGGAAAAGGTCAGTGTTGCCGCAGCGTTCGTGCTCGGCGGGACCTTCAACACCATAGGACTGGCGCTCTGCTTTGCCCTCAGATATCCCAGCGAAGAAAAGAAGAAGATAAAGATCGACGTTTCCGGAGCTTTCGCTAAAGAGGCCGCGATCCCGTCCATACTGATGTTCCTGCTGCAGGTCGCCGTGGCCGGCATAACGTCCTTCCTGGTGCTCTTCGCAGATTCCAGGAACGTTACAGGGATGCCTTACTATTACGCAGTGAACTGCGTGGTCCTTGTGATCCTGCGTCCTCTGATAGGGCGCCTTTCGGACCGCTACGGGATCACCAGGATGCTCTTCCCGTCCATAGCGATGTTTGCGGTCACGCTGGCCTTCCTGCCTATGGTAAAGACAACGGGGCTACTGATAGCAGCTGCAGTGCTGCAGGCTATAGGTTACGGCACGGCTTATCCGTCTGCGCAGGCGCTCTGCATGAAGCTCACGCCGCCCGAAAAGCACGGGGCGGGCAGCAACACCTTCTACCTTTGCTTTGACGCAGGGCTCTTCATCGGCCCGACCCTAGCCGGCGCCGTGAAAGACGCGGCGGGGTTTGAGACCATGTACCTGATATCCATAGTCCCGCTTGCTGCAGCGCTCCTGATGATCTTTTTCTGGAGCAGAAAGCATAAGGAACAATAGATGAAAAAAAGGAGGGGCTTGGAGCCTCTCCTTTTTTAGTGTATCTATCAACTCTTCATTTTTCGTTCAGGTATTCCCAGGCCTGCTTGCTCACGACAGCTTCCTCATCGGTCGGGATGATGAAGAGCTTTACCATGGAGTCGTGAGTGCTGATGATCTGACGGTTCTGCTCGTTGGCCGCAACATCCAGCTTTACGCCGAAAGGCCTCAGCGCACCGCATACTCTCTGTCGCAGCATGGCGGAGTTTTCTCCTATTCCGCCTGCGAAAGCGATCGCGTCCAGGCCTCCGAGCTCAACGCAGAACGCGCCTATGGTTTTTATGAGTCCGTTGACGTAGACCTTGACCGCAAGGCGGGCTCTTTCGTTTCCTTCGTCCGCCGCCTGCTGTACCTGGCGCAGGTCTCCGCTGACTCCGGACAGCCCCTTAAGGCCGCCGTTCCTGGACAGCTGAGTGAATATCTCGTCCAGGCTCAAGCCCTTATCCATGAGGTAGGGGATGGCGAAGCTGTCGAAATCACCAGTGCGTTCGGCCTGTATGACTCCTGTCTGGAGCGACAGTCCGAAGCTGGTGTCCACGCTCTTTCCGCTGTCCACAGCGCAAAGGGACGAGCTTCCGCCGAGGTGGCAGGAGATGATCTTCGCGTCTTTTCTGCCGAGAAGCTCCGCTGCCTTTTCGGATACGTAGCGGTGCGAGGCTCCGTGGTAGCCCATGCGCATCAGTCCGTACTTTTCGTACCACTCGTAGGGCGCTCCGTAGAGCCTGCGCTCAAGGGGAATGGTGGTGTGGAACGCGGTCTCGAAGGATCCTATCATCCTTGCCCCCGGGACAAGCTGCTTCATGAGCCTTATGACTTCCAGGTAGGGGATGTTGTGAGCCGGAGCCACGGGAAGCATCTCTTCCATGCCGGCAAGCACATCGTCGGTAAGCTCGTGGACCCCGTAAAAGCCCTTTGAGAGCACGGATTTGAAGCAGACGCATAAAATATCGTCCAGCGCATTTAAGACGCCCACAGAGGCGCTCAGAAGGCAGGAGAGGTATTTCTGAATGCCTTCCGCGTAGCCGGGAATTGACTGGCCTTCGAGTTTTGTCCTGTATCCGGTGAGGCAGTTCTCGTAGTGGAAGATGGCGTCGGTAAGGCTCCTGACTCTTTCGACTTTTCCCGTGGAAAGGACCTTCTGCTGAGGCATTTCGTAGAGCTTGAACTTAAGAGAAGTGCTCCCTGCGTTGCAAACCAGGTATTTCATTTGAGTCTCCTATGCGCAGCGCTGCGGCTCCGCAAAACTGAAAAAGTGTAAAACAAAAGGCCCAGACTGTCCAGCCGGGGCCTTTTTGCTTCGTTTATTCGCCAACTGACCTGGCATATACGAACAGCACCAAAGCCAGCGCCGCCAGCACTATGCCGACCATTATCTCCATGGCTTTCTGCCTTTTGCAGAGCCTTTCGTAAAGGAGCATGTAGTTGGCTTCATTTGTTTCGTAGTCCGGCTGCTTTCTCATGTCCTTGTCCAGACGCTTCTGGAAAGAGAGGTAGTCAAGGAAGCACATCGAGGGCAGCAGTATCGCAAATACCAGGTAGATCATAGCTTTATACCGGTCCGAGGATGACGTTGGGCAGGAAGGTGATCAGCTGCGGAACGTAGGTGAACAGGAAGAGGTCCACGATCAGTATGATTATGAACGGCCAGTTCTGTTTGATAACGCGGTCGACCTTTACTTCGCAGATGTTTGCCGCAACGAAGAGGTTCATTCCGATAGGCGGAGTGATCTGTCCTATGGACAGGTTGATGATCATTACCAGACCGAAGAAGGTCGGGTCGATCCCGTAAGCCTTGATCAGCGGTACCATTACCGGTGTGAGCAGGGTGATGGCTGCAACGTTGTCGAGCAGGGCGCCTGCTACCAGGAGTACCAGGTTGCAGAGCAGGAGCACTACTGCCGGGCTGCTTGTTACGCCGGAGATGAGAGCTACGAGCTTGTTGGGGATCTGCTGAACTGTGAGCATCCAGCCGAATACGCTTGCTGCCGCGATGAGGAACAGTATCATGGAAGCGCCGATACCGGTCTTTCTGCATGCTTCGAGTATGCCCTTGATGGTGAGCTTCTTGAAGATGAAGTAGCCTACGATGATTCCGTAGAGAACTGCAACGCCTGCAGCCTCGGTAACGGTGAACTTGCCGGAGTAGATTCCGCCCAGGATGATGACCGGGGAGAGCAGAGCCAGGAAGGAGTATACCAGCATCCTGTTCTTGCTCATGGTCTTGAACTCTTCGATCTCGAACTTGTTGAGTCCGTACTTGTGCTTCTTGGCTCGGAAGTACTCGATTACCATCAGGGATACGCCCATGATGATTCCGGGGATGATGCCGCCGGTGAACATCCTGATGACGGATACGTCAGCGATGATGGCGTACATGAGCATGGTCCCGGAGGGCGGGATGATGAGTCCCAGAAGACCGGAGGAACCGATGACTGCTGCTGTGTAGTCGCGGGGATATCCGGCTTCTTCCATCGGCTTGCACATGATGCCGCCGATAGCGGAAGCTGTTGCTGTTGCGGAACCGGAGATGGCTCCGAAGAACATGCAGGCCAGTGTGGTTACCATGGAGAGTCCGCCCTTGAACTTACCTACCATCTTGTTGGCCAGGTAGATGAGCTTGTCGGAGATGCCGCCCATTGTCATGACTTCGCCGGCCAGGGTGAACATCGGGATGGCGAGGAGGGAGAACTTGTTGACTCCGTCCATGATCTTCTGGGTAACGATGAGGGTCTTGAAGACTCCGCCTGCAATTATTGTGAGGAAGGATGCAGCGCCGAGGGACACGCCGATAGGCACTGCCAGGAGCAGGAGTATAGCTGCTGCTATGAGTAAGAATGCTGTCATGCCTGTGCTGCCTCCTCAGTCTTTTCCTCGGTGTTCTTTCCGAGTATGGTGGGGATCCTCTTGAGGATCAGGTTCACGAAGTTGAGTGCCATGACTCCGAATCCGACGGATACTACCAGGTAGTGGACGCCCAGGGATACGGGGTTAGCGCCTATGAAGGTGTGGATGTAGTCCATTCCAAGGCTGAAAGCGTCTTTGCATATGATCACGAGGAATACAATTGCAATGAGGTCTGCAAGGCAGAGCAGGGCTGCGGTGACGCGCTTGGGGAAGAAGTCCACGAAGAATTCCAGGCGGATCTGCTTGCCGTTGTTGGTAGCGGACGGAGCGCCGAGGAATACGCTGGCCACGAGAAGGAATGTAAGGAATTCCTGGGACCAGGGGATGGGGATGAATGCTACGAATCTCTGAATGATCTGCAGGAGCAGAACTATCAGCATCGCCAGCTCGGTGATGGTCAGAAGTATGTCCATTACCTTGTCGATCCCTGTGATTATCTTGTCGTAGGTTTTCATTTTTGCCTCCGGTTATCAGTAAAGGCGATAAGGGTCGATCCTTACCGCCTTTTTGTGGATCATATCAGGTCTACTTGCTGATCTTTTCGATTATCTCGTAAAGCTTCTGGAAGTCTGCATTCTGCTTCTTTACGAATGCGTCGTTGACAGCGCCCATTCTGGTCTTGAATTCGGTGACGTCGAGCTCGATGACGTTTCCGCCTGCCTTCTTGATAGCATCAAGGTCGTTCTGTTCGGAAGTCTTGCAGAATGCGTAGTCCTCTGCGCAGGCCTTCTCGCCGGCTTCCTTGAGGATCTTCTGCTGGTCAGCAGTGAGCTTATCCCAGTTGGTCTTGCTCATGATGAGCGGTTCCCAGCTGTACATGTGGCGGGTCACCAGGACGTTGGGAGCCACTTCGTAGAACTTGTAACCGATGATGTTTGCAAGGGAGTTCTCCTGGCCGTCAACAGTACCGGTGGAGATACCGTTGTAGGTGTCGGACATGGACAGGGAGGTCGGAGCGAGTCCCAGAGAGGAGAAGAGGTCGATTACCAGCTGGTTAGAACCGCAGCGGAGCTTCTTGCCCTGCATGTCGGCCAGGGATTCGATACCCTTCTTCATTGTGAAGTAACGGAAACCGTTAGCAGTCCATCCAAGGATGATGAATCCGGAATCCTCAGCAGCCTTCTCGAGAATGGTGCGGGCTTCGGAGTTCAGGAATGCGTCGGTCTGGCTCCAGTCGCTGTAGAGGTAAGCAAGGGAGCAAACGTTGAACAGACCGTTGTGGTTTGCCAGGTAAGCGTCCGGATCGAGGACCATGTCCTGGGTACCGGTCTTTACGCTCTCGAGCATGGCCTGGCCGGAGCCGAGCTGCTCAGCGGGGAATACGTTGATCTTGATGGTTCCGTTGGAAGCCTGCTCAACGTACTTCTGGAAGTTGGTGGACAGAGTGTGATAGTGGTGCTCAGTGTTGTTGGTGTGGCCGAGTGTCAGCTCGATGGGCTTGACAGCTGCGTTTCCGTTGTTGCTGCTTCCGCCGCCGCATGCTGCAAGGGCGAATACCATTGCTACTGCAAGAACAAGAGCGAGAACTTTCTTCATTGCGTTGTACATCCTTTCGTTTGTTGAAGTGAGTTAGAAACTTTTTCTGCTTTGATTTAACTCTCGGCAACATTATATCGGAGGCGGAAGAGGCTATCCACAACGTTTATAGCATAACTCTGATTCAAAAAACGTATGATGTCCAAGCGCGGGGTTTACCGGAAGCGCGGCTCTGTGGTATTATATGTACGGAAGTATAGTAAAAATGTCATCTCCGGGCCGCAGGACCGCATCTGCAAAGGAACAGACCATGAAAATTGATAATATCGAATGTTTCCTCACGCTTGCCAACACTCTTAACTACACCGAAGCCGCCGACAGACTCTACATAACCCAGTCTGCGCTCAGCAGGCTCATACTCCAGATGGAAGAAGAGCTGGGCGTGGTGCTCTTCGCCAGGTCCAGAAGGGGAGTGGAGCTGACTCCTGCCGGAGAGAGCTTCTACAACGACTCCATAAAGCTGCTGGATCTTTACTCGGAGGGCATAGCCAGGGCCAAGACCGCTCAGAAGGGTGAGTCCGGCCGCATACGCATGGGCTGCCACAGGACGTCAACGGACCCGGTGGTCTTCGACATCATCCAGAAGTTCACCGCTGCGCATAAAGACATACTGCTGGATATCAAGTCCATGCAGACCTCCGAGCTTATACACGCGCTGGACGTAGGGACCATAGACTGCGCGGTAACAGGCGGCTGCCCGGTAACGGAAGGTATAGAAAAGATACTCATCCATCCTTACCAGGAGTGCCTTGTAGTCTCAAAGTGCCATCCTCTTGCGGGGAAAAAGAGCATATCCATCCAGGATCTTAAAGACGAAAAGTTCGTCTCCATGTCCAGGACCTCTTCCTCCCGCGGCTACGATAATATAATAGGGCTCGGCAGAGACGCCGGATTCACTCCGCATATCGAGGCGGAGGCGGACAGCGTGCCGCATCTTCTGGACATACTCGCGAAAGGGGATGCAGTAACGGTCCTGTCGGATAACTACAAGTACATGGCAGGAGAGCACTTCGCTTTCATCCCTCTGTCCGAGAACTACACCACCAACATGGGCTTTGTATATAATGTAAACAATCCCAACCCCTGCGTCAGGATCATCGCGGACTTCGTGAGGGATAATTACGAGTACAACGGAGACCTCCTTCCGCGCAGGAGAGACAGAAGGTAGCTCCGACGGCGGATCTGCTCCGAAGACCGCTATTCCGTTTATTCATAACTGTGTTGCAATAAAGCTGCTCCGGAACAAGAGCAGCTTTTAATATATATGGAAAAAGAAGCTTTCCGGGCATTTTTCCGGCTCTGTACGGTGCGGAGCGTCATAACAGTTATGCTAAAGTCGATTTGATTAGCCCTCCGAAGTGTGTTTTGATATTACTGACAAAAGAAGCAATAGTTCAGCATTCAGGAGGACATCATGGCTTTACCGAAGAGAATAATAATAAACGAATCCGCTCCCAGAGACGGATGGCAGAACTGGAAGAACCCCATCTCCACCGAGACCAAGCTCGAGTACATCAAGAAGATGATAGACGCCGGCCTCACCACCATGGAGATCACATCATATGTACACCCCAAGTGGGTACCGCAGCTTGCGGACGCTGACATCGTTACCACCGAGATCCTCAACTACACAAAGGACATCCCCGGCGCGAACATCACAGCGCTCACACTCAACGGCCGCGGCGTGGAAAGAGCCATAGGCCTTGGAATGTACAACGTATGCTTCGTTATCTCCGCGAGCAACGAGCACAACAAGCGCAACTCCAACAAGCCGACAGTCGACTGCATAGCTGATTTCGAGAATATGCTCACCACCTACGAAGGCAGAGGCCTCAACGTAAAGCTGGCCCTGGCCTGTACCTACGGAAGCCCGTTCGGCGAAGAGATCTCCCTGGACGAAGTCTTCAAGATCTGCGACGTAGCTCTTAAGCACGGCGTTAAGAACATAGGCGTTGCCGATTCCGCAGGCGTTTCCAACCCCGACCACACCAGAAAAGTCACCAAGGCTCTCGTTGAGCGCTTCGGCACCGATAACCTCTCCATCCACCTCCACGATACACGCGGCATGGGAATGGCCAACGCGTTCGTAGCAATGGAAGAAGGCATCTGGCAGTTCGACGCAGCTCTGGGCGCCATGGGCGGCTGCCCCTACATCCCCGGAGCCAAGGGCAACATCGGGACTGAAGACCTGGCATGGATGGCTCAGAGCATGGGTGTAGAGACCGGTCTGGATCTTGAAAAGCTCCTGCCGCTGTCCATCGAGATGTGCAACGCAGTAGGCGCACCGATCACCAGCAACCAGGCATCTCTTTACGAGAAGCGCTGCCCGAAGGAATAATCAGTCAGTAACACTTAAGGAGCAATAAAATGGCAGGAAAAATACTGGACGGTATCAAAGTCGTAGACTTCACCATAGCACTTGCAGGACCTTACTCCGCAAGCGTTCTGAAGAATCTCGGCGCTGACGTCGTAAAGGTCGAGAACATCACCGAGCTCGACAGAGACGGCGCAGCAGGAAAGCACGGCGTAGGCTGCTTCTTCGGAAACGCCAACGAAGGCAAAAAGTCCGTTACCATAAACATGAAGACCCCGGAAGGCAAGGAGCTTTTCGCAGGTCTGGTAAAAGAGGCAGACGTTCTGATCGAGAACTTCAGGCCCAACGCTCTTAACAAGCTCGGCTTCTCCTACGAAGTCTGCAAAGAGCTCAACCCCAGCATCATCTACGGATCCATCTCCGGTTTCGGTCTCACAGGAGACTACTGGACCTACCCCGGATTCGACATCATAGGACAGGGAATGGGCGGCGCCATGAGCGTTACCGGACTTCCCGGCCGTGAGCCTCTGGTGCCCGGCGCTCCCCAGGGAGACATCAGCGCGGGCATCAACCTTGCAGGGGCCATACTTGCTGCTCTGGTAAGGCGCCAGAAGACAGGCAAGGGCGAAAAGCTCGAAGTAGCCCTCATCGACAGCATAGTAGCAGGTCAGATCGACAAGATGGCTATGGCTCAGTTCGGCTACGTTCCCGGCCTTGTGGGCAACCGCGACGACCGCGTAGCAGGACCGGCAGACGGTTTCTTCACCAAGGACCGCTATGTGCTCATCTCCTGCGAGACTCAGAAAGAGTTCGAGTCCCTGATGAAGGTCATGGGCCGCGAAGACCTGATCTCCGACCCCAGATTCGCAGAGTACGGCGCAAGATGGAAGTCTGCCAACATCGACGGAGATCCTCTCTACCCGATAGTAGCGGAGTGGGTAAAGACCAAGACCACCGAAGAGCTCGAAAAGATCTGCGAAGATGCAGAGATCCCCATGAGCCCGGTAAGAGACTTCAAGGAAATGTGGGAATGCAAGCAGCTCCACGAGGACCGCAAAATGTTCCTGGACGTTCCCTTCAGCGACGGCGTAATGACAGTCGTAAGAGGTACCCCGGTCAAGATGTCCGAGTACCCCGGCGGCGTGGACAGGGCGGTATCCTTCCACGGCGAGGACAACGATGCAGTATTCGGAGCGCTCGGCTACAGCAAAGAACAGCTTGCTGAGCTCCGCGAAAAGAAAGTCATAAAGTAGGAGGACAGACATGAGCGAAAAAATGTTAACAGGATACAGAGTAGTTGAGTACTCCGCAATGTCCACAGGCGCTATGTTTGCATCAAGATTCCTTGCAGATTACGGCGCGGAAGTCATCAAGGTCGAGATCCCCAACGATCCGGACGACGACTCCAGAAAGCTTCCTCCTATAGTAAACGGCGTTTCCGCCACCTACGCAAACCTCAACAGCGGCAAGAAGAGCGTACTCCTGGACTTCAGAACTCCCGAAGGACACGAGATGCTCATGAAGCTTCTTAAGACAGCAGACGTGTTCATCGCTGCTGAACCCATGAAGTACCTTGCAGCTAAAGGCATAGATTATGACACGGTCAAGGCAGCAAATCCGAACATCATCTACGGAACGCTGACCTGCTACGGCCAGACCGGTCCCTATAAGGATATCAAGGGCAACGACCTGGTATCCCAGGCATTCACCGCCAGCATGACGATCACCAACTACAAGGACAGCCTGCCCATGAAGATGGGTTACAACGTAGGCGGCTACTTCGGAGCCATAAACCTGGTTGTAGGACTCATCGGTTCCCTCTACAAGAGGAACGAGACAGGCAAGGGCCAGATGGTAGATGTAGCCATGACTGACTCCATCATAGCATCCATGTGCACTCTGACCGCTCACTACTACGTGAACGGCAGGATGCCGACCCCGGGCCAGAGCCTTGCAGGCGTAAACGACGACCCGACCAAGGAACGCATCGGCGCAAGAGGCCTCTACCTGGCCAAGGACGGTTACGTATGCATCTCCGCCAACCAGGAGCACCTTCTCCGTAAGATCCACGCCTATCTGGGAGTTCCCAACCTCCTCGATACACCGGAATTCCAGCAGGAGATGAAGGATACTTCCGTCACCACAGCCATCAACAGGCACCTTACAGAGTGGACCACCACCAAGAACAAGCAGGACATCTTCGTTGAGATCTCCGACGCCGGCGCCCCGGCATGCCCGGTACTCAACTATAAGGAGATACTCGAGAACGACAACATCGCCAACAAGCGCGGCATGTTCCAGGAAGTGGACGAGCCGGGCATAGGCAAGATGAAGGTCAGCATGGTCTCCGCCCACATGATGAACTGCCCGGCAGAGATCGCAGGCCCCGTAGAGCTTCAGGGACAGAGCAACGACGCAGTGCTCGGAAAGCTCAACTAATACTATCAGGAGAATACAATGAGCAGAGAATTACTTAAAGGCATAAGAGTCATAGACTTCACCGACTTCCTCGCAGGCCCCTACGCAACTATGATGCTGGGCGACATGGGTGCGGACGTCATCAAGATCGAGAACCTCAAGGGCGGCGGAAACTTCACCAGGAACGCAAAGCCCATCGAGAAGAACACCGGCCGCAGCATGTACTGGGGCAACCTCAACAGGAACAAGAGGGACGTAGCTCTTGATCTTAAGAGCGAGGGCGGAAAGAAGCTCTTCGCGGAGCTGGTAAAGTCTGCTGACGTACTTGTTGAGAACAACAGGCCCGGAGTAATGGCCAAGCTCGGATTCTCCTACGAAGTATGCAAAGAGCTCAATCCCAGGCTCATCTACGCTTCCATCTCCGGCTACGGCCAGACCGGCCGCAACTCCTACAAGCCCGGCTACGACATAATAGCCCAGGCTCTTGGCGGATGCATGAGCGTCACAGGTCTTGTAGACGGCGAGCCCTTAAGAGCAGGCCTTGCAGTAGGCGACATGTTCGCAGCCCTGAACACCATCACCGCAGTCTGCGCCTCCCTCTACGAGCGCCAGACCTCCGGCCTTGGCAACTATATCGACGTAGCACTTGTAGACTCCATCTTCTCCGCTATGGAAGCCAAGATGATGACCTACGTCTACACAGGCGTGAGCCCCAAGGCTACAGGAAGCCGCTACCTCACATCCGCACCTTACGACTGCTACCGCGCAGGCGACGACTTCTTCGTAATAGCTTCCGGTACCGACAAGCACTTCGTGCTGCTGTCCGGAGCCATAGGAATGCCCGAGCTTGCAACAGATCCCAGGTTCTGCAACACAGAGATGCGCAACCGTCACTGGAAGGAGCTCAAGGACATTATCAACGAGTGGGCTTCCCACATGACCGCAAAGGAAGCAGTAGCCATAATCGACGCAGTAGGCGTTCCCGCAGCAGAGATCTACAACTGCGAAAAGGCAGCCAACGATCCGGCTATCGTCGAGGACAGGCAGATGCTCGTAAAGGTCCCGGCTCACAAGGATCATCCCGAATCCGGAGACCTCACCGTAATAGGCAACCCCATCAAGATGAAGGAAGCTCCCTGCCAGTACAAGAGCGCTGCTCCTGACTTCGGAGAGCACAACAGAGAGATCTTCAAAGAGCTCGGGTTCACCGACGAACAGCTCGACGCATTCAAGGCCGAGGGCGTAATAAACTAAATACACTTAATCTTCATAGATGACCTCCTTAAAAAACGAGCCCTTCCGCAGGGGCTCGTTTTGTGTTAAGGGGAGAGACTCACACCCATGTTAAATAATACTTAGTTTTTTCTTGAGTGCATCCTGAAGCGTTCTGGAAAGGCTTATATTGTTTGCCTCAGCTTCCTCTGCAAGCCATTCGGGAATGGATACCATCTTCCTGACGGCACGGGTCTTTCTTCGGTATTCATCAGTGTTTGCAGAAATATACGTGGTTTGGGCACTTCCCGGATCTATCTGCGAAAGAGCGGAAGGAGACGGAATGGTCTGATGATTTTCTATAAGGCTGGCAAGATAAAGCCCCAGAGCTTCCTGTGCAGCCTTTATCGTGCTTTCCAACGTATCCCCGCAAGTCTGGCAGCCGGGCAGGTCAGGGAATTCTATCCAGAACCCATCTTCTTCGTGTATTATTGCCGGATAAACGTGCATTATTTCCTCCTGGATCATGGGTCATTTAAGCCCTGTTCTTTTTAGTATTGAATCCACAAGACCGAGTGGGAGATCTTTGTTTCCGTGAACAGGGATAACTTCGGTCTGATTACCCTTTTTAAGGATATGGTGGCTTCCCTGGACTCGCTCTTCATACCAACCATTTCGAATGAGAAGCTTTCTTAATTCTTTCCCGGTCATTACCCATCCTTTCGTATTATAGTATATAAATTATATAAAAACAAGCGGAGTTTTATATAATTTATGCATTAAAATCCTATCTATAGCCAAATATGGCAAAATATGGATATAGAATACCACAAAAACACCGGGCATTCAAGAGAAAAGAATGACCCGGTCTAACCAAGAAAATTCTTTACGTCTTCTGTCTTTGCGGCGGGGAGGATGCGGCAGATGTGCGCAAGCAGCCTTTCGTAAGACTCGGCCGGCTCGCAGCGGTATACGGCCTGGGTGAACTCCGGACCCATGAACTGCTCCGGTGTTGCGTACTCGGCTATGCCCCAGCCGTACTCCCTGCCGAAGCGGTCCTTCTGATAAACGAAGTTTGAGATCACAACGAAACACTGGGCCTGCAGGCGGTTTATGCAGGTGTCGAAACCGGTCGCTCCGCCTTTGCGGTAGCTGCCCAGAGCCTTGAGATCCTTGGAAAGTACGGGGCCGTGAGCCTCGATCAGACCGTACAGCGCCTTGTCCCTGAGCGACGCGTAGCCATCGTTGAAAAAGCCCTCGTAATCGTAGCCGTCGCGCCTGTAGTTGGCCAGGTCCTCAAAGATGTCCTGCCTTACGAAAGCCGCCTTCTTTTCGAAAAACTTCCCGTAAGCGCAGCGCGAGGCCTGTATGGCCGGACCCTTCCACTCCCAGACGCCCTCGGTTTCGTCGCTGAACCAGGCGTGCGGCGCCACGTGCTCCTCTATGGAAAACCCCGGCAGCGAGTTCCTGAAGTAGGGGACTATACCGTATTCCTCTATGGCCCCCAGAAGGTCGTCGAATGTTGAGATATAGAACATGTCCATGCTATAAACTGTCCTTGTATTCCGTGTACTTCTTAGCGCTTCCTATGGCCAGCTCGACCGGGTATTTTGCTTCATTCTTAGCCATTTTGGCGTTGACGATCTCGTCTTCGTCCAGACCCAGTTCGTCCAGCATGTTGCGGCAGTACACCAGCACGTCCGCCAGCTCCTCCTTTACGTGCTCCAGGTCGAAATCCGTATCGCTCCACTGGAAGCACTCCAACAGCTCCGACGCCTCTATAGCTATGGACTTAGCCAGATTAGCCGGAGTATGAAACTGATGCCAGTTGCGGTCATC
>JAEEGL011484193.1_pt1 | contig 14385 bp, 14 predicted proteins | sample 9134231 | NCBI WGS metagenome assembly JAEEGL01 (sample SAMN16246548, study PRJNA631951) | gut metagenome | biome: gut microbiome; feature: rumen; material: fiber-attached | host: Bos | place: Iran: Karaj | collected 2018-10
AGATCCTATGTCCGTAACCGGACTCAGACATATCCGTCAGGATCAGTTCATCCCCCAGGACCATAACATTGTCTATCCTTATATCTCCATGCACATACGTGTCACTCTCCGGCATGGCCTCGATAAGAGCCCTCATATCTCTCTTTTTATCAGCCGGAAGTTTGTTTCCCGCCATATTGATCCAGCCCTTATATCGCTCTTTGATATTCGGAAAAACATCCTTATCCGGCTTCAAGGAATGAAGTTCCCTGACTAGCGCTCCAAGCCTGCGAGCCAAAGGCTCGAGCTTGCTTCTGTCCTTGGAAATCACTTCTGCCATAGAATCTGCGGACTTCATGGCCTCAAAGATCACACCGTAATAATTCTGATCTCCGCACTTTACAACGTCATAAGGGATCGCTGTGGGAACCCCGAGGATCATTGCTTCCTGAGCAAGCTCTCTCTCCTTCTGGATTTCGGAAAGATCTACGGAACTTTTGTAAACCTTAACGAGCTCATCCTCAGATAGTTTGTATGATCGTCCGTTGAAGCTGACACCAAGAGGCTTCAATCGAAGGACGCTGCCTATATTGCGCATACCTCGACGAACATCTATCATCCTGGTAAATCCGGTGGTCTCAAAGATCGAGTATACCTCATTCTTTACATTGTCGATAACAAGGTTTCCTTTGAGTTTTTTATGCATCTTCAAAAAAACTCTGAGTCCGGCACTGGAAATGTATTCAATTCCCGAAGCGTCAAATTCAACCGACAATCCCGGGTGCATATCAAGCTGCGCCATAAGCCCGGCTTCAAACAAAGTCGCATTGTTGGAGTCTATGCGCCCCGAGGCTGAAAGGACCAATACATTTTCGTCTGTAATCCTGTTGATAATATTCATGTCCAACTCACCTTTACTCAGAATCTTTTTATCTCATCATCTGCATCATCCGTGGATTCATCTATGGAAACGATCTCCACATCATAGGAATAGTCGTCGTTGACCTTGACTGTTGCCGTATCTCCAACGCTTTTGCCAAGCAGGGCCTTGCCAAGAGGCGATTCTATGCTGATACGGTTCTTAAGCGAATTGCCGCGGATCGAAGTCACGATCTTGTAGGTCTCCGTCTCGTCATCCTCCGGGATATAGATCGTCACGGTATTGTTCATGCCTACAGTTCCGGAATCGGACTCATCGGAAACGATCTCCGCTCTTTTTATCATATTCTCAAGATATCTGATACGGCTCTCGTTCTGATTTTTCTCCCGCTTAGCTGCATGGTATTCAAAGTTCTCCGACAGATCACCGTGGGCCCTGGCCTCCTTGAGCGCTGCTATAAGCTCCGGTCTGACACGTAGCTTACGGTCCTTGATCTCTGCCTCTATTTTTTCAATATCCGATCTGGTTAATCTTTCTCCCATTTACTGACTCTCCAACATACTGATCTCTGCCACAGGCCGAAACCATGCGTATTTCTTTATTTGTGACGCGCTTCGATCTCCCCAAAGATGGCACGCCTTCTTTCATGTCTGTCACCAAGAGGTGTGGCACCGAAAAATGCATCAACGATGTCACATGCCAGCTCTTCACCTACAATGCGCGCGCCAAAAGCGATGATATTAGCGCCGTTGTGCTCACGGGCAAGACGGGCACTGGTGGGTTCGGATACGCAGGCTGCGATAATGCCGGGAACCTTGTTGGCAGCAATGGAAATACCAAGGCCGGTTCCGCAGATCAGAACTCCGAAATCTGCCTCGCCTGCAACAATAGCATCACCTACGCGCTCTCCCATAAGAGGGTAGTCTATCTTTTCTCCCTCTGATACTCCGAAATCTATAACCTCATGTCCCATTTCGGACAAATGTGCTGAAATAACATCCTTTAGAGCGGGACCTGCATGATCACATCCTATTATTATCTTCATAAAAACCTCTTTCCTTAATATAGTATTTTCTCGGCAAAGGGGATACGATTTAAATCCCTGCCGCGATCTTATTGAAAACAAGAGAATCGTAAGCTATATTATACACAAGATTCCCGCGTTTGGGGAGATGTTTTTAACGTATCATATCCGTTTCTCTGATCATTTGAACTTCCGGTTTGCCTTCCGATCCGTCTGTACAAACAGCGATCTGGTAACCCGGCATGGAATACTCCCAAATCTTTAGGTTTCGTCCCTCATGGCGAATACTCCTCTGCCTATAATCGATGTCGATCTCTTCCTTCCCGAAAATGGCAAGTCCGAATCCAGTCTCCTTGGAAAAAGCCTCTCGATAGGTCCAAATTCGGTAAAATTCAGCCTCTTTGTTTAGGGCACGTCTGATACGAAGCGCCTCTCTTTCAGTAAAATGACGCATCATGCCTTCTATGTTGAGATACGCTCTCTTTGTTTTTTCTACATCCACGCCAATGGGCCCGGATGCGATGCCGAGGATCACCATAGAGCCGGAATGAGAAAGATTGAAATCAAAATTCGGACATGGCGGATCCAAAAAAGGCTTTCCATGCTCTCCCTTTTTCATTTGCAGGGGCAATGCTTCACCGACCGTGGTCTTTGAGCCTCGGTCACTCGTGCCACACGGGCCCCATCCGGATGCCTCCGCCTCGCGGCGAAGCACCAGTTGCACCATGAGTTCCCGCATCAAAGCAAGGTATTTTGCCTGCTCCTGCTTTTTCCCATTGATCCTCTCAACAGACTCTGCCGGCAGCACGGAAAGATATTTCTCATACTCTCTCGGAATATTCAGTTTTTCGTAGTCTGCAACGTACAATTTCATTGTTTTAGTATACACTTTAAATAATATAAATGATATTATTATACCCGATAACCAACTATGATTATACAACACGCTAAAAAAGGACAACAACATGAAAAGAAGAGTACTTACCGCAGTTCTTTCAACGGTTCTATTATTTACAGCCTGCTCGGGTGCCGGTGATACCGGGAACATTAATTCCAAACAAGATATCAACGTTGTTGACGATAAATTCCGTACCACTTACGAAGTCTTTGTTTACAGCTTTGCAGACAGCAATGGCGATGGCATCGGTGATCTTGCCGGCCTCGACGAAAAGCTTGATTATATCAACGACGGAAAATACGGCGAAGGCGATGACCTGGAGGCCAACGAGATCTGGCTAATGCCTATTTGTCCTTCCCCTTCATATCACAAGTATGACGTGACGGACTATACCGATATAGACCCGGCTTACGGTACTATGTCGGACTTTGAAAATCTGATCTCGGACTGTCATGAGCGCGGTATCCGCGTTATCCTTGATCTTGTGATGAACCACTCATCCTCGGATCATCCCTGGTTCAAAGAAGCCGCAAAGTATATGCGCTCTTTACCGGAAAATGCCGAACCGGACGAATCCGAATGTCCCTATGTTAAGTACTACAATTTTAGCAGACTTGGCCTCAACGGATACGCCAAGCTCCCCGACAGCGAATGGTATTACGAAGCCAGATTTGTAGATACCATGCCGGATCTTAATCTTTCCAATCCGGCTGTTCGTCAGGAATTTGCTGATATTACCTCATTCTGGATGAAAAAAGGAGCAGACGGATTCCGACTTGATGCTGTTACTTCTTATTACACAGGGGATGATGAATCAAATATTGAAGTCCTGACCTGGCTTGCGGATACTGTTCATGGAGTCAACCCCGATGCCTATATTGTGGGGGAGGCCTGGACCAATTCAACGATCTACGGCAAGTATTATCAAAGCGGTGTGGACAGCTTCTTTGATTTTGACGGTGCAGATTCCGAGGGTGATATCACCTCGGTTGTAACCGGACAAAAATCCGCAAAGTCATACGGTCTCGGACTTGTTGACAGAGAAAGTCGTATTTCGGAATCATCCGCTTCCGCTATAAATGCACCATTTATCTCAAATCACGATATGGGCCGGGCAGCCGGATACTTTACGGGAGACGACGGTACCCTCACCAAGATGGCCGGCGGAGTTTATCTCATGTCCTCCGGTAATGCCTTTATCTACTACGGCGAAGAGCTTGGCATGAAGGGCTCCGGTAAGGATGAAAATAAACGCGCCCCCATGCAGTGGTCAGAAGAGTCCGATAACGGATTTATGACATACGGTCCTCCGGCGATGGAATCCGTAAAGATGAAATTTCCCGCCATGGATCAGCAGCTTGCCGATGAAAACTCTATCCTGAATTACTATCGAGAAGCCATCCGTGTCAGAAATAACTTTCCCGTCATTGCCAGAGGTCGCAGCGAGGTTGATGAGGCACTTTCAGACGACGATATCCTGGTCATGACTAAAAGCGCAGATGACTATGACGATGTAACTTTAGTATTTAACTTTTCCGACGAAGAAAAAAACATCGATATGAGCAGCAAAGATCTGACCAAGATCGTTGGATCGCTTTATGCTTCAAGCAGCGACACCGGCAAAGAGAGCGAGCAGCAAACGGTTTCCGCCCCCTCACTTAAAGGCGGCAAACTTACTATTTCACCTCATACCATACTTGTGCTAGAATAGAGTCGTTGAGATCCTTCCCGTTTCCCGGGATGACATAGTTTTGTATCCCTTACTTGTACCGGGATAAGGATCGGATAAAGATACATTTTTAAGGAGATCAGATGAAGATCAATATATACTACGGTGGCAGAGGCGTGTTGGACGATCCCACACTTGCCGTGCTTGAACAGGTAGAACAAGTTCTGGGAGAGCTTAGGGTTGAGATCGGAAGATACAATATCTACGAGTATAAAAATACCATCAGCACACTTCCCGCTACACTCAAGGGAGCTGACGGCGTTATACTTGCCACCACTGTAGAGTGGCTTGGCATTGGCGGATATATGACCCAGTTTCTGGATGCACTGTGGCTTTACGGTGACAAGGAAGAGTTGTCATCAGTATACATGCAGCCCATTGTTATCTCTACAACCTACGGTGAGCGTGAGGCAGTCCTTACCTTGGAAAACGCATGGGAGATCCTGGGCGGCCAGATCTGCGACGGTCTTTGCGGTTATGCCGAGACTTTTTCAGAGTATCGAACTTCACCGGCCATTGCCAAAACCGTAGAGAAAAAAGTGGAGAACTTTTACCGCACCATTTCTCATAAGACAGAGGGACTTCCCACCAGCAATCAGGCTGTGACTCGAAGCGTTCTTCGTAAGCAGACCATGGACCTGACTCCCCAGGAGAGTGAGCAGCTTTCCGCATATGCAGCCAACGACACCTATGTCGCTCAGCAAAAGCAAGACATTATGGAACTTTCCAGCCTTTATCGTAGTTCCATGGGGCAGGATCAACAGGACATAAAAAGCGACTATATCAATATAATCCGTGCACGGTTTCGTCCGATTTCGGACTTTTCCGCAACCTATGTATTCTTAATGGACGAGGACAGTGATCCCCTTGTCATCTCGGTCAACGGAGACAGCATCGATGCTTCTTACAGGGCATATAACGGCGGAGATGTGGTCCTTAAGATCACAGATCAGGACATGAATGAGATCACCAGCGGCAGGATGACTTTTTCCAGAGCCTTTAACTCCGGCAGCATGAGCGCCCGGGGGGATTTTAATACACTGTACAAGCTCGATGAGCTGTTTGTTTTTTGAAAGGAGACCCAAATTGAAAAAAGACGATTGCATCTTCTGTAAACTTGCCAACGGAGATATCCCCACCAACATGATCTATCAGGACGACGACTTTGCCGTTATCATGGACGCAGCACCTGTCAGCAAGGGCCATGCCCTGATCCTTCCCAGGGAGCACGCTGACAACCTGTATGAACTTCCCGATGAAACTGCTTCCAAGCTCATGCCTTTGGCCAAAAAAATAGCCTCCCGCATGAAGGAGAGACTAAACTGCGACGGACTCAATATCCTCCAGAACAACGGAGAGACTGCCGGCCAAAGTGTATTCCATTTTCACATGCATGTGATCCCTCGCTATGATGGCGCAGCGAACAACAGTGACCTACTGAAGTTCTCTTCCGCAAATCTTAGCGAAGGAGAGATTTCTGATATTTCTAGCCAACTGTCATAGCGTGGACATCAGCAGTGTAACGCGCGAGCGTGGATGGGGCGCAGAACATCCGGTGGATGTTCGCTTTGCGCCGACCGGAGTGGAACGTAGACCCCGGCCGAGGAGCAACGGCACCGCAGGCTGGGGCACAAGACGTCCAGAGGACGTCTGCACTGTGCCGACCGTAGCGGAGCGGAGACCGGTATCCACGCGGGAGCATAAGAGCTTTGTAAAACATGGTCCACGCGGTTATTACATAGTTTATTAATCTTGTAAATTCACACACTCTTCTATAAGATTAATGATAGTGGCGATGGAGTCGAGCTGCCCGCTTTGCTCCATTGCTTTTTTATACTCATCAGTATGATCCCGGACATGCTCCACAGCCTTGACCAAAGTCTCTGCAGTTACATCCTCCTCCTGGATAACATAGGAAAAACCCTGCTTTTCAAATGAAGCCGCATTAAGTATCTGGTCTCCGCGGCTGGCTCCAAGTGACAGCGGTATCAGTATGTTGGGCAGATGCAGCGCCAAAAGCTCACAGATAGCATTGGCACCCGCCCTTGAAATGATAAGATCTGCCATAGCAAAAAGATCCGGGAGTTCATCACTGATATACTCAAACTGTCTGTAGCCTTTTCGTCCCTCAAGGGAAGGATCCAGATTGCCCTTACCGCAAAGATGTACTATCTGGTAGGTCTGCTGCAGAGTATCCAGAGATTCTCTGACAGCATTATTGATAAACACGGATCCAATACTTCCGCCCATGATCATAAGAACCGGCTTATCATCGGTAAACCCGCAAAACTCCAATCCCCTTGCCTTATCGCCGTATGTAAGCTCCTCTCGGATAGGTGAACCTGTAAGGACTGCCTTGCCCTCCGGTAGATGCTCAAGAGTCTCCGGGAAATTACAGCAAAATCTGGTAGCTCCGCGAGATGCTATGCGGTTGGCAAGCCCCGGCGTCATATCCGACTCATGGATGATAACCGGTATCCTAAGGGAAGCTGCAGCCAGAACTACAGGCACGCTTACAAAACCTCCCTTTGAAAAAACAATATCCGGAGATATCTTTTTTATAAGGCGTCTTGCCTGTCCGTATCCCCTGATGACTCTCGCAGGATCTGTGAAATTCTTCCAGTCAAAATAACGTCTGAGCTTGCCGGAGGAAATACCATGATACTCGATTCCGGCTTTTTTCACCAGGTCCTTTTCGATGCCCTCATATGAGCCAATATATGTGATCTTATAACCTGCTTCTTCAAGCGCCGGAACCAGCGCAAGATTAGGGGTTACATGTCCGGCGGTGCCTCCGCCGGTAAGAATAATCTTTTTCATTTTCTTTTCCTTTACAAATATTGGGAAACGCTGATCAATTCAGTGTTTTCTTAGGTACGGGATCGGACACACCTGCTATCGCTACTTTGACCCTATATGCCACTAGTATAACCGCTTCCAAAAACCTCTTGAGTATGATCTGAGGTTCTTCCTTCCACTTGCGGACAGGCCGAACAAGTACCGATCTTACCCCTGCATTGGCCGCACCCCAAATATCGGTAAACAACTGATCTCCCACAAAGATCGTTTGCTCCGGCGTAACGCCCAGCCGCTCCATAGCCTCCTTGTATGATCTGGAAGAAGGCTTGTTTGCCAAAAAGATGTATCCATCGGCACCGGTCTCATCACAGAAAGACTTGACGCGAAGTTCTCTGTTGTTGGACAGGGCCATGGAGCGGATCCCGCACTCGCGAAGGTAGGCAAAAATCTTTTTTGCCCGTCTGTTTGCCGGGGCTCCGTGGGGTACCAGAGTATTGTCTACATCAAAGAGCAATGCCCTGTAACCTTGATCATACAAGGCTTTAAAATCTATATCGTAAATACTGTCTATATAATCGTCGGGAAATAATCTCATGAAAACTTATAAACCGTCCTTGTATAGTTATCTTCTCCCGCCCTGATAACCGGCTGCGGGAACTCGGGAACATTGATAGCGTTGGGGTAATACTGAGTCTCCAGACAAAAGGCAAAGCGTCTGCCATAAGGCTTACCGTCTTTTCCTATCTCGGAGTCATTAAGACCATTGGCCGTGTAGAGCTGCATACCGGGAAGGTCCGTGTATACATCCATTGTAACCTTGCGGTCAGGTGATACCGCACGTCCTGCATGGTAAGACTCATTACCGTGAAAATCATATTCCGGTGCGCGAAGTGACGCGTCCTTGTTCAGTACATAATTATGATCGTAACCGCCCCCAAATCTAAGCTGCTCGTCATCAGCATCTATACGCTCGCTGATAGCATGTTCCTGTCTGAAATCCAGAGGTGATCCCGTAAGATCGATGTATCTTCCATCGGGAATATTAAACTCATCAGCGTATGTGAGCCTGTCTGCGTAGATCTCAAGGAAAGTGCCCATGGCATCTCCGGCATTGTGACCCATAAGGTTGAAATAACTGTGCTGTGTCGGAGCATATGCGGTATCCTTGTCACACTTAGCGTGATAATCGATCACCAAGGCATTGTCAGAAGTCAGACTATATGTGATCCACAGATCAAGGTTTCCTGGGAAATGCTGATCGCCATCGGGAGAAAAGAGATGGAAGGTCACACTGTCATCAGACTCCTCTGTAATATCCCAAACCTGTCTGCACCAGCTATTGCCACCACTGTGAAGGCAATTTCCATTGTTGTTGGCATCAAGATGATAGGTATTGCCACCTATGGAAAACTCTGCGCCTGCAATACGATTGGCGTATCTGCCAACCGGAGCACCCAAATTGGGTCCATTGTGGAAGTACTCTTCCGGACTTCCATAACCCAACATGATATCTCTGTTGCCATCATCACATGGCACCCAAAGCTCGGTAATAGTAGCTCCGATATTGGTGAGCACCGCACTGACTCCACCCACGCTCTTGATAGTAACTCTGTACACTTCTTGTCCGTTATCGGACTTTCCCCAAATATTTCTGTCCATGTTCCCTCCTAAATTTTATCGTATGATGCTATCTTCGGACTATATGTTTTGTGAATAGACATTCTACCGTGCATGATACCCGTAGCGACCCTCGTTAAAAACCGCCGACCTACTAAACTCGCTTTGCTCGCCAAGGGTATTATACCGGAGAATGTCGTTCCCGCAAATTCCATACTAGTATAGCAGAATATTCCTAAACCGAAAAGGTCGGAGATGAAAATCATCTCCGACCTCTTCCTCCTATTACTACCCTGTCGCCTCAGGTACTACTAGGTTGGTTAATAACTATTCAGTTACTATATCTGAAACAGCGTCTGCTGTCTCAACCATTTCATCGTCTCCGTCTGTTACGGAAGACATCTGGAGAGGTACTACATCTACCTCATCATCTGTGTCGGGAGCAACTGTATGCTCTACAACTGTCTCCTCAACCGGTGCCTCAGTCTCTGTCTGAGTCTCTGTCTGAGGCTCTGCATCCTCAGGATCGTCCTTGCCACTGCTGTTCTCAGGCTTACGATCATCTATCTCATCGTCGCCCTCTACAGGCTGTGCCGGTGTCTCGGTAGTACCTGTTCCCTCAGATACTTCCTCATCCTTGCCGCTGCTGGTCTGCTTTTCAGACTCATCATAATAGCGAAGCTTTTCTTTGAAAGCTGATGCCTTAACTGTGAAAAGAAGAGTGCCTGTAGATTCGGGAGCAATCTCACCGGAATCTATAACGATAACCAGATCTCCATCCTCATTAAAGTAGAAGTTGGAATCATCTGCAACGCCCTTGAAAGTGCATTCTCTTCCGTAGAGCTTCTCCTCCTTTTCAGAGAAGAATTCCTCACCGGCCTTACGTCTTTCTGCGATCTGCTTTTCGATAGCGGAATTAAATGTGCCCTTCCACTCTACGTCATCATAGAATGCATCCTTAAGCGTCGCAACCTTGCCGGTATGCTTGTCAATATGATAGTAACGAAGTCTGGTTGCTGAATCAGCCTTGGAAATGGTGGCTGAAATCTCAAGCGTAAACCAATCCTCTGTATCAGTTACTACCCTGTAGTCAGTTGCCAGTGAAACGTAACCGCCTGTGGTTGCGTCCTTACGGTATTCCTCAAGAAGTGTCTGAATATAAGCCTGAACCTGCTCATTAACAACTGCTACGCCATCACCGGAAGTCTCCTTCTCGTCCTGCTTAGCAGGCTCCTCGGGCTTCGCGGGCTTTTTGTCAGGCTTAACATCAGGCTTTTTAACGCCTGCGCTCTGAGTGTTCGAAGGTTTCTTGTCTTTTTCCTCCTCGACAACCTCAGGAACTACTACCTCAAGATCCGTACGTGCTGTCTCCTTAGTGTAGTTGCTGATGGTAACTGCCTGGATAAGGCCGCCTAAGATGGGGATATTGCCCATAGCACTGGCAACCTCTGTGTTGGAATTGGGAAGTATAAATACGGTAACCGCAGCTGCCGCAGCCACTCCGATATTACGGATGACCTTGAAGGTCTGGTTCTTGCGGCGAGCCATGCTGGCTCTGCGTACGGTAGCATGGACTTTTTCCTCAAGCTCCGCAGGTACCTCTCTGGAAAGATACTCCTGCTTCATCTGAGCAAATATCTGCTCCCTGGACTTAACAGCCCGGGCACGGTCCATGGCCTCTCGTATACGATCTTCTAATTCAGGTGGAGGCGTGATAGACTGATATTCAGTTTTCATCTCGAGAAGTTCATCGATCCTCTTCATAATGAAAACTCCTATGGTCTAAAGTTACAACGATACTGGTGTATATTGATCAAATCTCCTCATCGGAGAGTTCAATCCTAAGTTTACGTAGAGCTCGGTAAAGGCGACTTTTGATGGTGCTGAGATTCTCATCAAGAACCTCTGCGATGGCACCAAGCTCCATATCCTCAAAGAAGCGGAGTTCAATGATCCTCCTGTCCTTTTCCTCGAGATGCTCGAGAGCCTCTCTAAGATCCAGATCTGCGAATGCAGGATCATCTGCAGCATCCTCATCGTCAAGTTCCTGCTCATAGCGATTATTTTTCCTGAGCAGTTCCTTTGCCGCATTGATAACTATACGGCCAATCCATGTATCAACATACTCGGGCTTTTTAAGCTTTTCGCAGTGATATATGGCCTTGTACGAAGCTTCCTGAACAACATCGCAGGCATCGGACTCATTGTGAACAAAGCCATATGCCATACGATAATACTTCTGATAATTTGCCAGCAAGCAATCGCTGACTATCTTTTCTCTATTATCGGTACTCAATCCAGGTCCCCTTTTGTATATTAGACGTTACTATATACTATAAAGTTTCATGAGATTAATTTTTTCTCGGGCTATTCTCAGGCTCAAAGCGTAATTACAAACGACAACGGGTTCATAAGGTAGAGGGAGTGTAAAAAGACATTGTTTTCAATAACCGCCATCATCTCCTGTCCCCTGATAGTCATAGCAAAGCATGAGATAACATCCATTATCAGCCAAATGATCAGCAATCCACTGCAAAGTCCCCATGCAGCCCCAAGAACCCTGCTGCTTCCGCCTATGAGTGGCAGATCATTGAATGCGTTGACCAGAAGTCCCAAGATCCTGGTGATCAAGAGGCTAAGGATAACTACGAGAAGGACCGCAGAACCTCTTACCATCATCTCGGCGATAGGAGTCGCTATCCGTTCTGCTACACGGTCATTGAATTCGTTGACCGCATCAACCCTGGCCTGGATCGACTCCTCGTCGTCTCCGTCAGGGATACTGATATCGTCGGAATTCAGTTCCTCATCAGAGGCTGCTATCCGCTGCTTCATAACTGTGGGAAGGAAGATCCCTATGTCCTTGAAAAGTGTGGCGATGGAATCCTCGTCGCTTACATCATAAGACTGTATCAGTCCAAGTATCTCATCCGTGGTCTCAAGGTCACTTTCATTTTGAACGATCTTGCTTTTTACATGATTGTAAATGGGATTATGATATTTTTCATATATCGGTCCGTCCATCATGGTTTTTTCGATGTACGGGATACCGGCATACATAAGTACCAAAACGAGCACCCATGAGATGAGGCCGAATACAACCCCAAGCATTCCCTTGCGGTATCCTAAAAATACACAGATCGCCAATACTGCGATCGTAAAAATGATCATAAATGATTCCATGAACCGGAGTCCCCTTATCTAAGTTTAATCCTGGAGCACTTTTTACCCTCTACGAGAACATAATCCCTAAGTCCTCCCGATGGCATTAGTGCGACAAATCCATCTGAAAACGTATGGTGAAATCTTCTGATACCGTGACCGTTGTAAAGTATCACCTGATCTCCGTTGGCGATCAGGATATCTCCGTTGGAAATATACTGCGCCTTGTTATAATCCAGCCTGACAGTCTTTTCAAATTTGACGTGGCCCTTGTGATCATACACGGTAAGAGTGTTTTTATCCTCTCCCGCCTTATTGATAACCGCAAAACCCTTGCGATTTTTAAAAACGCTGCCAATCTCTGAGCTGGCCGAAATCCTAGCGCTGCTTTCCGGCTTTTTTCCTCCGGAATAAATGATGATCTCTCTAGTCCCAAAAGCTATGGCGCTGCCGTCTGCAAAGAAACCCACCTCAGGAAAAACGCTGCCAACATAGTTAAAGGAAGCAATGATATTGTCCTTTTGAGTTGATCCCAGATCTCCGAAATCGTAAAAAGAAAGCTGGGCTGCAACGGTACCCTCGCTGACACAGATCATGGAAACAAGAAGTCTCTGTCCATCAGGAGATATCGCCAGTGAAATGGGATATCCGGTATTTTTAAGATGGACCTGGCCGCTGGCCATAAGTCCTCCGTCTGCCTGATAAACATTGATATAGCCCGTATCTCTGTCCTGCATCAGAACCGCAACAACGCCATTGTCGGAAATATCCGCCCTGACAACCGGAAGCGTAGTGCTTATGGCTCCCTGCTCCCCGGCTCTGGTCATAACCACCAGGCCGTTGCCGGTCTTGTCATAAATAAGGAGTTCTCCCTCGCTCACGACAGCAACAGGCGTCTGCATATCGTAGGTTTCCGTCCATATCAGATTGCCGTCATAATCTGACAGCGTGGCTCCGTCTCTGCTATAGGAAAGGAGAGCTCCCTCAAATTCTATGAAGCTGCCATCGCGTCCGCCAAGATCAGCAGAGGATACCACCGAAAACGAATCGTACCGGTTGAAAATACCAAAGTACACCAAGGCGGAAACAGTACCTACAAGTACCACCACCGCCAGTGTTATCCAGAGCCAGCGAACGCTGTGCACCTTTTCTGCAAATGAAATAGTTTCTTTTTCTTCCATCTATCAGTATGTAAAAACTGCAACTCCGTAAGCCGGAAGCGGATAGGAAATCGAATAAGGAAGTCCGTCGCACTCCTGCTTGACCGGTTTGTAGGAGGTCGTCCTCTTTTCTTCCGTGCCACCGAACTTTACATCCTCGCTGTTGAGGAGAAGCTTGACTGTCTTGGAAGTCGGCAGTCCAAGCCTGTAATCGTCATAGGCCATAGGGGTGAAATTGCAGACAAAAACAAGATTCTTTTTGCCTGACGAACCCTTGCGGATAAAGGAGAAGATACTCCTGTAATTGTCGTTTGCATTGATCCACTGGAATCCGTTCCAGTTGATATCGTACTCATAAAGAGCAGGATACTTCTTGTATAAATGAAGCAGTTCCTTCATCCACGCAGAAATACCTTTGTGATTGGGATTGTCAAGAAGATACCAATCCAGCTCACGCTCCTCGCTCCACTCCTGAAGCTGGGCAAAATCCTGTCCCATGAAAAGAAGCTTCTTGCCGGGATGTCCCATCATGAAAGCATATCCGGCCTTAAGGTTCTTGAACTTATCGATCTCGTAGCCGGGCATCTTATTGATCATTGAACATTTCAGATGAACTACCTCGTCATGGCTAAGTACGAGAATGTACTTCTCAAATTCATTGTAGCTCATGGCAAAGGTCATCTTGTTGTGGTTGTCCTTGCGGAAATAGGGATCCAGCTTCATGTAATCAAGGAAGTCATGCATCCAGCCCATGTTCCACTTGTAAGAGAAGTTCAGGCCGTCGTCCTCTACGCTGCCTGTAACCTTGGGCCATGCCGTAGACTCCTCAGCTATCATAACAACTCCCGGATACCTGCCGGTCATAAGGGTGTTGATATGCTTGAAGAACTCGATCGCCTCAAGGTTTTCATTGCCGCCGTACTTGTTGGCAACCCACTGGCCGTCGTCCTTGCCGTAGTCAAGATAAAGCATGGAAGCAACCGCATCCACACGGAGACCATCGATGTGATAGGTCTCAACCCAGTTGACCGCGCTTCCGATAAGGAAGTTCTTGACCTCGCTCTTACCGAAATCAAAGATCTTGGTTCCCCAGTCAGGATGCTCGCCCTTTTTCGGATCCGCATACTCAAAGAGTGC
>JAEEGL011949654.1_pt1 | contig 14385 bp, 11 predicted proteins | sample 9134231 | NCBI WGS metagenome assembly JAEEGL01 (sample SAMN16246548, study PRJNA631951) | gut metagenome | biome: gut microbiome; feature: rumen; material: fiber-attached | host: Bos | place: Iran: Karaj | collected 2018-10
GAGAACATTAAGATTACCACACCGTTTGACCTCAAAATCGCAGAGGTGTTGGCAAAATAAAAGCTTCTTCCAAAGAGAAACCGAATGATTGAGCAACTGGACGTGAAATACATCAGTGGCGTGGGGCCGCAACGCGCCACCATGCTCGCCAAGGAACTGAACATACATTCAGTGCACGACCTGTTGTATTATTTCCCCTACAAATATGTTGACAGGAGCAAGATCTACGCCATCAACGAAGTGACAGGCGATATGCCCTACATTCAGGTGAAAGGGCAGATAGCCGCCTTCGAGACAGCTGGTGAAGGCAGGGGCAAGCGTCTCATCGCTCACTTTACCGACGGTACCGGCTTCATCGACCTGATTTGGTTTCAGGGCATCAAATATGTGGTGAGCCGCTACAAGACACATCAGGAATACATTGTGTTCGGCAAACCCAGCGTGTTCAACGGTCGACTGAACATCGCCCACCCCGACTTGGACCCTGCATCAGAGGTACAACTAAGCAGTTTGGGCATGCAGCCCTACTACAACACTACGGAGAAGATGAAGCGCAGCTTCCTCAACTCGCATGCCATAGAGAAGATGATGCAGAACGCGATGCCGCTGCTGAAAGAGCCGTTGCCTGAGACATTGACCCCAGAAATCATAGCCCAGCAACACCTGATGTCACTAAACGATGCTCTCCGCAACATCCATTTTCCACAAAGCAACGAAGCCCTGCGCCAAGCCCAACTGCGTCTAAAGTTCGAGGAACTGTTCTATGTGCAGCTGAACATTCTTCGCTATGCCAGTGACCGACGCAGGAAATTTCGTGGCTATGTGTTCCGTCATGTAGGCGCGTTCTTCAATACCTTCTATCGCGACTACCTGCCCTTCGAACTGACCAATGCCCAGAAACGGGTGTTGCGTGAGATACGTGCCGATATGGGCAGCGGTAAACAGATGAACCGCCTGCTGCAAGGTGATGTGGGCAGCGGCAAGACGATGGTGGCACTGATGAGCATGCTGCTGGCGCTCGACAATGGTTATCAGGCTTGTCTGATGGCACCCACTGAAATATTGGCGAACCAACACTACGAGACGCTGCGCCGACAAATGGACGGTTTAGGCGTGAGAGTAGAACTACTGACGGGCTCCATTAAGGGCAAGAGGCGTGAAGAGATACTCAGCGGCTTAATGAGCGGTGATGTGCACATACTGATAGGCACTCACGCATTGATTGAAGATGGGGTGACATTTGCTCACCTCGGACTGGCGGTGATTGACGAGCAGCATCGCTTTGGCGTAGAGCAACGTGCCCGACTTTGGGCGAAGAGCACCCAACCGCCTCATGTACTAGTGATGACCGCCACCCCTATCCCCCGCACCTTAGCGATGACGCTGTATGGCGACCTCGATGTGTCGGTCATCGACGAACTGCCCCCTGGACGAAAACCCATCGCCACCTTGCATCAGTTTGACAACCGCCGACAACAGCTGAACGATTTCATCCGCAAGCAAGTAAACGAGGGCAGACAGATATATATCGTCTATCCGCTCATCAAGGAGAGCGAGAAGATAGACTTGAAGAATTTGGTGGAGGGTTACTCACAAGTGTGCGACGACTTTCCTGACTTAGTAGTTTGCCAGGTACACGGACAGATGAAGCCTGCACTGAAAGACGAGCAGATGCAACGTTTCGTGCGAGGTGAAGCACAAATCATGGTAGCCACCACAGTAATCGAGGTGGGTGTAAATGTGCCCAACGCTTCGGTGATGGTGATTCAGAATGCCGAGCGCTTCGGACTATCGCAGCTGCACCAGCTGAGAGGACGCGTAGGACGAGGTGCTGACCAATCTTATTGCATTTTGGTGACAGGATTCAAGTTAGCAGATGACACGAGAAAGCGCATAGAAATCATGGTGCGCACTAACGACGGCTTCGAGATTGCTGAAGCGGATTTGAAATTGCGTGGTCCTGGTGATTTGGAAGGAACTCAGCAAAGTGGTTTGGCATTTGAACTAAAGATTGCTGATCTGGCACGTGATGGACAAATCCTGCAATTGGCACGTGATGTGGCTGAACGCATCGTAGAAGAAGACCCCACTTGCGAGTTGCCCAAATATGAATTATTGTGGCGCCAACTTAAGAACTTACGCAAGACCAACATCAATTGGTCAGCTATTAGCTAAATATGTTATTTAGCATATTTTAGCCTTTTTATAGTAAAAAATCTTGGCTGGTTTAAGAATAATCTTTACCTTTGCACAATTAGTGGAAAAATGGTTTCACTTGAAAGACAGTAAAAATAAAGATTTTATGCACATTCGTTTTGTAAAGACAATCATATTTGCAGCTACTTGTATGTGTAGTTTGAGTATGTCGGCACAAGACCTGATAGCAAGTCAGGCACCAGTTGACGTCAAGCTGAAAAGCGTTGACTCACTGGCGCTTCAGAAGGCTATCATAGCAGAGCAGGCAGAATTCCCCAGTTTGGATGTTTACCAGACATGGGAAAACGAATTCGTGAGTGCTTATGCTAATGCCGTAATACCCGACACGTACACCTTCGACCTGACGGGTTTCTGCATGCCTACCCCTAACACCAAGATTAATGACGTATTCGGCTATCGTCCTCGCAGACGCCGTGCCCATGCCGGTTTGGATATCAAGGTGAATGTGGGTGATACTATCCGTTCTGCCTTCGACGGCAAAGTACGCATCGTGAAAGACCAAGGCCGCAGAGGTTATGGTAAATATATTGTAATTCGTCATGATAATGGTTTAGAAACCGTTTACGGACACCTCTCAAAGCAATTGGTTGATGAGAACCAGTTGGTACGTGCAGGTGACGTAATTGGCTTAGGTGGTAACACTGGTCGTTCTACAGGTTCTCATCTGCATTTCGAGACACGTTTCTTGGGTATTGCCATCAACCCTGCGCTGATGTTTGACTTCGAGAAACAGGATGTTACAGGCGACAAATATACACATAACTTCAAGCAACAAACTGCCAAACGTGTTTCCAAAGGCTCGGCTGCTAAACAGGCATCGACTTCTGGTGCTGGCGTTTACTACAAGGTAAAGAGTGGCGACACATTGTCAAAGATAGCTGCAAAGCAAGGCGTGAGCGTGAACCAGCTCTGCAGGCTGAACGGCATTTCCACCAGAACAGTTTTACGCATCGGGCAAGTGCTCAGATGTTCATAAGTAATACGTTTATTTGGACAAATAAAGGATGCTTTAATATGATTTAAGGCATCCTTTTTTTATATATGTCAGTTTTTGATTACCTTTGCACCATAATTATATAAGAAATGAAAGATACAAAGGCACAGTTTGAGCAAGTGATTGCCGAATGCAGGGACTTGTTTGTGAAGAAGCTACACGACTACGGAGCAGCTTGGCGCATCATGCGTCCAGCATCGGTAACCGACCAGATATTTATCAAAGCCAACCGCATCAGGACCCTCGAGGTAAAGGGCGTGTCAATGGTGGGCGAAGGCATCAAACCTGAGTTCATGGGTATTGTGAACTACGGCATCATCGCCCTTATCCAGTTGGAGTTGGGCTATGCTGAGCACGAGGACATCAATGTGGAGCAGGCCATCGAGTTGTACGATAAGTATGCCAAGAGAACCCTTGAGCTGATGCTGGCAAAGAACCACGATTACGACGAGGCTTGGCGCAATATGCGGATTACATCTTATACTGACTTGATACTGATGAAGATAAACCGTACCAAGCAGATAGAGGATTTGGCGGGAAACACGTTAGTGTCAGAAGGCGTAGATGCCAACTATATGGACATGATTAATTATTCGGTGTTCGGACTGATTAAACTGAACTTTGGCGACTAAGTGGAAAAATAGCACAGCGTGGAAGTGGGTAGTGAACATCTGCCGCTTCATCCTGGGAGCCACCTTTGTGTTCTCAGGTTTTGTGAAAGCTGTTGACCCACTGGGTACCTACTATAAGATACAGGATTACCTTACGGCATTCGGCATGCAGCAGTTGCTGCCCGACATAGTGCCGTTGATTCTGTCGGTGTTGCTGGCAACGATAGAGTTTGGGGTGGGCGTGCACCTCTTGTTGGGCATCAAGCGACGCGCCACTACCCGACTAGCGCTGCTAATCATGCTGGTGATGACGCCACTGACGTTCTACCTGGCACTGACCAACCCCATCAGCGATTGCGGTTGTTTCGGCGATGCGCTGGTGCTGACTAATTGGCAGACGTTTGGCAAGAATGTGGTGTTGCTGATTTGTGCGATAGTACTGATTATCACGCCTTGGAACATGGTAAGGTTCCTGACGAAGAAGATGGAATGGACCCTGTCGAACTACAGCGTGGTTTTTGTCTTAGCTTTAGCTGTTTACTGCTTGGCGACACTGCCCATCATCGACTTCCGTCCCTACAAGATAGGCAACAGCATTCGGGAGGGAATGGAGATTCCTGAGGGCGCAAAACCAACGATCTTTGACACGCACTTCATCATGGAGAGGGACGGCGTGAAGCAAACCTTCACGGTGGACAACTACCCCGACAGCACTTGGACATTTGTCAGTGCAGAGACAGTCGTGGTAGAAAAGGGTTACGAGCCCCCTATTCACGACTTCGTGATGGAAAGCTTAGAGACGGGTGATGACATTACCGACGAGGTGCTCGACGACCCAGGCTATACCTTCCTGTTGGTGATGCACCGCACGGAGGAAGCCGACGAGGGATACATCGACCTAATCAACGAGCTGTACGAATACAGCAAGGAGCATGGTTACAAGTTCTACGCGCTGACCTCATCGTCAGCAGAGGCCATCGATTTGTGGCGTGACCATACAGGAGCTGAATATCCATTCTGCATCATGGACGACATCACCCTGAAGACAATGGTGCGCAGTAACCCAGGACTGATGCTCATCAAGGAGGGCGTGATACTGAACAAGTGGGCAGACTCGCAGATACCCAACGAATTTGAGTTGACCGATAGTCTGGAGCAGTTGCCATTGGGACAGATAAAGGAGGTGAACGACCTCCATACAATGGGCTGGGTAGCCGTATGGTTTTTCGTACCGCTAGTTCTGATTGTATTGATTGACAGAATATTTAACAAAAAGAAAAATAAAAAGTATAACAACAAATTAATTAAAAAAAGTATGAGAAAGAAAATTGTAGCAGGTAACTGGAAGATGAACATGAACCTGCAAGAAGGTGTAGCTTTGGCTAAAGAGTTGAACGAAGCGCTGACCGCAGACAAGCCTAACTGCGACGTAGTAATTTGCACTCCGTTTATCCATCTGGCAACCGTAGCTCAGTTCCTGAACCAGGAAGTAATTGGTCTGGGTGCTGAGAACTGCGCAGACAAGGTTAAGGGCGCTTATACCGGTGAGGTATCAGCTGAGATGGTAAAGAGCACTGGTGCACAGTATGTAATCCTGGGCCACTCAGAGCGTCGTGAGTACTACAAGGAAACTCCTGAAATCCTGAAGGAAAAGGTACTGCTGGCTTTGGCTAACGGCCTGAAGGTTATCTTCTGCATCGGCGAGAGCTTGGAAGAGCGTGAAGCTAACAAGCAGAACGAGGTAGTAAAGGCAGAGTTGGAAGGTTCAGTATTCAACCTGAGCGCTGAAGACTTCGCTAAGATTATCATTGCTTACGAGCCAATCTGGGCTATCGGTACTGGCAAGACTGCTACTGCAGAGCAGGCTGAGGAGATTCACGCTTACATCCGTAGCTGCGTAGCTAACAAGTACGGCGCCGAGGTAGCTGACAACACCTCTATCCTCTATGGTGGTAGCTGCAAGGCAAGCAACGCTCCTGAGCTGTTTGCTAAGCCTGACATTGATGGTGGTCTGATTGGTGGTGCCTCTCTGAAGTGCGCTGACTTCAAGGGTATCATCGACGCTTGGAAGAAGTAATAAACTTTGGCATTCCCGCCTTCGGGCGGGAAGCCTTTTATCCATAACACTATGAAACGATTTACGACAGCTATTTTATGCATGTTTGCTTTGTCGATGTCGGCTTTCGCACAGCGTGACATCGTAAAGAGCCTGCAAACAGATGCGCCTGGACAAGGCAAGGTGACCATCCATCAGGATGAAAAGATTACCGCCTTGATTGCTGGAACTTCAACAGGTAGCACTACTGTCAAGACTGGCGCCAAGAAAGAGCTGAAGCGTCAGGGCTATCGTGTGCAGGTCTATGCCGGCAACAACACCAGTCGTTCGCGCAACGAGGCACAGGCGATGGCAAGCAGAGTGAAGCAATACTTCCATGATGCACAGGTCTATGCCTATTTCGTATCCCCCCGCTGGTTGTGCCGTGTGGGCAACTTCCCCAGCATCGAGGAGGCAGACGCAATGTTGCGCCAGCTCAAATCTACGGGTGTGTTCAAGGAAGTATCCATCGTGAGAGATCAGATTACAGTTGAAATAAACTAAGAACATATGTTAGGAAAAGAAGTAGTGGCAGAAACGCCTGAGTTGGAAGAACTGAAAGAACATTTTCACCGCATCCTTACCCTCATTGGCGAGAATAACAGCCGCGAAGGCTTGCTCAAGACACCCGAGCGTGTGGCGAAAGCCATGATGACACTCACGGGAGGCTATGCCCTTGACCCTCATGAGGTGCTGAACTCTGCCAAGTTCAAGGAGGACTACAGTCAGATGGTGATTGTGAAAGACATCGACTTCTACTCGCTGTGTGAACACCACCTCCTCCCCTTCTTCGGTAAGGCACACGTAGCTTACATTCCTAACGGCTACATCACCGGACTGAGCAAGATAGCTCGTGTGGTGGACATTTACTCTCATCGCCTGCAAGTGCAGGAACGCATGACCTCCCAAATCAAGGAGTGCATCCAGCAGACGTTGAACCCATTGGGTGTAATGGTAGTAGTAGAGGCTAAGCACATGTGCATGCAGATGCGAGGTGTGGAGAAGCAGAACTCCATTACAACTACCTCCGATTTTACAGGAGCATTCAATCAGGCAAAGACGCGTGAAGAGTTCATGAACCTGATTAGGAACAAAAACTAAAACACTGATTAAAACTTGAGAATAACACGCTCGCCCAGGCGTTTGGCCAATTCGGCCTGCACTTCCCTCAACTCAGTATAACGCTGAATGGTTTGGGCACATTTCACATGGTCAGCTGCCACGATTGGGTCTTGCAGCTGCCTCAGCACCTCTTTCAACGACTCGTTAACAATGGCATACTTGTAGTTGATGGTTATTTCAGTAGCCAATTCCTGCAGACGCTGATCGTCTGCCACAATGGTTTGATACTTCGAGTGATACTTACTGAGTTGGTATCTATCGCTCACCAACTCAAGTGCCATCTGACTAATGGCAGTCTCAGGGTGGTTGATAAAATAACGCTCGGCACAGAAATCATTATCGTGCTGATGATCCACCGCTTGTCGCAATATCTCACGAAACAATGGGTCAGTCAGTACCATATCATCTTGCTCCAACGTATAACTTATGAAATCTATCACACTGACAGGAGTGACGTTGCCCTCATCGTCCGTCAACTCACACATGTTTTTCTCGCCATAACGCACCACCATCTGCATGATAGACCTCTCATACTTGTAGAGAGCCTTCGCCAATGCCGTATCTACCACTTCCTCTTTCCGAACTTGACCTGGAATCTTATCTGAGGTATTACTTGGTTCCAGCAACCCAAGATCTGGTATCGGCGCCATCTCGGGCATTTCAGACTGTGCCGAAGTAGACTGTTGTGGTTCATCAGGTGCTTGGGCTGCAGTAGCTTTTCTTTTTTCTTCCGCTTCACGATTGCTCTTACGTTGAGTGGCCACATAGCCCACCATGCGTTTCTCTTCGATGCCCAACATATCGGCAGCCTCCTTGATAAACACATCACGCATGATGGCTTCAGGAATGATGGCAATAGATTTAGTAACCTCACGGATAGCATCACCTCGCTTCAACGGATCGTTACCTGCTTGACGCAGCAACAAACCAGTCTTGAAACGGATATAATCTGTAGCGTTATCATTGATGAACTGACGATACTCCTGGGCAGTATGCTTACGGGCAAAAGAGTCAGGATCGTCGCCGTCAGGCAAAAGACACACCTTCACCGTCATACCTTCCTGCAACAGCATCTCTGCGCCTCGGGTAGCAGCATGGATACCAGCCTCATCACCATCATAAAGCAATATAATATTATTGGTGAAACGGTGCAGGATGTTAATCTGATACTTGCTGAGGGCTGTACCTGAATTGGCCACCACATTCTCCACCCCACACTGGTGCATGGAAATCACATCGGTATAACCCTCTACCATATAGACGCAGTCTTCCTTCACAATGGCCTTCTTAGCCTGGAAGATGCCATAGAGTTCACGTTCCTTGTGGAATATCTCAGAGTCAGGGGAGTTGACGTACTTCTGCGCCACACCCTTTGTGCGTGAGTCAAGCAAGCGTCCACCAAAAGCAACAACCTTGCCACTCAGACTGATCCAAGGGAAGATAACACGACCGGCATAACGATCCACCAGCTGCCCGTCGTCACGTTTGTAGCAGATGCCCGTACCTTTCATCACCGTTTCATCACGGTCGTTCACCTTTACCTTTGTCTCGTATGAGGTAAGATATTTCTCGTTATAGCCTTTGGCTATTGCCGTCTTGGGGAAAGCATCACGCTGCTGCAAGGCATAACCCAACTGGAACTTCTCGATGATGTCGTCACGGAAACCACGGTTGCGGAAATAAGCCAGTCCAATGCTACGTCCGTCTGGGCTATTCAACAAGATATCATGGTAGTAGTCACGTGCAAACTGATTGACGATAAAGGCACTTTCACGGTCGTTCTGTGCCTGACGTTCCTCGTTGCTCAGTTCACGTTCCTTCACCTCGATGCCATATTTCTTGGCCAAGTATTTCAGTGCTTCCGTATAGGTAATCTGCTCGTGCTCCATGATGAAATGGACAGGGTTTCCTCCCTTGCCACAGGCAAAGCATTTGCAGATGTTACGGGCAGGTGAAACAGAGAATGACGGTGTACGGTCGTCATGGAACGGACACAGGCCCACATAGTTGACGCCACGCTTGCGCAGCGTAACGAAATCAGATACCACATCCACTATCTGGGCAGCATCCAGTATCCTATCTACAGTAGCCTGGTCAATCATATCAGATGCGAAAGTACAAATAAACCTGCAAATACCCAAGTGAAATATCAAATAATAACATCAGCTATTATCTGAGGCGGAAAGCATAGACAGGTATGATTCAACTGCGATAAGCTCCAGGGCTAATGCCAAGGTAGTTCTGTACAAAACGACTGAAATAGGCAGTTGAAGAGAAGTTGAATTCGTCAGATATCTCAACCAGCGAAGCATTGGAGTGGCGCAAGCGACGCTGTATCTCTATAATAGTATAACGATTGATCCAATAGTTGGCTCCATATCCACTTACACGCTTAGAGACCTCCGACAGATATTTGGGTGTCACACACAGGATATCGGCATAGTAGCTCACCTCACGGTTCTTTATAAAATCTCCTCGCGAAAGCAACTGCAAGAAACTACTCATCAACTGTGCATTGGGGAAAGACACATCCTCACCAGGATAGAGCCGCTTGTGAAAGTCAAAGAAATCGAGGAACAACATCTGGCAGGCACAACTCACCACATCGTTCTTAAACGGATGGTCTTCTTTCAAGCGCAACTTTACTTCATCAAAGTCACGCTGACAACGAGCCTGCTCTTGCTTGTCAAGCTTCATTATCGGATTAATGAAGAGCATCAGTGATCCACGAATACCATAATTGTTACGTGGTGTGGACATCTCGATAAAACCCGGGGTTATATAGATGACTTCCACCTTGCAATCGGTTGAGGGTATCACATCCGACAATAATCGCTGAACACGCACAATCATGCAGTCACCTTCTTCCAACACCATTGGTTCACCATGATATTTCAGATTTACCCTGCCCTGGTGCACAAATACATGTGCCACATACTCTAACATGGCATCAGCAGCTAAATGCTCTACTCCAGATTCTATGATGACATTCTTAAGCTCGAAATCCATAATCAACTATATTAATACAAACAAAGATATGTATTATTTTTAAACAAAAAGGGAAAAAAGGTAATAATCACGGAATAATTCACATTAATTATCATAAACAATGTGACTATTTTTGTAAAGTCAAACTAAAAACACAGTGATTATGACAACAATCAAAAGAATGACACGCAGAGAAGCACTGAAGAATCTCGGGCTTTTAGCTTCAGGCGCTTTCATACTAGGCACAAGCAATGTGCTTACATCCTACACAAATGACAATGGCAAGAAACGCATAGTTTTCTATTTCACAGGTTCCGGCAATAGCCTATATGTAGCCAAACACCTCAGTGCCAAGCCACTAAGTATCCCTCAAGTACTTCAAGGTGACCAACTGGAATTTGAAGCAGATGAGATTGGGCTGGTCTTCCCCGACTATCAGGGCATGGCACCCAGCATCGTACAAGAGTTTGCACAGAAGGTGAAACTGAAGGCTGACTATATGTTCAGTGTCATCACCTATGGACTTGACAATTGCCTGGTAACAGAGCTATGGGAAGAATATGCCAAGCAATACGACTGGCACTTCAACTACATCAATGTAATACTGATGCAGGATGTATATCTCCCCATGTTCAACCAAGACCAACAGCGCACGTTGTATGAGCAAAAAGATGAAGAGGGGCAGATTGCACGTGTGGTAGAGGACATCAACACACGACGCGAATGGATCTATGAGATTTCACCAGAAGCACACCAGCGTGGCGAGATGATTATGAATATGGTGTCAAGAAACCCCATTTATCCTGCCACCAGTCAAGGTTCGTTTAGTATTGACCGCAACTTATGTGTAGGTTGTGGAACGTGTGTAAATGTCTGTCCTAAAAAGTGCTATAGTTTTGGTACCAGAGGCATAGAGAACAATGGTGATTGTACCTATTGCATGGCTTGTGCCAACAACTGTCCACAGAAAGCCATCAAGCTACCAAGAGAAGCCAATGCGAATGCGCGCTATCGTCATCCTAAGATCACCTTGCAAGAGATTGTCAGGGCTAACCAGCAACATGGATAATTCAGCATAGTTGGTTTAACCTTCCCCCTCCTTCTATGAAGTGAGGGGGATATTTATATAAAAAAGGCTTCACTATCACAGTGAAGCCTTTTTCACATCAACAAACTTAATATCAATGATTGGCACGGTCAGCACCAGGGCCACCCATACGTGTGGTGAACACAAAAGCAGTAAGCAGCCACTTGCCATTCTCGCGCGTAAAAGTCTGTGTCACGAAGAACGGTGTAATTACATCTCTGCCACCTAACTCAGCAGTGAGGACGATAGTACTGTAAACAGCCCAGTTGTCTTCATTGATTTGCTTTACATCTACTCCGTACACATCAGCCTGCTTGTAGAAAATAAATCCCTGGCCAATAGTATTGAGTTCTTGTTCTGTTCCCCAATAACCACCCATGTGAACAAACATGGCATTAGGGTGAAAGATATCCTTCAGTGAGGTAGCATCCTTCTGAGCCATCAGGTCCCAAATCTTCTGACTAAGGTCAGCGAATGGCTGAGCCTCTGGCGTATGCGTCTTGTTTTCAAAGTTCTGGAACTGTGCAAAACTTGGGGTAGCCAATGCTACCAACATCATAGCTGCTACAAACAGCGACTTCATCAAATTCTTTTTCATAACTCAATTATTTTATATGTTTTACTTGTTGCAAAGATAGTGCATTACCAACAACAGGCAATTACCCTAAATTCGCCTTGTATTGTGTTTTTTTCGGGAAAGACAGTTTTCATTTCATAAAATCATAGTCAGGCACCAACTGACGCATCAGGTCATCATCAAATCCTATACGCACACCGTTCTCTTTAGCAAAGAGCATGGTAGCACGGTTGGCATTTGTAAACGCTGGCCACTGCAGGGCAGATGTACTAGGATTGCCAGTACGGGCAAAGCTAATCCATGCATCACTCATAGCATCAGCTACTCGCTGCGCTTCAACGGTAACCTGTCCACCACCCATCGGGTTACGCCCCAGGTTGTTGAACACATAGGCTATCTCTGCGGTATGTGGAGTCATCATCAACGGGTTCTGAGGGTTGTCGAAGGCAAACATATAGCCATAGACAGGTGCACTCGCCTCTGCAGCACGTAGTGCCATATAGCGAAGAGAATTACTGCGTATCCAACTGTCAACATACAATGCATCGATAGCGTCACGTTCCGGATAAGCCTTATTAAATGCTGCCACTACTGCATCAGTATGGTTACCAAAGCGTTCGCGCAGGCGCTCCTGCTTCTCTTCATTGTTCCATGTGCTCTTATTGCTGGTCTGGAAGTCTGGGTTAAACATCATCATCATCGAGTTCATCTCTGTCATATTGCTACCCACAATCAACGAAACATTACTTGAGACCTTTTGAGAAGCATCAGGTTGCTGAGGCAAGAAATCGCCATCCATAACAGGAGCCCACGACATATTGCCAGGGTTGTTGAATCCGTCTTTGAGTCCTAAGCGTGTAGCCACTTCGCGCAATGCCTCATCGCCGACCTGGTTCAGTTGCTGATAAGGCAATGTCTGCAATTTATCCACATCTGTGGCAGAGATATTCAATTTATTGAGCAAAGCTTCAGTCACCTGTCTGGCGATTGACTGTTCAGTCACTCTCATGCCCAAGCTCTCCACTGCCCCACTCTCGATGATGCCTTTCTGATAAAGGCCCTGTGCTGTCGGTGCAGCATTAAGCACAATGATCTTGGCACCACCTCCAGACTCGCCGAAAAGTGTGATATTATCAGCATCACCACCAAAAACTGCTATATTCTGCTTAATCCATTGCAGGGCAGCCATGATATCAAGAATGCCCACGTTGCCGGAATACTTGTACTTTTCTCCATAAGCCGACAGGTCCAAATGCCCGATAACATTCAGACGATGGTTAATGGAAACCACCACAACATCACCCCTACGGCTCAGGTTTTCACCATCGGTTGTTACATCTGCAGATGAACCACTTTGGAAGCCTCCACCATGTAGCCACACCATCACGGGACGCTTACCTGCATCATTGATGGCAGGTGTCCATACATTGAGGTTCTGGCAATCGTCACCCATATTACTTTGCATCTGACCAAAGCCCATAGATGCCTGATAACTCATCTGGCCATAGTCGTTGAACTGCCTAACGCCCTGCCATGCATCAGCTGCCTGGGGAGGCATAAACCGTTCTGCCTTGGCATAAGGTATGCCTTTATAGACATAGATGCCATTGCTGACACTGCCCTCTGCCACTCCACCGGAAATTGTTACTTGTGTATTCTGTGCTCCTGACATACAGGAAACAAGAGCGGTCACTAATAAAAATAATAGTTTCTTCATATCTTAAAACACTATTGAAATTCTACATTTCTATCGCACAATCTTAGAGCCTCCAAACACTTCGCTCATCTCCATTCCGTCGAGCGCAGCATCTATGCGTTTCAGCTCTTCGACTGTCATTTTAATGTCGGCACTGCCCGCATTCTCTTCCAAGCGTGCGATCTTACGGGTACCAGGGATAGGCACAATACCCTTGTTGATCATCCATGCCAAAGATATCTGTGCAGGCGTAGCTTCATACTGGGTAGCCAACCGATTCACCAAGTCAAAGAGAGCTTGGTTCTTATCAAAGCTCTCCTTGCTATACTGTGGCATGGCAGCACGGAAGTCGGTTTTCTGATCAAACTGCGACTGGGCATTATAGCATCCAGTAAGCAAGCCATTGGCCATGGGTGAGAAAGCCACGAAGCCTACACCTAACTCCTTCACCACAGGGAAGAGGTTCTCGTGCCAGCGTGCCATCATAGAATAACGGTTCTGAATAGCTGCCACTGGGCATACAGCATGGGCACGACGCAAGTATTCTTCATTGGCTTCTGAGATGCCCCAATAGAGAATCTTGCCTTCTTTGATAAGCTCTGCCATTACCTCAGCTACCTCTTCTGGTTCCACCTTCGGGTCAATACGATGCTGGTAGTAAAGGTCGATATGATCCGTCTGCAAACGGCGCAAAGATCCTTCCACAGAATTGCGAAGTGAAGCACGACTGGCATCCGTTATCAAAGGATGTGTCGCATTGCCGTCATCTCTGTCATCAAAACGGATACCTCCTTTAGTGGCCAATACTATTCTTTCGCGCACAGGCCCCAGTATCTCACCCAACATACGTTCGTTATGGTGAGGGTCATAGTCTGAGCCATACACTTCAGCAGTATCAAAAAAGGTGTAGCCCAAATCAATGGCCTTCATGACGACCTCATCGATGTCTTTCAGATTCATCGCTGACCCATACGCATGGCTCAATCCCATACATCCCA
>JAEEGL012235717.1_pt1 | contig 14385 bp, 11 predicted proteins | sample 9134231 | NCBI WGS metagenome assembly JAEEGL01 (sample SAMN16246548, study PRJNA631951) | gut metagenome | biome: gut microbiome; feature: rumen; material: fiber-attached | host: Bos | place: Iran: Karaj | collected 2018-10
ACCGTCCTGTACTTTCTCGACGGCTTGCTCCAATGTGATTTGTTTGTTCATAATGTTTATGTTTTGTAATATATCGGTTTATGTCTAATAATGGGTGCAAATATAGAAAATTTTCATCAAATAATAAACCCATTATTCTCTTTTTTTTATTAATGTATATATAATCTAATCAATGACAGCTATTTGTGAGTTATTAACAGATTTCGGGTTTTTGTGTCAGGTATGCAAAAAACGCCCGTTTTCACGTCTGGAACGCGTGAAAACGGGCATTAAGTCAATCTATCCCTATCAGGCTTACAGGCCCAATGCCTGTCGCATAGCGGCCATCGCGTCGTTCAGGCCCTGGGGATTGCGTCCTCCAGCCTGAGCGAAGTGGGGCTGGCCTCCACCGCCGCCCTGGATACACTTGGCAGCACCACGCACGATGTCACCAGCCTTCTTGCCGCTCTTGACAATGTCCTCGCTGAGCATTACCGTCAGCATGGGCTTGCCCTCGAATTGAGTGGCAGCCAGGAATGCGGTCTGGGATGGACAGTCGGACTTAATGGTGAGAGCAACGCCCTTGACGATATCGGGCATGCGTTCACCGGTCAGGGTGACAATGGTCATGCCATTCTCTTGTTTAGCCTCGTTTACGAGTTGCTTCGACAGGATAGCGATGCGCTGTTTCATGAAGTCGTCCACCTGTTTCTTGAGGTCGGCATTCTCCGAGAGTGACTTCTGCAATGCGGCAATGGCATCGGGTGCATTGTTGAGCAGTTCCTTGACCTTGCCTAAGGTATCCTGTACATGGTCCAGCGTCTCCTCGACGCGCTCGCCTGTAACGGCCTCGATGCGGCGGATGCCGGCAGCGATACTGCTCTCGCTGACGATACGCACCATGCCGATGTTGCCCGTGTTGCGCACGTGGGTACCACCACACAACTCAACCGAGTCGCCATACTTGATGACGCGAACGCGGTCGCCGTACTTCTCGCCGAAGAGTGCTATAGCACCCATCTTGCGGGCCTCGTCGATGGGCATCTCGCGATGTTCCTCGCGCTGGATAGCCTCGCGGATCATCTTATTGGCCAAATGCTCGACCTGACGGATCTCCTCAGGCGTGACTTTGCGGAAGTGAGAGAAGTCGAAGCGCAGCGAATGCGGGTCCACGTAGGAGCCCTTCTGCTCCACATGTGTGCCCAATACCTGACGCAAAGCGGCATGCAGCAAGTGGGTTGCCGTGTGGTTGCACTCGGTAGCATGACGTGCCTCAATGTCGATTGTGGCATGCAAGGTGGCATTCACGTTGCTGGGTAGTTTGGCTGTGATGTGAACGGGCAGGTTGTTTTCGCGCTTGGTGTCGGTCACCCCGATGACCTCGTTGCCCAGGGTTAAGGTTCCACGGTCACCCACCTGACCACCCATTTCGGCATAGAACGGGGTGCGGTCCAGCACAATCTGGTAGAAGGATTTGTTCTTCTGGGTCACCTTGCGATAACGCAGGATGTTCACATCACACTCGGTGAGGTCGTAACCGACAAACTCAGTTACACCGTCCTTGAGTTCCACCCAATCGGTAGCTTCGACAGCAGCGGCATTGCGGGCACGCTCCTTTTGTTTCTGCATCTCGACATTGAATTCCTCCTCGTTGACGGTCATGCCGTTCTCACGCAGAATCAATTCGGTCAAATCCAACGGGAAGCCGAAGGTGTCATAGAGCGTGAAGGCCTCCTTGCCATCGACAATGGTCTTGCCAGCAGCCTTGGTGTCGGCGATGACCTTTTCGATGAGCTTCATACCCGTTTCCAGAGTGCGCAGGAAAGCGTCTTCCTCTTCCTTGGTCACATGCTTGATGAGATCGGCCTGTGCTTTGATTTCGGGATAAGCCTCGCCCATGCTCTCAATCAACGTGTCGATAAGACGATACATGAAGGCCTCACGGAATCCGAGGAACGTGTAGCCATAACGCACGGCACGACGCAGGATGCGGCGGATGACGTAACCAGCCTTAGCATTGCTTGGCAACTGTCCGTCGGCAATCGAGAAAGCGATGGTGCGGACGTGGTCGGCAATAACACGCATGGCGATGTCCACGTCCTTGTTTTCGCCATATTTCTTGCCGCACATCTCACCCAATTTGCCGATGAGTGGCTGGAACACGTCGGTATCATAGTTGGATTTCTTGCCCTGAAGAGCCATGCACAGGCGCTCCAAGCCCATACCGGTGTCGATTACCTTGTTGGGCAGCGGCTCCAATGAACCGTCCACCTTGCGGTTATACTGCATGAATACGAGGTTCCAAATCTCGATGACCAGAGGATTGTCCTTGTTGACGAGGGAGGCGCCAGGGACAGCAGCCTTCTCCTCTTCGCTGCGCAAGTCGATATGAATTTCACTGCACGGTCCGCAGGGGCCGGTATCGCCCATCTCCCAGAAATTGTCATGAGCGTTGCCGTTGAGGATGTGGTCTTGAGGCAGATGTGCTTCCCAGAACTTTGCCGCTTCATCGTCACGGCTCACCCCAATGCTGTCATCGCCCTCAAAGACGGTGGCATACAGGTTTTTGGGATCCAATTTATACACATTGACGAGCAAGTCCCAAGCCCAGTCGATGGCCTCGTGCTTGAAATAATCGCCAAACGACCAGTTACCCAGCATCTCAAACATGGTGTGGTGATAGGTATCGTGGCCCACCTCTTCCAGGTCGTTGTGCTTTCCGCTCACGCGGAGGCATTTTTGTGAATCGGCCACACGTCGCCACTGGGCGTCCTTGTTGCCCAAAATAATGTCCTTAAACTGGTTCATACCAGCATTCGTAAACATGAGTGTAGGATCATCCTTGATTACCATTGGAGCAGAAGGCACAATGTGGTGTCCATGCTCTTCGAAGTAACGCTTGAAGGTCTCTCGGATTTCTTTTGCAGTAAGCATAATATTTTGTCTTAATATGTTATAAATGTTCGATTTTTGTTGCAAAGTTTAAACTATTTGTTTACCTTTGCGGTGTTGTAATAAACTGCAAAGATACTCAATTCTATCAATCTGTGCAAGACCATGCAGGAACTGAATAAAAAATTCTACAAAATCGGTGATGTTTCAGAGATTCTGGGAATCCCTGAATCCACGCTGCGCTATTGGGAGACACAATTCACCATCATCAAGCCCAAACGCAACAAGAAAAACATCCGCTACTACACGCCGCACGACATTGAGATGATTAGCAGGGTGTATTATCTAGTGAAGGAAAAAGGGTTGAAACTAGACGCTGCTCAAGCCCAAATCCGCCACAACCGCGATGGTGTGGACAAGCGGTTTGACGCCATTGCACAACTGAAGTCAATCCGCGATCAGCTAGTCGCGTTCCAGAATACTCTAGACGAGCTATTCCCCGATGTTCTTGCCCTGAAATGAAAATAACCAAACACTCCAATGATGAGGGCTGTTTCTCTTGACGAAAACAGTCCTCATTATTTGTAATTAATAAACAGGGGCATTCCTGTTAACGTCACCAGTAAATCAATCAGGCAGCGCGCTATCTCTGCGCACTGCCTGATAAATATACTTATAAAACGTAATTCCGGGTGTTGTAAATCTCATTAGAACCTCACTCCCAGGGTGAGGGAAACGCGGTTGTTGTTGTCCTGAACATCGGCACTGACGTTGTACTCATAACCGATCTCGTCGTTGATGGGCGAGAATGCGTTATAGACACTCTTACGAATCTTGTGTACATAAGCCAGGTCGGTGTAGAACGACTGGTAGCGGTAACCCACGCCACAGGTGATGTTGTGCACGGCGTTGTCATACTGATAGGTAGGATTAGTACCCACAGTACTGATGTTGTAATCGTAATTCTCTACGCCTTTCTCCACCTGAGTAGTCTTGTAGCTGTAACCCGCACGCAGACTCCAGTTGGGATTGACACGATACTCGCCACCGATGCGGATGATGTGTGACGGCTTGAAATAATCCTTAACGTTGTAAGTCACATCAGGAAAATCACCGCGTTCATCACCAACACGCATGGTCTCGTTAGCTACATATTCATAGTCCATGCTGATGATGCCATTGGTACCAATCACACCAGCCACACTGCCAATGAAGTGCCATGGCGTCTTGATTTTATAGTTGAAATAAGAGTCATACCCTTCATTGCTTCCCTTAGACGCGCTATAAAGCAGGTTATTGTCCTCATAGGCTTTGAGCGAGGCTTCCACGTAGTAGCTATCACGCATGTCGTAATAGGTAGGGGTGTGGAAAGCTGCACCAATGCGTAACGCTTGAGTGGGTTTCCAGATGAGTCCCAACTTGAAGTTCACGCCAGTGCCCTCGGTGTGCAGATAATTGTAAAGTCCCCAGTCGGCACGAGTGTTCTGATTGATAATTTCACTCTCGAACAGGTCAACATCATCGGCCATCACATGTGCATTCTTGAGCTCTTCTTCATAGGATTGGAAACTTCTGTAGTCCAAATCCGTGATACCGAAGTCGAGACCCCAATACAACTTATTGGCAAAATTGCCGCCAAAAGCGATATTATACTCATCAGCATGACCACGTTCCCAAACCTCATAGTAGGCATCTCCTGTGGTAACACCCTTTCCATAAAGGCCCCCTAAACCATCATCATAAGAATTGATGATGCCCACATAACCATTTGTTGTGGTGGGCATGTCGAAGGTGGTCACAGCTGCCCACGGTGCTTTGCCCTGATGATAAGGATCGAAATCATCGGTCCAGTAGAGGTCATCAACAGTGTAAGGGCCATAGGGATTCATATTGACAAACTGCTCGGCGATGAAGTTACTCATCGAGTAAGGAATGTTGCCAACGCCGCCAAAGTAGTGCCGATTGAACGAGTTGATGCGGTTATAGGTGAAACCAAAGTTGAGGTTGGGCACCAACTCACTGTCGAGACGGATAGCGCCAATGTAACCCACATTGTTTACATTGAATTTGGTCTCATTCATCTTGTCCACGCCAGCCTTGGTGCTGTTGAAATCCAGACTCATAGTGATGCCTAAATCAGAATTTCGATAGACACCGATGCCGCCAGGGTTCTGGGTGAGCACCGAGAGGTCGCCGCCGAGGGCTCCGAAGGCCCCCGCCATGGACTGGAAGCGCGAGGTGCCCCGGAGTTCGGTTTGTGACATCTGCAGGACATCAAAAGCGTCCTGAGCGTTTATCAGTAAAGGAAGTCCGCACAACAGGATGGCTAAAACTTTCTTCTTCATAGTGTCAAATGTATGGTTTAGTTTAACTTGTTAAAGTGTGTGTGAGAAAGGATTGGCTTAGCGACGACGTCCACCGCCACCCGATGAACCGCCACGGCTGCCACCGCCACCACTGGAACGGCTACCGCCCGACGAACCGCTGCTGTAGGAGCCACCACTGCTGCGTGAGCTGCTACCACTGCTGTAGGAGCCGCTGCTGCGTGAAGTGCTACGCGAGCTGCTGCCACTGCTATAGGAGCTGTTGCTGCGTGAGCTGCTACCACTGTACGATCCTACACGTGAAGAACGTGAAGCACTGCTGTTGCGAGTGGTTACACCACTGGATGTGCGTGATCGCATATTACCACTGCGAGTGGTTGAGAGTCCGCTACGAGAGCGAGTACCGCTAGTTCCAACGCTTGATGCTCGGTTGCCGCCGTTTCCTCTTGCAGTGATGCCACTGCGACCACCGTTGGCGTCCCTAGTGTGATTATTGCGGTTGGTAGCCAATCCGGCACGATGTCCAGTACCATGTCCGCCAACACTGTGACGATCGTAGTTTGGACGATTTCTGCCCCAATCAGCATAGTGATGATTTCTGGGCCAATCCCATCCGCCATAGGTGTATCTCCAACCAACATACCAGCCAGGATTCCACCAGCCATAGTAAGGACTGTGCCAGTATCCGAAGTAAATGGGCCTACCCCATCCATAGTGCCAGGGGTTATACCAGCCGTAGTGCCAGGGGCTGTACCAGTCATTGTACCAAGGCTCATACCATCCAGTGTACCAGGGATAGTAGGAAGTTGACCAGCCATAAGAAGCGTAACTCCAATCACTGCCCACAATCAGGTTGATGGAGGGAGACTCGTCATAATAGAGCTCTACCAGGTCATCGTCATCGCTCAAGATCACGACGTCTGGATTGTAGAAACGCTCGATGCGGCGAGTGTTGGCAAACGCGTCCTCATAGATGGTGTCACCATTGATGTCCACCTCATATTCAGGTTCATAAGCACCACGACGGTTGTACTCATCCTCGTCGCGCTCAAGCTGATAATTGCCCTGAGCAGCCACTTGGTACTTCTCAGGGACATCGCCATAGACCACAACGGTCTTAGATGGCTTTTCGGCTTTCACCTTGGTCGTGGTGGTAGCAGACTTAGAGGCATCATAATAGATGTCGTCATAGTCTTGCGCCTGAGCCAGCGATCCGGCGGTTAAAGCCATCAAGCCAAGCAAAGAGAAAATACGATACATCATAATTTCATTACGTTTTAAAAGTTCATAATTAATGTTGTTTGTCATTTAGACCAAACAATGATAAAAAAGTTTAAGATGTTCCAATATATTAAAACCGCTGCAAGTTATAAAGTTAAAAGAAACTCGAGCTACTTTTTACAGTGAAAAAATGCTAATTGCACCGAATTTTAACAATATAACTCGGTGAAACTTGTGCAAATACCATGCCATGAGGGCAAAAACGGCACTTTGACACCATGCAATATCGAAGAAATGGTTAACTTTGCCGATGAAAATGGCAAGAGAGAAGATATTCCGTTTCAAGCAGTTTGCTGTACTCAATGACCGAACTGCGATGAAGGTGGGCACCGACGGTGTGCTACTGGGTGCCTGGTGCCCTGTTACAGGTTCCCGTCGAGTGCTCGACGTGGGAACAGGATGCGGAGTCATAGCCCTCATGGTCGCCCAGCGCAACAACGTTGCGATGATTGAGGGCATCGACATCGACCCCGAGGCCATTGGTGAGGCGGTGCACAACTTTGAGAATTCTCCATGGAGCAATCGGCTGACGGCCATCGAGACAGACTTCAACAGGTTGGTTGCCGCTGAATCCTATGACCTGATTGTCTCTAACCCACCCTACTTCGTCGATAGTCTGCTGCCTGACAATGAAGCCCGCACATTAGCCCGCCACACTTGTACCCTGACTTACCGCCAACTCATTGAGGGGGCGGCCCGCATGCTGAACAACAACGGAATCCTGGCCATGATCTCTCCCACAGATGTAGAAGCTGACATCATCGAGGCGGCCACTTTTGCCTCGTTGCCGGTAAAGGTTATGACTCGGGTAATTCCTGTCGAGGGTTCGGCCCCGAAGCGCACCTTGTGGCAGTTGTCACGGAATAATGCTATTGTTTATCGACAAGACTCGATCACAATCGCCAAGCTTGACAGCACGTTCACTCGTGAGTATATCGAACTCACTGGTGCTTTTTACCTAAAAATGAGCGCTCGGTAAGTTTTTCAAAGAAAACAAGATGACGAAAACAAAGAGACTTGACATACAAATACTGAGGGCAATTGCTATCATAGCAGTTGTTTTGATTCACACATGCCCAAATGGCATGTATCAAGTGACGTGTCGTCCATTCATCAATTTCTCGGTTGCTTTGTTCTTGTTTCTTTCGGGTTACCTTACCAAAACCCATTATGACAGTTGGGCATATTTCTTCAAACACAGAGTCACACGCGTAGTCATTCCTTATCTTATCTGGACCATTATCTATAGTATGCCCCCAGTGCCAAACCCGATTCTCTTGCTGAAAAACATCATTACCAGCAATGCAGCAGCACATCTCTATTATATCCCGGTCTATATCCAGTTTGTTCTCTTGACACCCTGGATTATCAAACTGGCCCAGTCCCGATACAGACATTTGGGATGGTTGATTTCTCCCATTTCAATTCTACTTATCTATTATCCACAGTTATATGCCGGACTAACGCTGAATGGTTATTTGAGCATGGCAAATGACATTTCATGTCTCAATTGGTTCACATTCTATTATTTAGGTATAATCTTGGGAAATGGAATCAATTCACATGACTATAGCATTAGAAACGTCAGCATGCTCCTTGTTGTGTCAATCATAGCTCAGATTGTTGAAGGATATATCCTATTCAGACTCGGTGTTTCAAATTGTGGTACCCAAATAAAGATCACATCGCTGCTGACGAGTTCATTGGCCTGCATCTTAGCTCATAATTTACTGAGGAAAAAAGAAATCCCCACCAAAAACCAATTGCTGTTAACCATAGGGAAATATTCTTTTGGCATCTACTTGTGCCACGTCTTACTCCTGCGGATATTTAAAACATTTTCCTTTTACCAGGACATACCTTATGTCATCAACTCTGCCATCATTCTTGCGCTGAGTGTGCTGCTGTGCGCCATTTGCGACAAAGTGCTGGGACAGAGGGTAATCAAGTGGTTAGGAATCAAATAGTATAAAAAAACAAAAGTCCCGAGACACTTGAACGTCTAACGGGACCTATATGTTCTGTGTCTAGTGATGCTTCGCCAGCAGTTTGACACAAGGTTGAATTGTTTTATTATTAAGAAAAAGTCAGTTTTATATCGTTTGAAGCGTATTCTTCTTCAATAAAGTCAATATAAAGACTCATCAAAAGAAGAAAAGTTTAATCGAATGCATAAAATTAACATTTCTTAACAATTAAGCGATTAATTCTATCAGGATATCCCCATTTATGGGGATAAGAAAACCATTAAAAGGACAAGAATTAGGGATTGCCACTGTTACTGCATGACAGTAATTTTGCAGATTGGAAAGTTATATCAATCTGACATGAATAAAGACCAAGATACAAAACATATCATTCGGCTGCTTGACAATGAGCCCGTGGGACAGATTGTTCAAGTTGTTCGTGTGATAGGTGAAGGAGCCTTCAGGCAACGACTGCTGGAAATGGGCTTTGTGCGTGGTGCAAAAGTCACCGTGCTCAAAAACGCACCCCTCAAGGATCCTGTGGAATACATGATTATGGGATCACACATCTCGCTGCGCCACAGCGAGGCTGCCCAAGTCGAGGTCACTGATAAAGACGCTGAATTCTGCGACATGGAAGATGCCTTCAACGGTATCGTTGAGACCACAGTAGCCGGTGTTGACCCGATGGCCGACAATGTGTTGCGTGTAGCCCTCATTGGTAACCCCAACTGCGGCAAAACCTCATTTTTCAATAATGTGACCGGAGCCAAAGAAAAGGTCGGAAACTATGGAGGTGTGACAGTTGACAGCAAGGAAGGCTGGTTCAACATCGGGGGGCGTAAAGTGCAGCTAGTGGATCTGCCCGGCACCTACTCACTGACAGAGTATTCACCTGAGGAGATGTATGTGCGCACATACATCCGCGACAATCATCCCGATGCTATCCTAAACATCGTTGATGCAGGTAATCTGGAACGCAACCTGTACCTGACCACACAAATCATGGATATGAATATCCCGCTGGTGATTGCCTTAAACATGTGGGACGAACTCGAAAAAAGCGGCGACAAACTGGATGTCGAAATGATGAGCCGCCTGTTGGGTGCCAAGATGGTTCCCATGACCGCCTATAACGGCCATGGCGTGAAAGAGGTGCTTGAAGCCACCATGGCAGCCATTGACGAGAGTGAACAGGACACCCTCCACCACAACGTGAATTATGGTACGCTCATCGAGGACAATCTGTCGGAATTGGGCAAGATGTGCCCTACCCTTGACCGTTACACCGTGCTCAAGATCATTGAGAATGACCAACATGCCATAGACTTGCTGAACGGCCAGGACAACGCCGAACTCATCAAGAAGACCGCCGATGAGATGCGTCAACGCATTGAGCGCAACTTTAATGACGACATCGTGAGCATTGTTACTGACTTGAAATATGGTTTTGTGCGCGGTGCTCTGGCAGAAGCGCTAACTCCTAATCCCGAGCGTATCACGGGCGAGACAAAGCCCGGCTATTCAATGGACCGCCTGTTGACCAACCGATGGCTGGCACTGCCCATCCTGTTGGCACTGATGTGGCTGATGTTTGAGGCTACTTTCACGTTGGGCGCTTATCCCCAAGGCTGGATTGAAAACGGCATCGGCTGGATTGGCGAATGGATTGGCAATGCAATGCCCGACGGCATCCTTAAGGACCTGATTGTTGACGGCATCATTGGTGGCGTTGGCGGTGTGCTCGTGTTCCTGCCGCAGATATTGATACTGTTCTTCTTTATCTCGTTGCTGGAGGATAGCGGCTATATGGCACGCGCCGCATTTATTGTGGACCGTATCATGCACCGCGTGGGCTTGCACGGCAAGTCGTTTATCCCCTACCTCATTGGATTCGGATGCGGTGTGCCTGCTATCATGGCGACACGCACATTGGAGAACCGTCGAGACCGCATCGTGACCATCCTGACCATCCCGTTCATGTCATGCTCGGCCCGTCTGCCGGCTTATCTGTTGCTGGTTGCTGCATTCTTTACCGCCAAACAAGGGTTGATACTCATGAGCATCTACCTGATTGGTATCCTGGTTGCTGCACTCACCGCAATCTTCTTGAGCAAGACAATACTGAAACATGACAAGACACAGTTTGTGATGGAACTGCCACCCTATCGCAAGCCTACCGCGCGCAATGCCACCATCCACATGTGGAGCAAGGGCAAACAGTACTTGCAAAAGATGGGTACTGTCATTCTGGCAGCCTCGATTATCGTGTGGGCACTGGGCTACTTCCCCCGACATGAGGGACAGACGCCACAGGAACAAATCGAGAACTCTTACATGGGCATGATGGGTAAAGCCATCGAGCCTGTTGTGGCTCCATTAGGTTTCAATTGGCAAATGGGCGTGAGCGTGTTGACAGGTGCCGCCGCCAAGGAAATTGTCGTTTCGACAATGGGTGTGCTTTATACCGGAGAGACCGATGCCAATGAAGAATCCTCATCCCTGAAGGAGAAACTGCAAACGGCAACGAAGCCAAACGGCGAGAATGTATTTAACTCAATCGTGGCCTATTCGTTCATGCTGTTCATCCTGCTCTACTTCCCTTGTATCGCTGCTCTTGCAGCAATCAGGCGCGAAGCGGGTACCAAATGGATGATATTTGAAATCATTTACACAACTGCTGTGGCCTGGATTGTGTCATTCCTTTTCTACCAGATAGCCATTAGATTTTAAGTCATGAGTACATCGAGTATCATACAGACGATTGTAGTGCTAGGCATAGTTGCCGTTGCGTTGGTGTATGTGTTGTGGCGAGTGATCAAGACAGCACGTGGCCGCAACGACTGTGGCTGTGGCTGCGGCAAGAACTGCAAGAACAAGAATCACTAAAAATCAGCCGAAGAGGTAGCGGAAGGCGTCCTCGACGCGGGCGACCTCGACGACCTTGATGGTCCAGGCGTCCCGCTTGACACCCTTGAGGTTGTTCTTGGGAATGATAATGGTATCAAAGCCCAGTTTCTGGGCCTCGGTGACACGTTGTTCACAGCGTGTCACCTGTCTTATTTCGCCTGAGAGCCCCACTTCACCGGCAAAGCATACTCCCGTATTGATCGCCATATCGACATTAGATGACAAGATGGCACTGATGACAGCAAGGTCCAGGGCGGGATCATTGACCTTGATGCCTCCCACGATATTGAGGAAGACATCTTTCTGCGCCAGCTTGAATCCGAGACGTTTTTCCAACACAGCCAGCAGCATGTTCATGCGACGCTGGTCAAAGCCCGTGACAGACCGCTGTGCCGTGCCATAGGCCGCAGTGCTCGCCAGTGCCTGCACCTCGATGAGGAAAGGTCGCTGGCCGTCGATAGTCACGCCAATCGCTGTGCCCGACAACTCGGCGTCACGGTCACTCAAGAGCAATTCGCTAGGGTTCAAGACCTCGCGCAGGCCGTCTTCCTTCATCTCATAGATGCCTATCTCGTTGGTGTTGCCGAAGCGGTTCTTGATGGGCCGCAGGATGCGGTAGAGATAGTTGCGGTCACCCTCGAACTGAATGACAGCATCCACAATGTGCTCCAGCACCTTAGGACCAGCGATGCTGCCCTCTTTATTGATGTGGCCGATGAGAATGACGGGGGTGTAGGTCTCTTTGGCATAGCGTTGGAAGGCGGCGGCGCACTCGCGTACTTGGGTAACGCTACCCGGAGCGCTTTCCAACTGTTCGCTAGCAATTGTCTGAATGGAATCGACAATGATAAGGCCCGGTTGGAAGGCGCGGATGCTGGCAAAGATGTTGTCCAGTGATGTTTCGCACAGCAGGTAGCACTCACAATCCATGTGTCCGCCGGCGATGCGGTCAGCTCGCATGCGCAGCTGCTGAGGACTCTCCTCACCCGAGACATAGAGAACACGACGTGAGCGGATGCGCAGAACATTCTGCAAGACCAGCGTGGATTTGCCGATGCCAGGTTCACCACCCAACAGAACAATGCTGCCGGGTACCACTCCACCGCCTAACACACGGTTGAGCTCATTACTGGGTAGGTTGATGCGGGGCTGGTCCTCAGCACGGATTTCCGAAATTTTGACAGGCTCGGCAGCTTTGTGATTGCCCTCCCCTGCCCCAATGTAGCGTGCTGGTGCCGTCTTGGGGGCCTTGGGCTCTTCGATATAGGTGTTCCATTCTCCACACGCAGGGCACTTGCCGAGCCACTTGGGTGACTCGTTGCCGCAATTCTTGCAGAAGAAAGTGGTTTTGACTTGTTGCTTGGCCATGATTAACTACTGGACTCTTATTGGGACCTTGCTTATCGACGGAAAAACTCGCTGATGGTGATCGCCGCAGCAACTCCCACGTTGAGCGACTCGCTGCCTGCCGACTTGGCCTTGGGGATAAGCAACCTCTGGTCCACATGCTTGGCGACTTTAGCACCGATGCCTTGGCCCTCGTTACCAAAGACGACAAAGCCTTGCTTGCCCAACTCGCTGTGATATATATCCTTTCCGTCAAGGAATGTGCCATAGACCGGCAAGTCAGGATATTGTTCAAACAAAGCTTCAAGATCGCCATAGTGAACCTTGACACGTGCTATAGCTCCCATCGTGGCCTGCACCACCTTGTGGTTATGGACATCAACCGATGTCTTGCTGGCAAAGATGTCTTGAATGCCGAACCAGTCAGCCAAGCGGATGATGGTGCCCAGATTGCCCGGATCCTGGATGTTGTCGAGCACGATATTCAGGCTCTTGGCAACACGCCCGGTGTCAATCGTGTCGACGGGTTTCTCATAAACCGCGATGACATCACTGGGTGTGTCAAACTGTGAGATGCGGGCCATCTGCTGGCCGTTGGCAAACACGATTTTGTCATAGTGCTCGGCCGTGCCGCACTGCTCGTACCACGAACGTTTGGCGATGAGCCAGCGGCAATTGAAGTGCGGCCAGGTGTCGCGCACACACTTGGTGCCCTCGGCAACAAACAGTCCTTCATCGTCACGGTATTTCTTGGCAGCAAGGCTTCTCACGACCTTGAGGATGCCGTTATTCATGTCCATCATAAGGCTTCATGCTCACGTTTTGCCACGAGTTCGTTAAAGCGCAGCAGGGTTGTACAAAATTCTTCGCTCAATAGAGCAATCACGGGCTGCGAGATTTCGTTGGGCACATCATCGACTGCCGATGATATTGAACCTGCAATTGCAGCAATCGTGTCAGCATCACCAGCGAGTGCCACCGAAAGGCGCACGACATCCTCAAAGTTCTTTCCCTCCATGAAACAGGTGATAGCTTCAGGGACTGTACGCTGGCACGTCTCGTCAAAGGTAAAAGTCGGTCGGATCTCTTCCAAAGTGCGGGACAGGTCATAGTTGAAAGTCTGTGCCACATAGTCACGGATTTCCTGCTTGGACACACCCTGCCGTGCAAGGAAAATGGCGGCGGCAGTAGCTTGGGCACCCTTGATGCCCTCAGGATGGTTGTGTGTCACCTCGGCCGAAATCTTGGCCAGTTCCAAAGCCTCTTCTAGCGTTTTGGCATAATAACCTACCGGGCTGACACGCATAGCAGACCCGTTGCCAAATGAGTTATAGGGTTGTGAATCGCTATCGTGGATCCATCGAGCAAAACGACCGCCATAGCCACGATCAGGGTATTTCCAACACATGTCCAACATGATGTTGACCAAGCGTTCATGCGTATGGTGCTCATCTTCGAGCAGCCACAGGGCATTGGCCATGGTGAGCACGGTGTCATCAGTAAAAGTGCTCTTGGGCGTGAACAGCTCGAAATTATAGTCACGCGTCGGGTTAAACTCATATGCCGAGCCGATGACATCGCCGGCTATGGCTCCAATAATTCCTTTCATAATATTAATAGTGTTTTTGAGATTACAAAATTAGTGCAAGCCCAGCGGAATGCCTAATTTTGGGCAAGCCAAATGC
>JAEEGL012546803.1_pt1 | contig 14385 bp, 14 predicted proteins | sample 9134231 | NCBI WGS metagenome assembly JAEEGL01 (sample SAMN16246548, study PRJNA631951) | gut metagenome | biome: gut microbiome; feature: rumen; material: fiber-attached | host: Bos | place: Iran: Karaj | collected 2018-10
TGCTTTCGTCGGGTGATGCAAATACGTAAACTTCCGCGGAGTTACAAACGAATTCCCAGCCGGACTGTCTGCATAATTCTATGTATTCAGCCGTTTTCTGATTTATACGGTTCGTATTCCGGTCTGCCGTCGGAACGATCTCGACGCAGTAACGGAGTTTGGAAGGAGCTTTTCTTTCATATTCGAAGATACCGCTTCTGATGGATCTTACGTGCCACCCTTCGGATGCCATTTCGGTGAAATTCTCTTCAAGCGCTTTAAGATCGGTCAGCTCGTATGAAATGAACTTTTTCAATACGTTTTCGTTTTTCATTTTAATCCCTCCATTATCTTCTCACCGTCGGAGATCTGTCTTTTAAGCCTTTCGTACTCCTGTCTGAGCATCTGCTTGCCCTTCACGGTTATTACGTAATTTTTTCTGTTTGTCCACGTTATCGGTCCGGGGTTGAATTCCGCCGGAGCTATAAGCCCGTTTTCTTCGAATTTTGAAAGCATTGTATAGAGCGTACCGGGACCTATTATTACCTGCCCTCCCGAAAGATCTTTTACTCTCTGCATTATTTCAATGCCGCACAAAGGCTTTGTAAGTGAAAGCATCACGTAATACATCGATTCGGTAAAACTCTGAAGTTTTTCTCTCGGCATACCGTCCTCCTTAATATCATATAACGATATCGTGTCTCGTTATCGTTTATCGATATTATATATCGTTTATCGATATTTGTCAAGAGTTTCTTGAGAAATTTTTGGATTTTCAATAAAAACGACCGGAACAGCGTATTGCTTCACCGGTCGGTTTCGTATTTTTCTTTTATCTGCACTTCTCCGCTTCGTCAAGCATATTCTCTATGAATATACCGTACCCCTTCGCCGGATCGTTGATCAGTACGTGAGTTACCGCTCCTATCAGTTTACCGTTCTGCATTACCGGACTGCCGCTCATACCCTGTACTATGCCTCCCGTTTCGGACAGAAGACGAATATCGGTTATACGGATTATAAAGTTCTTTGTCTCCGATTCGTACGAAATGATCCTCGCTATCTCCGCGGTATACTCCTTTACTCCCTCTCCGTTCACCGTACAGTATATGCTCGCCGGACCTTCCGACACGTCGTCTTTAAGCGCTATGCCGACCGGTTCCTTTTTCGCCGGATCGTCTGTTATCCCGAACACGCCGGCTTCGGTATTTGATATCACGCTGCCGGATGCTTTCGGTCCGAAATAACCTCGAAGTTCTCCCGGTTCGCCGGGCTTACCGATCTTTACCCCCGTAATATGCGCCGGGTAAAGTTCGCCGCTGTAAAACGGCAGCAGTTCACCCGTTTCGTTTTCACAAATACCGTGACCGAGCCCGCCGGTGAATCCGCCTTCCGTCTCCGTGAAAGTAACCGTACCGATACCTGCGACCGTATCTTTGACCCACAGCCCCGCTTTGTATATACCGTTTTCATCCGCTTCGGCTTTTAGTACGGTTTCGTACTTTTTACCTGCGCGTTCGTATATTACGGGTAATTCTCTGCCGCCGCTCGCGGCTATTATACCGGTAAGCTCGCCTAACGTATTCACGTCTCTGCCGTCAACGTTGACGATCATATCGTTGATCGCTATACCCGCTTCTTTTGCCGGTTCTCGTTCCGCTCCCGCTCTGCCGCAGCTGCCGGTGCCTACGACCATCACTCCGCGCGTATGGAGCTTGACGCCGAACGCTTCGCCGCCCGGTATCAGCTTCACGTCTTTATAAAGGCTTACCTTTACCTTTTTGAACGGCAGCCCGAATACGTTCACGGTCCCGCTCGAACCGCCTTCGGCATCGACGCTTGCGTACGACGGCACAGACATCTCGTTATACGAAAAAGCCGATATATCGTTCGGTATTGCTCTGTCGACCGCGCCGACGGCGGCGAGGATCATACACAGTAACGCAAAGACCGACGCTGCGATTTTTGATCTGCTTCTCTTCATTTCACCGTTTTCCTTGCCGTATTTATATTATTTTATCCTTCATATCTCATCATATTCGCCGGACGCTGTTTTTTCGCGTCCGTTTATATGATTCGTCCGATACGGCGCTTTTATCCGATGAAAATTGAGAAAGCAAAGGCGTTTGTCGGAAGCGATTCAATAATTCGTCAGCAGCTCCGATACGGTCACGAATTCGTAATTCTGCGCCATAAGATACGGTATCAGTATGCCAAGCGCTTCCGGAGTGTCGGAATTAGGAGTTATATAATCGTGAAACAGTATGATAGAACCGTTCTTTACGTTTGTTTTTACGGTTTTGACGATACGGTCGATCGGATTATGAGCCCAGTCGCGCGTATCGACCGTCCAAAGGACAGTCTTTTTGCTTTCGGCAAAAACCGCGGCTTCAAGTTCACTGCTTGTTCTGCCTTCCGGCGGCCGGAAAAGTATCGGACATTCGCCGGTTATTTTGCAGATGATATCGTCGGTCTTTTTTATTTCTTCAAGCATCGCCGAGCAGTTGACCGAACCGAGCCGTTTATGCGAATAGGTATGATTGCCTATCTCGTGCCCGGATTCATATTCGGCTTTGATAAGTTCCGGGTACTGTTCTGCGTTCTGACCTATCACAAAAAACGTTGCTTTTACTCCGTACTTATCGAGCACGGAGAGTATCTCCGCGGTATATTTTTTGTGCGGTCCGTCGTCAAACGTAAGCGCAAGGCGCTTTTTGGCATTACCTGTCGGGACGGACGCGAGCATCATTAATACAGCCAGAAACAATGATAAGGTCTTCACGCAAGTTCTTCAAGTGAGCCGAATCTATAGCCCATTTTCTCCCATTCGCAAAGTAAGCCGTCAAGTATATCCGCGTTCGTTTTCGAGGTGGGATGAAGCAGGATAATCTCTCCGTTGTGAGTATTGTCGAGTATCAGTTTTTTTGCGTAACCGCGATCCGGCTGTTTGCCGTTATCCCAGTCGGCGTACGCGAAGCTCCAGAATACCGTCTTATATCCGAGTTCTTCCGCGTATGAGAGCGTTTTTTCATTGAAACGTCCCTCGGGCGGTCTGAAAAATCTGCAGAGCGTTTTGCCGGTCAATTCTTTATATACGCACTCAAGGGAGTTCAGTTCGTTTTCGAATTCTTCTTTTGAAAGCTTGGTGCAGTCTTTGTGGCGAGACGTATGATTGCAGATCAGGTGCCCGTCTTCTGCAAGTCTGACAATAAGGTCTGTGTTTCTTCTGATAATATTATCAAGTACAAAAAACGCGGCTTTTGCTCCGTGTTTTTTTAACGTATCGGCTATACGTTCGATATTGCCGTTTTCATAACCGGCGTCAAACGTCAGATATATCACTTTTTCGTCGGGACCTATATAATATGCTTTGTGATCTTTCATAAAAGAAAAGCACGGATCGGTAACCGGTCTTTCGTGGTTTTTCTTTCTCATTATATAATATCCGCATACTTCAGCCCGAGCGTTGATCGAAAGCGTGAGAAGAAGTATAAGGGTTGTAATGAATTTTGATCTTTTCATTTTGACCTCCTTTTTTCATTATTGTTTGTTCTGATCTTTATTTGATACGTACCATTTTTTTCATCAGAACATATTATATAAAAGAAAACGAAAGGAGAATCGTTTTGGCAAATCCGCAAGGCTTTTTGAACGTAAACGTGACGTCTGGGACCGGGTCTTATCCTATGCCGGGAGCGGACGTTATAATCTCAAGCGAAACGGCGGCGGGAAACACCGTACTGTACAGATTCAAGACCGATCAAAGCGGTCAGATACCCGGCGCGCCGCTCGACACGGCAGGCGTTTCCGGTTCGCTGTCCCCGTCGCCTGACAGTCCTCCGTACAGTCTTTATACCGTCACTGTCAGCAAAGAAGGATATTACCCGAGAGTAAGTCTCAACATTCGCATTTTCGAAGGCGTTACGACGGTACAGCCGATAAACATGATACCGTATACCGCGACGAGCGATATCGGCTCAGACGAGTTCGTGCCGAGAAATCCGCCTTACGAAAACGGCGGCGGCGATTTATGAGAGGGGGCGACGTATGGCCGGCGGAACGCCGCTGATACCGGAAAAGATCACGGTGCATCTCGGAGCGTCGACGGACTCTTCTGCTGAAAATCTGCGCGTGAACTTTCCGGATTACGTAAAGAACTGCGCCTCGTGTGAAATATATCCGACCTGGCCGAGAGAGGCGCTCGTTGCAAATATTTACGCGATAATATCTTTCGCGCTCAACCGCGTATATACCGAGTATTACCGATCCCAAGGGTATGATTTCGATATAACGAACAATACCGCGCAGGACCAGTCGTACGTAAGAGGTCACGACTATTACGATACGATCAGCGTTATAGTCGACGAGATATTCAATTCTTACGTGTCGCGCGTCGGCAGCGTCGAGCCGCTTTTCACCGCGTACTGCAACGGTACGACATCGACCTGTGAAGGTCTGTCGCAATGGGGCAGCGTCGACCTCGCCGGGCTCGGATATTCGGCGTTCAGGATCCTGCAATTCTATTACGGCGACGATATAGAGATAGTCGAAAACGTCGACGTCGGCGATTTTCGCCCGTCCGTGCCGCTTCGTCCTCTGCGCGTCGGCGTATTTGACGACGACGTACGGTTTCTGGAGCTTCGTCTCAACCGTATCAGCGTGAATTATCCCGCAATACCGAAGATCGCCTCGGTAAATCCGGTTTTCACTCAGGAGACGGAAGACGCCGTAAAAGAGTTTCAGCGTATCTTCGGTCTGCCCGTCACGGGGATAGTTGACAACGGGACGTGGTATAAAGTACAGTACGTTTATATAAGCGTAAAACGGCTGAACGAGGTGCTGAGCGAAGGGCTCGCGCTCGAGGAAGTGGAGCTGCAGCTGCCGTCCGTACTTAATCCCGGCGAAAGCGGAATAATTATCAACGTAATGCAGTTTTATCTTTCTGTGATAAGTCTTTATTATACGGAGGTGCCTCAAACGGAAGTAAACGGATATTACGGAGTACAGACTGAAGAAGCCGTTGCGGCGTTTCAGCGCGTTTTCGGTCTTGAACCGACGGGCATTCTCGACAAAGAGACGGGATACGCGATATACGACGCTTACGTCGGCATAATACAGAGCGTAGACGGGATATACGTGTCTGCACAGACCGGTTTTCCCGGTCAGCTTCTCGCCGCGGGTTCTTCCGGTGAGGACGTTGAAATATTGCAGGAACACTTGAACGTCATATCGACCGTCTACGACTCGATACCGAAGCTCGACGTCACCGGATATTTTTCAGTTAAGACCGAAGAGGCAGTTTCTGAATTTCAGCGCATCTTCGGCATAGCGGTCACCGGCATTGTCGGACCGGTCACGTGGAAAGCGATAACGGACGAATACGTATTGATAACCGACGGCAGACTGTATTCCGAAGGACAGTTCAGCGGCGACATCGGAAACGGAGAAAGCGAATGAACGATCTTAAAAATCAGAGCTCGTCGATACGCGAGCTGCAGAAATATCTGTATTTCATATCACTAAACGATCCGGATATACCGAAAGTCGTGCCGGACGGCATATACGGTTCCGTGACGAGAGACGCGGTAACGGCGTTTCAGAAAAAAACCGGTCTGCCTGCCACGGGAGTCGTCGACAAAATAACGTGGGACGCGATAGTGAAAGAATACAACGCGTTATCCGCGTCGTGCTGTGAACCCGATCCGCTTTACGTTTTCCCTTCTTCGAAATACGTTGTAAAGGTCGGTGAAAGAAGCGACACGGTGAGCGTCATACAGATCATTTTGCGGTGTCTGTCCGGAGAATACGCCTTTAAAGTCGTTATCACCGTGTCAGGCGTATATACGGACAGAGACGCCCGGGCGGTCAAGGTGATACAGCAGATCCACGGACTTGAACAAAGCGGCTGCGTCGACGTTAAGACCTGGAACGCGATAGCGTCGGATTACCGTCTTTTCTGCTCTATGTCCGAATACTGACTTTCAATATGCCGATCAAATTCACTTCAGCCGCAGAAGCGGCTCTTTCGGAAGCAGACAGATTTGCTTCTCTTTTCGGCAGGGCCTTTACAGGTTCGGAACATATTCTGCTCGGTATGCTGAATACAGAAGATTCGATAGCGTGTAAACTCCTGAACGCTCGCGGTATAAACTTCGATTCTGTATTGAAACTTATGTACGAAACGCCGCCGGAAGAGCCCGGCCCCGCAATACCGGTCGAAGGCAGAACGCCGCTTTTGACGCGGATAATCGAGCGTTCCGGTTCCGAAGCCGCCGGCTTCGGATGTTTGAAAACAGGCACGGAGCATATTCTGTTATCCGTCGTATCGGAGAGCGAATGCGCCGCGTCGAGACTTATAATTCCACACGGTGTAAAACTGTCCGAGATCCGTACCGATCTGATATCCGTCGCAGGCATAAGAGGAGCGTTCAGGGATAAACGGAAAAAGCGCGATAACCCTTATCTGCACAGATACGGTACCGATCTCTGCGCGTTAGCCGCCGCCGGCAGGCTCGATCCGGTAATCGGCAGAACCGATGAGACGGAACGGATCATACGTATACTTTGCAGAAAAACGAAAAACAACCCTTGTCTTATAGGCGAGGCGGGCGTCGGCAAGACCGCGATAGTCGAAGGTATAGCGCAGCTGATAACGGCCGGAAGAGCGCCGCAGCAGCTTTGCGGCAAAACCGTCTTCTCCGTCGATATCTCTTCTATGCTCTCGGGCTCAAAATACCGCGGAGAGTTCGAAGAGCGGCTCAAAGGCGTCATATCCGAAGCGAACGCCGATCCGGACGTTATACTGTTCATCGACGAAGTTCATATGATAGTCGGCGCCGGTGCGGCTGAAGGCGCCTCCGACGCGGCTAATATGCTCAAGCCCGCTCTCGGAAGAGGTGAAATAAGGCTGATCGGCGCTACCACTTATACCGAATATAAAAAAAGCATCGGCGCGGACGCCGCGTTATGCCGGAGATTTCAGCCGGTGAATATAGCGGAACCGTCATTTGAAGATACTCTCGCCGTACTTAAAGGCCTGAGAGCAGGACTTGAAAAGTATCACCGGGTAAAGATAACCGACGAAGCGCTCGATGCGGCGGTGCGTCTGTCGGTGCGCTGTATGAAAGACAGATTTCTGCCTGATAAAGCCATAGACGTGCTTGACGAGGCGTGCGCATCGTTTTTTTCATCAGGCGTCGGACAACGCCCCGACCCGGCGGATCTTCTGCGCACCGGATTCATTAAGGAACCGCTGAATAAAGTCGACGCCGATCTTATATACGATACCGTCTGTAAAACATCCGGAGGGCCGCGGACCGGTATAACCCGTCCGGAAGATCCGCCTGTATTCGACCGTTTGAGATCTTTGATATTCGGGCAGGATGAAGCGCTGTTTGAAATATCCGCCGCAATAAACCGTATGAATTCGGGACTTTGCGGAAGCAAACGGCCTTACGCTTCGTTTTTGTTTTACGGACCGACCGGCACGGGTAAAACGGAGACCTGCCGAGCGATAGCAAAAGAGGTGTGCGGCAGTGAAAACGCACTTATCAGATTCGATATGAGCGAATACACGGAAAAACACAGTATATCCCGCCTTATCGGTTCACCGCCCGGCTACGTCGGTTACGGCGAGAGCGGGCTTCTGACCGACGCAGTAAGAAAAAGGCCTTTTTCCGTAGTTTGTTTCGACGACGCAGACAAGGCTCATCCCGATATATTCGGTCTGCTTTTACAGATCCTCGAAGAAGGAACGCTCACCGACTCTCTCGGCGTGAAAGCCGATTTTTCCGGTTCGTTCGTCATACTTACCGTCAATTCCGCCTCGCAGGCAAAAAAGCGCGTCGGGGGCTTTGCCGGCGTTTCCGGCAGCGGTAATATCGGTTTTGACTTTCTGCCGCCCGAGCTGCTCGGAAGATTCGACGGGATAATAGAATTCATCAGACCCGACGTCTCAGCTCTTACAAAGATCGCCGGCGCGGCGCTTGAAGACCTGCGGCGCAGGGCTTATTTTGCCGGAGTAAAAATATCTTACGGCTGCGGATTACCCGAATTTATCGCCGGTACGTGCGATAAGGAATACGGAGCGCGAAGCGTAAGAACGAATATAATAAAGCTTATAGAAGAACCGCTTTCCGCTCTGATCACGTCAGAAAACGTTAATAACGCTTTCGTTACGGTATCAGACGGCAAAATCGTCATAACCGCGCCGAAATCTATTGACAAAACCGAAGCCGAATGATATAATAAAGAAAATCAAACAAGGAGATACTGAAAAATGGAAGTGACCAAACAATCGATAATAGGCGACGTTATAGATTATGACCGCGAAACCGCGATATTTTTCTTTGAGATCGGTATGCACTGCCTCGGATGCCCCGCTTCGAGAGGCGAGACGATCGAAGAAGCCTGCGCCGTTCACGGCACCGACGCCGACGAGCTTGTAAAAAAACTTAACGAGTTTTTAAATTCCAAATAAAAACAAGGATCCGTGCTCCGAAAGCCGGATCCCTGTTTTTCTTCCGGAGGGCTTATGAAAAAAATATACGCAATAATATCACTGCTTTTGATCTTTATCTTTGTTTCCGGATGCGGGACCGACGTCGGTTCGCCCGTAACGGACGCTCCGACCGCCGGATCGACCGCAGCGGAGACAGCCGTTGTCACGGAGCCCGAGGCGCCGAAACCGGAAGCGGCTGAAAGCCTTCCGTTTTCGTGCGCTCCCGCTTACAGAGAGCGCGTGACGGAAGCAGACGGCACAGCCTCTTACGGCGGTATACGGATGAAACTGGAATTTCAAAGCAAATTCTACGGTCATCAAAGCGCCATAAACCGCGATTACGTCTGCTACGGCAGAAATTTCGAATTTGCGCGCGCCTCGGGACTGCCCGAGCTCGACGGCGAGACAGCGGGCGAGGATATCGACGGCGACGGTTTTGCAGAACTGTTTCATTTCAAAGACGGCTCGCTTTCCGTTTATTCGCTCAACATGATGTATAAGAAAGAGAGGATATGGCTGCAAAACGACAGGATGACGCTCGACGCCTCTCTTCTTTGTGAATTCAACGTCGGCAGCGACCTGCATCTTTGCGGAGCCGGCGATATCAACGGCGATACTTACAGCGATTTACTTTTCTGCTCTTCGCCTTACGCCGTTATATATTACGGCGGCGAAGACGGATTTTCCGCAGCGTTTTACCGTTTCGATGCAAAAGGAAAAGTTCTTTGCGGTGACGTCGACGGCGACGGAGTTTGTGAACTGATAGACGCGGACGGACTGCATATCGCCGCGTACAGGTTATCCGGCGATTCAGCCGTACCTTTTACCGACAGTTACGTCAGCGCGGAGGTACCGGACGGATGCGCGGTACACGCCGCGGATATAAACTCAGACGGCAGGACGGATATCGTTTATTCTTACGTTTCGAATAAGCTTTTTGAGGTACGTTCATTCTTCGGCAGAGGAGACGGCCGTTTCGGCTGTTATGAATCGGACGGCGACAATAAAAATCTTTACTCGGTATATTCCGGCAAACGCTATTCTGAAAATATTTGTTTTGCCGACGTGACCGGCAGCGGCGCGTACGATATCATCGGAACGTTTACGAATACGTCTGCGAAATCGACCGGCGTGCTGTTCCATTCCGACGAGCTCGCTTACGATTATTCTCTGTTCGGGATGCGTGTTGACGGCGAATACAGAATATACTCGGGCTGCCGCTGGGCGGACAGAAATACGGGCGGCGACGGCGACCACGTTATGCTCTCGACGTCAAAAGACGGCGTCAACTGGTCGCGTTATCTGGAAAAACCAATGTTTTACCTTGGATACGAACTCGGAGTTGACGAATGGTGGAGCGACAATACGCTCGAGCCGGAGGTACTGTACGTCGACGGCAAATATCATATGTACTGGCAATGCTCATATACGACTCCGAAAGGCAATTACGGCGACAAGATCGGTTACGCTTCATCGTCAGACGGAGTCAACTGGGAAAGAAAGACCGACGAGCCGGCGATCGTCTGTTCCGATCCCGAGATCGGATTCAACCATGAAGAAGTCATTTACGTCGCAGACGATCCCGACGGCAAACCCTATTGGATGTATACAGGACATTTTGTCAACGGTCAGTTCCGCGGGTATATCAGGATCAGATCGTCCGTTCCCGACAGGTTCTTATACGACGACCGCGAATCCACGGACGGCTTTGCGCAGATAGGCAATCAGATAGCGTATTTCTATGACGACGGCGGAAACAGGATATTCGTAAGGATAACGTTCTGCGACGCGGACGACGGACACGGAAACAAGGTATGGCGTCCGACGCTGTATCTGTCAAAAGACGGGCTCAAATTCAGCGGCAGTAAAAACTGTGTGCTCGCCGGCGTCGATACGGAGGATCCGAGAACGGAAAACAACAGAAATATGTTTTTCCTCGGTATGATCACCGAAAACGGCACTGGCGAACTGCCGAAAAACGAAGACGGGTCATACAGGATAATATATCTCGCTACGACCTGCTCCAAATCGGTGGCGCCCGAAATATTCAGCGCCGAAGCGGGCTTCGGCGTGGCTGATATAAGAATAACCGATTAGATCCGGAACAGCGGCGTTGACCGTCGCAAATTGAGTTTATATAACAGTAAAAGCCGGAGTTTCGGCGCGGCGTGATAAGGATGTTTTTTGATCTGTCGTTTTCGCGCCGAAATGAATTGCGCCTGTCGGCGCGTGATTTGACTTTCAGTCATGAATTGTGCCTTCGGCACGTGAATTGCCCTGCGGAGCATATGGCGCAATTCAATTCACGGCGAAGCCAAATCATGCCGCGCCGCGGCAATTCATGACGGCAAAGCCGTCAATTCATAAAAATTACAAGCTGAGAAAAACGATCTGTTTTTGATCTCTTATCTCGGCTTGTTTTCTTTTTAGCCGCAAACTTACTCGCCGCGCTGACGTGAAGGGAGAATACCGCCTTATCACGGCCGGAGTTTTGCTCTCCGGCTTTTGTGTTCGGCGATATTTGCATTATTTATCGTAACCGTCAAGAAAAGAATGCGTTTCTCCGTCGGTCTTGTAGCCCGGAAACGTGTCGAGACAGACTGCGTGTATGCTTTTGAATATGCTTTGATCTATATTCGGATTCTTCTTTTTCAGCTCTTTTATCAGAAGCTTCGTTTCAAGGCGTTTCGACGTGCTTTCGTCTACAGCCGCCCTTTCGGTCAGCCTGCAGGCGCAGCGAAGGAATTCCAGACCGTTATGATCGCGCCACGATATTATATCGTCCTCGTGTACGCAGTACATAGGCCGTATGAGTTCCATGCCGGGGAAGTTCGCGCTGTGAAGCTTCGGCAGCATGGCCTGAAGCTGAGCGCCGTAGAACATCGCCATGACGGTCGTTTCTATCACGTCGTTGAAATGGTGACCGAGCGCGATCTTGTTGCAGCCGAGTTCTTTCGCTTTTGAATACAGACAGCCGCGTCTCATTTTCGCGCAGAGGTAGCAGGGAGTTCTGTCGGTCATATCTGTTACGGCGAAAATACCCGAATCGAATATCGTTACGGGGATATCGAGAAGTTTTGCGTTATACTCGATCTTTTTTCTGTTCGGTTCGCTGTATCCGGGATCCATGACGAGATAAACGAGCTCGTACGGTATCTCGCTGTACCGCTGCAGCATCTGCAAAAGCTTCGCCATAAGCATAGAATCCTTGCCGCCGGACATACATACGGCGATCTTATCGCCCGGCTTTATCAGCTCATAATTCTTTACAGCGGTGACGAACGGGTTCCAGATCCCTTTTCTGAACTTCTTGCTGATGCTCCGCTCGACTTTTTGATGAAATTCAAGTTCTTTACTCATTGTTGTCTCCATCCGATCTTATCAGATCCTTTATGACTTCACCGGCGATGATGAGTCCCGCGACGGACGGTACGAACGCAACGCTGCCCGGAACGCGCTCGCCGCTTTTGTTTTTGATCGGCGGTTCTTTTGAATAAATCACTTTAAGTTTTGTAACGCCGCGTTTTCGAAGTTCCGACCGCATCACGCGGGCGAGCGGACAAACGGACGTCTTATATATATCTGCGACCTCGAACGCCGTCGGATCAAGTTTATTGCCGGCGCCCATGCTGCTGATGATCGGCGTGTTAGCCTTCTGCGCGTTTACGGCAAGAGCGATCTTGCCCGTGACCGTATCTATCGCGTCGATTATATAATCATATTTTGAAAAATCGAACAGATCTTCCGTTTCCGGCAGATAAAACACCCTGTAAGCGTTTACTTTCGCGATCGGGTTTATATCTTTTATACGCTCCGCGCAGACGTCGACTTTCGCTCTGCCGACCGTTTTTTCGGTCGCTATTATCTGACGGTTGATATTGGATATACTGACCGTATCCGCGTCGATCACGTCGATATTTCCGACCCCGCACCTCGCAAGCGCCTCGACGACGTAACCGCCGACGCCTCCTACTCCGAAAACAGCCACGCGCGATTCTGCGAGCTTTTTAAGCGCTTTGGAGCCTAAAAGCAATTCTGTTCTTGAAAATCTGTCTTCCATATCATTCTTCACCGGAAGGCACTTCCATCACCGTACCTCTTGCGATCGGCTGGCCGAGTATCGGGACTCCGTTTTCGTCAAAATCTATCTTCTGTATATACATGAATCTCGCGTCGACGCCGGCGTCGGGTGTCGCCATACCGTGATACGCTATCCACGTTTCCGTCCCGTCGGGAGATTCGAAGAACGAGCAGTGACCGGGACCGTAGACTTTATTCGCTTTTGAGAATACCGGTTTTTCGCTCTTTTCCCAGTTTTCGAGCTTGAGAAATTCTTCGGGCGAGGTATTCTCTCCTTTATACGTGAGCATACCGAGACAGTAATACTGGCTCCAGCATCCGCTTGCAGAATAGAATATGAAAATCCTGCCGTTTCTTTCAAACACGATCGGACCTTCGTTGATCCGGCTGTCGTTTTCAGCGGTCTTGCCGCGCTTTTCCCAGTAATAGCCCGCATAAGAAAGCATTATGCGCCTGTCGGAGATATGCCACGGATTGTCCATTACTGCAAGCGTGAGCGACTGACCTTTGTCCGTATATTCGGAAAAGACCGTATATATCTCTCCGCTATTCGCGTCATACCAGACGGTCTGGTCTATCGCAAGCAGATCCGGATCGGTAAGAGCTTTGAACGAGTAGTTGCCGAACGGATCGTCGCCGTCGGATTCAAGACAGTACATACGCATCGAACCGAATTCAAAACCGTCCGTACACGCACAGAAATAGACGTACCATCTGCCGGTAGTCGGCATAAAATGTATCTCCGGCGCCCAGCAGTTCCAGCCGACGGTCTTACCGTCAAACGTCGGATCTCCCGTTTTTATGAGGTCTTTATATTCGCCGTTTATGAGGATATCTTCGACGGTCCTGCTTCTGTAAAGCCTTACCTGTACGACTTCGGTGCGCAGACAGTAGTAATATCCGTCGTGATACACGACGAACGGATCCGGCGCGCTCTCGTTCGATACGGGATTTGTAAACGTTCTTCTCACGGGTTTTACCTCCTCGGTAATCACTTCCGTCTCAGTCTGCGGTGCTTGCGTTTCCACTGCCGTTACGGCTTCAGTTTCTGTTTTCTGCTCAGATACCGGAGACTGTGTATCCGCAGACGGTCTTTCAGCGCAGGATACCGTTAACAGCGCTGCCGCCGCAAGCGATGCGGCTAATAATCTTTTAAAAATGCTGCTCACTTTTTTGCCTCTTATTTTATGAAATCATAGTCAGGATCAGATTCCGAACCGTAAAAAGTACACGGATCGTTGCCGAAACTACTTGGCGTATAAGTATATATACCTTCCAAACAACCACTTGCTTTTATACTTGCAATCGGTCGCCGGACCGCTGTATAATACCGACTCACCCAAAATGCTTTTATGAATAACGGTAACGTTTCCTTTTGTCCCGAGACGGCAGATATCAATATAAATATCTTCTTCATCCGGATGCCAATGAGTTAATGAATCCTTAAATCTGCCGAAAATGATCTTATCTATACCTATATATTCATTGCCGATCGATACAATATATTTATCAAAAACACGCCATTCTATTTCGTCAGACAGCAGCACAAAGCTTCCCGCCAGATCAGGATTGCTCTTCATTTTATTGAAAAGTTCACTTAGCGCATTTCCCGGAATTTTCTCTCTTTTTCTCATTTTTGTTCTCTCACTTAGTTGAAAAGCCTCGCGTCAGCGAGGCTTTTCTGGAGCTAATGATGGGATTCGAACCCATGACCTGTTGATTACGAATCAACTGCTCTGCCAGCTGAGCCACATTAGCAAATACTTGACTTATTCGTTTTTTTGTGATATAATGTTCCGCGGAACGGTATGTATTATATCACCGAA
>JAEEGL013101879.1_pt1 | contig 14385 bp, 13 predicted proteins | sample 9134231 | NCBI WGS metagenome assembly JAEEGL01 (sample SAMN16246548, study PRJNA631951) | gut metagenome | biome: gut microbiome; feature: rumen; material: fiber-attached | host: Bos | place: Iran: Karaj | collected 2018-10
ATTGATCAGGACGCTGTTTTTGTCGCCAGTGAAACCTATGGCGAAGTAATCAAGACAAGAGTCTTCGAAGACTTCTGTACAGAACAGGATTTGAAGCTGTGGGTATGCAACAAGGCTGATCCGGAGAGTAAGGGTCCCATTGAGAACTCTGTGGGATTTGTGAAGAAAAACTTCTTCAGTGCCCGTAACATCACTTGTATAGATGATGTATGGCGTTCTCTTCCGGGATGGCTTGATCGCAAGAACAAGCGTATTCACAGGACAACTCTGCATGTACCATTCCAGGTGTTCAAAGAGATAGAACAGGGTTCACTTGGCCCAATGCTTCCGTCTGTTTATGAGACATCACCAAACAGCTTCTTCTCTACCGAATGCAAGGGAATGCCCTACGTGCTATACAGATCCTGTCGATACTCCGTGCCAAGGGAATTCGCGTACAGCAGGCTTAAATACAAGGTCACATCAGGGAAGATCCATATATATGATGAGAACCTTAACCATTTATGTACACATCTTCTTAGTGAGCGGAAAGGCAGTTACAATCAGCTCCCAGAACACAGGAAAGGTGAGTCCGGTGACTGGATTGACATCATGGAGAGGCTCCGAAAGCAGTGGAACTGTTATGATTTCCAGCACTTCATCAATGGCATCAAGAAAGAGAATCCTCGCCACATAAGCAAGCAGCTTGGTGCCATAGAGCAGTTCCTTAATGCAGAAAATCCTGACAGAACCCTTGTGGCCGAAGTCATGAAGATATGCTGTAACAACTTCAGATATCAGTTCTCGCAGTTCAAAGTGGTCTACGAGTACACCAAAGCAGGGAAGAGCCTGACCACCACAGAAGGCTTCAAAGCATCACTGAACTCAGATGCTGTTGAATACAAAAACCTTGAAGTATACGGCAAAGCCTTTAATGAACGTGTTAATCGTTCGGTCGAGGAGGCGGTCGTATGAACAGGCAGGTCATGAGAAATATAGGAAATGATCGCATCAGCATTGACAGGCTTACATCCCTGCTACAGACGTTTACATTAAAACATGCAGCAAAGGTACTTCCGGATCTGTTGGAAACAGCAGATCTGGAGGGAGCCTCCAATAAAGAGTTTCTACTATCGGTTCTTGAAACTGAGGTTGTTGGAAGGAATGAGCGCAGAAGAAAGAGAAACTATTCTGCAGCACACTTTCCGCCAAACATACATCCATTGGAGGAGTTTGATCCTGAGGAACTTGAATCAGGCATCACACAGGCACAGATAGATAAACTCAAAGATCTTTCATGGCTGGATAACGGAGGTAACCTGGTTTTTGCAGGACCTCCGGGCCTTGGAAAGACCATGGTTGCAACAGGGATAGGACTTCATGCCATCAATAGTGGCTATACAGTCTGCTTTGAAAAGATGGTCAACCTGGTAAAGATCCTTGATAATGCTGAAACAGAAAGAACTGCCGGTTTCAGACTTAAAAATCTCAAAAAGGCTCAGCTGATAATTATTGATGAGATTGGATACACACCTATCAGCCGAAGCCAGGCAAACCGGTTCTTCACGTTTGTGAGTGATACCTACGAAACCTCATCCATCATCTTCACAACCAACAAGGAGATAACTGACTGGGCTGAGATGATGGGAGACCCTGTTCTCACAACAGCTTTACTTGATCGGATTCTCCACCATGCTAACTGCTATTCCTTTAGGGGAGAATCATACAGGCTCAAGCATCCTGATTTATTCAGTTGATAAGGTGCATTACCTGACAGTGCAGGTATAAGGTTTATGTAAAGAAGTTCTTACCTAACAAAGCAAAGAACTGCTTACCTTACAATATAAAAATCTCCTTACCATACGATGTAAAAAACTGCTTACCGTACAATGTAAAAAAGACATTACCTAACGATGTAAAATTCTGCTTGACATTTGCAGATATTATTTCCATCGGCGTGGTACAATTACATTATACAGAGAATGCAACCTATGAAGACAGGCAGAACAATCTTGTCTTTTGGGCCAAACTGTTCAATGCGGAGACCTGGGAAGAGTTTAAAGCTCTGGCCAATGGCATCCCCGCCATAGAGGAGGTGGGTAATCTTATGTTAATACTGAACACCACTGATCAGGAAAGAGAGATACTTGAGGGGCAGCGCAGATACCGGGAGCAAATGGCTTCTCAATATACCGCCGGCTATACTGATTGTGAGGAAAAGCTCAACCCAGTTATTTCTAATCTAAGCACTCAGATTTCAGGTCTTAACAGGCAGAACTCTGACCTTAACAAAAAGAACTCTGACCTTAGCCAAAAGAACTCTGACCTAAACAATCTTCTCCAAAAATACAGGGATAAATATGGCGACATTTAATCCGGCACAATATCAAGGCGCAGCATCAGGCTGCGCTTTTTTGATGCAGAAAAAAGCCGCATCCAATGTAAAAATGGCAGCCAGCCAATAAATGCCAACTGACCGCCATGATTTTTATGAACACTTAATTCTTTTTTCCAAGCCTTCATTCACCTCTTTTGTTAAGCGCATTAAGATATCCCGCAGTAACAATACCTGATGGCAACGCCACAATTGCTATCCCAAACATAGACGATATCATAGCCACTGTCCTGCCCACTGTAGTAACGGGATATAAATCCCCATATCCCACCGTGGTAAGCGATACAATCGCCCAATAAATGGCATCAAAAAAAGAATTGAAGGTCTGTGGTTCAACGCTAAAAACCACTACCGCAGAGACAAAGACATAGGCCATGGCAAGAGAAGCCACCTCCATTAGCGCCTTTTTAGAATTCTTCATTACAGTTACAAGTATTTCCATGCTCCCGGAATATCTGACAACACGAAAGACCCTGAACACACGCAGCATCTTAGTCGCCCTGAACATACGCAAGACACGAAAACTCTTATCAACATATGTAATAAATGGAAGTATGGACAGCAAATCAATCACTGCCATAAATGTAAACGGATATTTTATAAATGAAGTAACACTCTTTTTCCCAAGCTTATAATCTGCAGTCATCCACCGCAATGCATAATCAATAATGAAAACAATTGCTGCCACTCTGTCAGTTATTTCAAAAAGAGGCCTTGTTTCTTTAAAAAGCAAAGGCGCGATACTCAGAATGATAAAGAACAGCATTGTCGCATCATACCAATCACGTAGCTGATCCCCATCATTTACCGTTTCAACCATTTCAAAAATTCGCTTCCGCATTGTAATCTCCACGCACCCTAAAGCTAAATTTAGCATGCAATTTCCATGAGACTTTTTGTAGAATTATCTAAAAAACGAAGATTTATTTATACGAGAAGAATCTCCTCCTAGAACATGATTAATAAATTGATCCAAATTACCCCTGCGTTCTATTAACCCAACTATCATTAGCTTTTTCAAATTATGCATAGCTCTACTCTCGAACATTCTGTTTTCCATCTGCGCACTTCCGTCTTATGCTGAAGATACCGCATTCTATCGTATTATCCATTTTGATTGAGTATGAATTATTATATGCATAGATTTTCCTTTAGCCAATTTTGCCCCTTCTTTATTTCCTTGGCTAAAATCACATCCACCCTATTATAATCAATGACCGGCATAGAAATAATATCAGTTTTCAGCATTGCAATATCATCATAAAGCCTGTCACTTAATTCAAGCGTTTTAAGTAAGGATTCAAACCTCGTCGATCCTCTCTTTTTATTATTTATAACAACAAATTGCTTATGAAAAATTATAGCAAAACACATTCCGTGAAAAGAATCCGTCACAACATAATCACTGTTCCTAATATATGCCAACCATTCTTCATTCTTTTGACCTACAATAGTTTCCATATGCCAGCAATTATTTATTAATTCTTCTGACATCCATCTATCTGCTATAGCAATACATTTTTTTGAGCCGTGTTCTGCTAAACACTTTACGGTTTCTGCTTTTTCTACTGTCGGATCCAAAATATAAGCAAATACATAACCACATTGTATTGAAAACTTTTCACTTATATCATAAAAATGTTTTGGATTACATAAAAAAACAGGATCTATAAGTTGTATTCCTTCCAAACTGAATTTTTCTTTCAGTAGTTTCACCCCGGACTCTTCACGAATTGATATAGCCTTAAACCTAGACAAACTTTGTTTCATTTTTTCTTGTTCATCTGATGGACCAAGTATTTTATCTACTCCAAAAGATGTGGCATAACATAATTTATCATGCGCATCATCCACCCAATCCATTTTAATAAAGCCATCTATTCTTCTATATATTTCATAATTAAATAGTTGATCTGATCCCAACAAGAATACCTTGCAACTATTGTTTAAGCATCTCATGTTTTCCTGTGTTTCATATGAGCTTGCCACCTCGTACGATTTCCACGGTATTGTTGCAAAATTATGCCATTTACTTGGTTTGATTTCTGAAGAAATAGGTTGTGTAATAATCAAAACACTAAATCCAAAATCCTTTAGCACATTATAAAGCGCATAATTAGTAAGTGCGCTTCCATAATTAACATAATTCTGCACACAAACAAGGCCTATATCATGTTTTCCTTTCAACGCCATGTCCACAGCTTCAGAAAAACTTTTTTGCTTATATAAATCCTTAAAATACTGATGTCCCAGATGAGACTTCTTACAATTTGTTTGTCCTGCACGTATCCACTCAAGTGGAACATTTTCGATTCTAGAAAAAACTCTTGAAGTAGTTTGAATAATTCTCTCCCCTTTTGTTGAACGACTTATAATCATACTTGTACCACGTCCATCATTCCATGAAGGGTCATGATCCTCTATCTTCCAAAAATCTCCTAAAGTAATATCAGAATAATGGTTTTGCCCAGAATAGGTACATTTTGTGCATGCATCTCTACAAAACAGTCCATTAAAATATCCATTAAAAAATGAAGAAATTCTATTTTCATGCACTTCCGTACCATCTGATAATACTGCCCCGGTTCCATGACAAATCCACCCATTTACCTTATCCCTAAAATGAAATTCTTTTAATTTGTCAAGGCCATATTGCTCATCCAAATAAGCGCGCACATAATCTATTGGCGGGTTATAATAGCATATAAAATCAACCAATAAGATTCTGCTTCTATCTGCATCACCCAAGAAGGAATCGAGTGCTGCTATCTGACACGGTGTTCCTACAAACATTACATATTTTCCTAAAGATAAGAATTCTTTTACTTTCTTATATGAATTTCCAATATAACTTTGAGCATACTTCGACCTACATAATTTCCATAGATTTTCTTTAGAATCGATCCATATATGCTTAACATAAAAATCATCAGTCCAAGATGCGCCAAATACTATTCCTTCCTTTTCTAAAACATATTTAGCTATCACAGCAAAAGCGCCACCGGATGAACATTCTAACCGTTCTTCATTTGTCCCCCATGCAGCATAACAACGAGGCTTATATTTTTCGGTGCAATTATAAATAGGGCACACATTGTCACATTTCTCACAGTTTATGCATTTAGATTCATCTATCGAAGGGACTTCAAATCCATCCTTAAGCACCATAGAAATTGCCCCAACCGGACAAACGTTATAACAAGCGCAACATCCTGTGCATAAGCTATCTCTTATTTTGCTAATCTTTTTCATTTATTCTCCCGCCAAGAATCCTTTTTACAAATTGCCTACGTTTAGAATTAAGAGGAAACATGGTATTGAATTTTCTATATAAGCGCATAAAGCACCCGTCTTTGAATACACCTTCTTGTTCATAAACCTCTTTTCTGATTTGCTCCCTTATTGTGTCATAATCAATATCACTATTCATGTTTCTTTCGCTAAGCATATCACCATTGGATTTATTAACTATAGATATATTCTTTCTTAACCTAAATGTATCTTGCTCCTTAATCCAATAATCATACAAAGAAATAGTATCTCCAGTTCCAAACTCATCCTCAAATTCAACAGCTTTCATTATTTTTTGATCAAAAGGTTTAGCATAATGCATATAATATTCAAACGGAATGCATGCGTCAAAATAATTAAAAATCAATTGATTTAAATCTTCTGAAAAAATGCTTATAATGTCTTCCACAAATTTTATACCGTATTTTTGAATTATTCCAAGAATCAGCTCCTCCTTGTATTTTACATTGTTTTCTGCAAAACTCGGTACAATGTTTCCGTCTTTGTCCGGCTCAAGTCCCGTGCAAGATGGTTGCATAGGCGTAAATATCTGCTCTCTCAATACAAACGCTGAACAAGGTTTAAAAGAGTAAAAAGAATCTATGCTAAATTCCTGATATTGTTTTCTCATAACTGCCCATGGTTCGTGCTCATGAAAATAACAAGAATTCACTGGATACCCTAATAGTTTCGTTAATGCGTTCTCCATTCTGCCGCTATATCCAACATCAAATATAACATCATTTGGTGCAATATATTTTTCAAAATAATCCTTCAACATTTTAGCATACTCATCTGCTTTTTCCTGATCAAACAACCTATCTGTGAAGAATTTCGCAAAAATATAAAAAGAGTTTAACGACGAGAACTTTTTTTCTGGTGCTATTCCATTTTCAAGTAGCACTTTCTTTATATCAACATTGTCCTTCAACACTTTAGCCAATAGTTTTGAAACACTATAAGGAGTGTTGTTAAGAATATGAGGCGGTAGAAATAATTCATATATCCCCTCTTTATTTGCCATATACAAAGGTGCAATTGCTTTTCGAGATAGGTACATATAATCTGATGCTGCACCGTTAAAGTACTTTTTCAATCTATCATATGCTTCTTTTACATAATACCCATCTCTAGCCACAAAATGGATTGTACCTATATTCCTTTTTGAACTCTCATCTAACAACCATTTGGCTTCTGAAAATAAGAATTGTCCCGCACAGTAGTATCCAACCAATTTGGGATCCGCATCAAAATCACTTGATGGATTTATCTCTACAAACGGGTTTCCATAAAACTTGTTTGCCACAACTGCCATCATACATCTTATTCCAAAAAATTTTAAAACTGTCCCCTGATCTATTATTCCCCCATTAGGTTCATATATTGCCTTAAAGAAATTTCCTGACTTAATTGCTTGATTTATACCCATAAAAATATCCGTTGCTTTAGGGACATGAAATGTTCTAATTCCAAAATTTTGTGCTTTTAGTATATCGACCAAATAATTATCTCCAATAAAGCACATACTTTCAGGTCGTTTAATATTGTTGTCTTTTAAAACATATTTGAATAATGTACCTGAATACTTTGAAAGCCCCATTTTATTCGATACATATAGCTTTTTAAACCCATTAAACCCATTTTTATGTAAAATCTCCGCCAACACTTCTTCCGGAAGGTACATATCGGAAATGATTAGTATTTTTTTCTTGAAATAGCAAGCAATATCGTACAGAACTTTACCTATTTCTCTTCCTAAACAATATCTTTTTTCAAGTTCAATCTCATATTCTTTTAATTGATCTGCCACTTCTCTGGCAATTCCATAGTGTATACATATATAATCGTATATCTGATCAATAGTAACATCCTCATTAAGTGGATTAATAGACAGCTGATAACCTCTACACCCCTCCTCACCATTTTTTCGTATAAGAGAAAAATCAACTACCGTTTTTCTACCTACTAACTCGTTATATTTTTTATTCAGCAGATAAAACAAATCAACCGGTTCCCAAAAAGGGCGCTCAATTAATGTATCAAAAATATCAAAACCAATATACTCACATTCGGGCTTTGAAATCGCTAAAAATATACTTTCAAAATAGAAATATGAATATGAAAAATCAGTTATTAAAGATTCAAAATATGGTTCATTTTTCATACTCTCCAGTTTAATATGACAAATTTCATCAATCTTTAAGTCAATTTCTTCACTATTATTCGGATGATATACTCCCAGTCTATAGCGTATCGTCTTATACCATTCTTTAATACATTCTTTAATATTTACTATTCCTTTTGAATATGATTCATATTTTTTTATTCTTTTATCAAATTTTTCAATAACACTTTCCCAATCTTTTTTACCGTATATCAGGGATTCTTTTCCCATCCCATAAACCACGCTACAGTTCTTATTAAAGTAAAAATCTTTTACGTTTAATATCACATATGGATATAAACTATCAGCACATTTTTCTCCATTGGTTGTAACCTGCTTAACTAATTGTCTAAAATATGTGTATGAAATTGATTTGTTACTATAAGAAGTTAAAAATCTATCCTCTCCTCCAGATAAAAAATAGTGTCTTGTTAAATCTTGTATACCATCTACTTCCGATATCTCACACAACGAAAGATTATACTTAAAGATTGATTCGTTCTCTTTTCTGTATACCAGGCGGTTTATCACAAGCGGCACGCTTTCCTCAATCTTGTCCATTTCATAAAACCAGCTAACCGATATACGGTCAAACTCATCTAAAAATGTGAAAAACATATTTTCATTGACATTTCTTTTTACAGCAGTCTCTATGATTTCTTTTTCATTTTTTATTTTACAATAGTTTATCTTTAACTCTTTGAAACACTCTTTTATGGATGTTTCTCTTTCTTTTGCCACCACATCATCTTCCATAGCTGTAATATTTAAATCAACAACATAAATAATTTCTCTTTCTCCTGATTCGATCTTTAAAACGCTATTTATGCAATTTATTAGTTCTTGCTTCTCCATAAGCTGCCAATATATAAAAAATGTATATACTCTTTGCATTTTTATCTTGTATGATGTATTCATGTCTGTATACACCACTTTTCCCTTCTTTTTCATGTATCATAGTTAACTGGCTGAAACTCACTACCAAGTTGTAATCATCAACTTGAAAACCTTGAAACAATACTCTACTCTATGTTCCATCTATACTTCCTGATACCACGCTTAGATAGTAGCCTAATTATTTCAAGTTCTTTGATGCCGAATGTCAATCTCATTGTTAGGCTTTTCCTCAGCTATAATATGTCGTTTCATATGATTGGGTGCTTCTTTCGGAATGATTTTGATTTCGCTAATCTTGTTATACCAATGGTGGGTATTCTTTAATTTGTCAATGTGCCTATTTATCGGCATAATAAAATGTTTATAAAGTTTAAACAGACAATTCTTATGGGAAGTTTGAATTACAAATTTCCCAATGTAAAGAACGAAAGTATCAGTGTGTGGTGCTTCTTTACTCCCCGCCGGTAGCTCTATACTCTTCACATACAGTTTTTACATCACCATCCATGCGAAGTTTTCCCTTTTCAATCCAGATAACCCTATCACAGTTATCCTTTATGGTTCCCATGCCATGACTTACCAGAAGTACTGTGGAACCTCCATGAATCATTTCCTTTATTCTCTTCAGACTCTTTTGTCTGAAGAACTCATCACCTACTGATAGTACTTCATCTAAAAGAAGTATCTCAGAAGCATCCCCAGCAGTTGCTATAGAAAATGCAAGTCGTGACACCATACCAGATGAGTAGTTCTTGACCTTTTCTTCCATGAAATCTCGGAGTTCTGCAAATTCAACTATCTCTTTGTAATGCTCATCAAGAAATTCTCTGGAATAACCTACTATAGAGCCATTCAAGTATACATTTTCTCTGCCTGTCAGTTCCATGTCAAAGCCAGTCCCCAAGGTCAGAAGCTGTACTTTTTTTCTGTCAACTTCTATCTCGCCAATGGTTGGATTTATAGCCCCTGATATAAGCTTTAGAAGAGTGCTTTTTCCAGAACCGTTAGTTCCGATGATTCCCACGACTTCACCTTTGTGTATATCAAAGCTGACATTATCCAGTGCCAAGAGTTCTCTGTAATTGATCTGTTTCTTTATTCTTCTGATAAGGTAATCCTTAAGTCCTGACACATTTGCTGTACTGATCTTATAGTTCATGGTCAAGTTCTTTATTCTGATTACTGGTTGTGTTTCTGCCATATTCTACAGCCTCATAGATGTTGCATTACGTCATTTTCATGCCTAAGAAAAATGAGATATCCAAGAAAATAGCTTGCAATTCCCCATACGATAACTCTTATCCAAATATCAATACTTGGTATTTTCCCATATACCATGCAGTCTCTGGCAAAGAGCATGTAGTCATATACAGGGTTATTGTATATGACCAACTGCATAGCCTGTGGCACTTGCTCTATGGGATAGAAAAGTGCAGATAGGTACATTAGTATTGTCATAAATACTGTGTACAGGTATTTAATATCTGCAAAGAAAACGTAGAGTATTGAGAGTACATATCCCACGCCAAGACCAAATAGCAAACAAAACAAAATGTCTATCGGAAAAAACAGCATTGAAATATTTAGCTTCACCCCTGATATAAACAAAAGAGGAAGATATGCCAACATGCTATATAGAAAACTTATCAGAGCAGTATAACATCTTGATAAAACAAATACATTCTTAGGAACCTTGACCCGAAAAAGCATATTTCGATTATCCACAAGTACAGTCATTACGTTTTGACTTGTCTGACCATACATGTTGTAAAATAAGTATCCCGTTAAGTAGTATAGTGGAAAGTTCTGAATGTTTCTTTTAAACATTGTGGAAAAGATAAGTGTCATAACCAACATAAATAATAATGGGCTTAGTACACTCCACAGAATCCCCAGATAAGATCTTGCATACTTTCTTTTTATCTCTCTTCCGGTAAGTTCCCTTATTACAAACCAGTATTGCTTTAGCTCCTCCATGCGATCTCGCATCGGTGCATTGTTGTTTTTGTCCGTCTCCTGATCCATGTCTGCTCCTGAATGCATGCATATTAAAGTACTACTTATGGTAATATTGATTGCTATAGTACTAATTTCTAGTATATCTATTGTAATTATTTTAGTCAAATATATTCTTTAGTATCTATGGCATCTATGAAACTTTGCATACTATCTTATCCGCCCACAAAAAAACAGCGGTTATCCGCTGTTTTCTTTTTACAATGATATTGTCTTAATAATACACTCGTGCTTCTTCGTTTTTTTATCATATGAGATTCCGACTTCAATCACCGTATCAGCCAGTTTTGCTTCTGCGATTTTGCCCATGAATCTCTGTACATAGTTTTTTTCCTCTATTTGTTTTATAGCATCTCCAGCTGAGGCATCAACCTTCAGTTCAAGTATTATTCCTGTTCTGTCGTTATGCTTTATAGGATAAAAAATAAAGTCCACAAATCCCTTACCGGATTTATCTTCCCTGTTCACTCGAAATCTGTCTCTGGCAGACAAATAAGCAAGATTCACAACAGCCGACAGTTCAGTCTCATTATTGTAATCAAGTATTGGTGATTCAGTATCATTTACATATTCCAGTATGGATTCTACTGTATGAGCATTTCCTTCCAGCGTTGCATTAAGCAGCCTTTCCGATTCCTTCGCCAGCCTGTGAATATAGCCAAGTTTATCTTCTTTTAAGAGCATATCCGAAAACTGTCCCATAAGCTCTTTGTTTGGAATCTCAACATACCCGTCAGAGCTGGTCAGAAAACCATACACGACCATTGCGGATAGTATCTCTTCTCTTGTCTTAAGCTCTCTGGAAGTGACTGCATACTCCCTGGCGTCACACTTAACCTTTTCCCCTGCGATCATACTTGCAATGTCGTTTTTTACTTCATCAATATTATTCCTGATGTAATAAAAGATTTCATCGTAAGGCCCAGAACTTGTCCAGTAATTTCCGGTATTGTTATTTGTCAGTGCAGCTGTCACAGACCTTGGGTTAAAAATCCGCTCTCCAAAAAGCGTCTGGTATCCATCATACCACTCCTCCAGATTCTCCAGTGTGACTCTGGGATTTTTCTCTATAGCCAGATATTTTTCAAAAAGCATTTTAAGCTCAGAATGTGTAAATCCGAAATACCTGCTGTATTTTTCTTCACTGGCCATTGTATACTCGAGGAACATATTGAGTTCAGAACCACTTGAGTACTTTGCTATGGGCAATATACCGGTCATGTAAGCAAGAACCACATATGCCTGGTCCTTAAGCAGGTTCTTTAGAAATAACAGGTATCTGCTCCTGTCCTCCTCGGTGATAAAGACCAATTATTATACCATTAATGGAATCCAGTTCCGCTAACGAGTATATATCTTCTTTTTGTCGAAGGGGTTCTTCCCCTGCTGGAACTGTCTGCACATGTCTATCTTTTTTTCATACCATTTTGTAACTGCACTGATACGTTTGCTGTCCTGATAAGGGTCTTTTTCATACATATCTCTTATGAATGAGACCGGTGGCAGTTTAGTCAGGTCAATAACACCCGGATCCTTAACCAATGCTAACAGGCCTTCTTCCCTGGATGCAAAGCCATATGTTTCAACTTTAAAAAGCTCTTTTTCATTTGCCGGCACTGGCTTTCCGGCAAAAAATGCACCTCCGCTATCGTATATGGGAGCTGTCCCGATAAATTTTAGGCTATCTGCATCCCTGATGAAAGCAATATTGTTAAGATGCCTGTCATATCCGGTCATTATAAAGTCAGTCATTATCTGATAATCCATCTCGCTCTGGACATACTCCATATCCATCCCATATTTTTTGCATATATTCATCAGATGGCTGTAATTTGATACTCCGTTTGCTTTCTTTTCGTTGGTATATAAAGCAAAAGCCGAAACAAGCTCTTTTTTCTGAGACGTAAATAATTTAGACCGACAGCCGTATTCATAATCTTTATGGCTTATCTTTATCAGCTCGTAGGTTGCGTAGTTTTTATATCCCTGCATTTCGTGTATTTTTGTGGCGATGACCTCATTGATGCTCTCACTGGACAGATAATCGCGGTTGCCTTTTACAAGGTACCGCTCTTTTCCTGCGCAGATCCATGTCTTTTCTATACGTCCCTGGAGTGTACTGTTAGGTGAATAATGTGGAATCTCATCGTTTTCTTCTCCCTGGGATTCCCATTCCAGCAGGTTCTCTGAAAATTCATTTTCAAACAGGTTTACATCTTTCCACTTAAGACCACTGTCAATCGGTTTGATCCAGTAATAATCCGTAAGGCTAAGCCCCAGGTTTTTTACAAGATATTCGCTTGGAAGAGAATATCCCCTTTTTTTTAACATCCTGTCAATATGTCCCTGATCAAGAGGAACAGAACGTTCTTTCCACCATTCTTTTAGCCAGGATGTCTGATACTGATCCTGTATAGGAGCAAGCTCCCTATTTCTTATATTAGGTGAAAAGCTGAGCATGGTACCATCTTCGCTAAACTCAGCATAAGTAATTACTTCATCTTTTCTCATTATGTAGTAATCTAGCTCCATGCCCGCATTTTCTCCTCCCTCTTGATTCGTCGCAGGTTTGCCTCTGCTATTTCCTTTATGTAGATATCGTTGATACTGGATACCTTGCACAAAAGTATTTCACTGTCCTTGTACAGCAAATAATATCTTCCCCCTTTAACAGAAATTTTACCTTCATCAAGCACAATGTGCTGTATTCTTGTCCTTATAAGCGCATAGGTATCGTCAAGTGACAACTTCAACGCTACTGATATGGCCACAAGAACCTTGACAGACGCATTATCAATTTCTGTCCTTCCGTTAACGATGTCATTGACCGTAGTGTATGGAAGTCCGCTCTCTTCCTGCAGCTGTCTTATCTTTATATTGTTATTCTTTAAATATTGTTTCAGTGTATTCATAGTTTTATAATATCGGCACGCCGATATTTTGTCAATCATTTCAAGCTTTTTTCGACGAAACCAGGCGTCCTTTTTTCAATGTCATTTTTCACCTGGATCCGATCATCTTTCGAGTATACATTGCCCACTGATAAAACCTTGCGCAGAAAAGACTCCACCGGACATTTTTCCCGCAGTTGACGATGCTGCCATAGATCCAGCCACTCTCATGAATCGTATCTGTTTTCCTTCCGGCTCTGCTCATGATCCACAAATAGGATTTCCTCAGGATCCTTAAGTTACATATGTCCTTATAAGTAAGGTCATAGGCTATGTTCTGCCTTCCGTTCTCCAAAACATCATCACAAAAATACAGCCTGCCATATGTATCTGCTTCCCATTTATCGGGATAAGCCATCAGCCGTGGCAGAATATGATCAGTGACCTTCGATCCGTTATCCTCATCAGCAAACTGGCAAAATGCTCCCACATATATTTTCAGCGCAGTATCTATTTTCTGAAGTAACTCATCATTAAGGCTTCCGCTCTCAGCAAGCAGCGCCTCAAACCTGCCCTCTTCATTAAACCTGTATCCAAGTGTCATTCCGGCAGGTTCGGAACTTACTGCTTCAAACAGGCAATTGCTGAAAAGAACCTTTTTCCCGATATCCTTTTTTGGACAAAAATAATATGTATGATAGGATGCAGGATCAGCATTGCGAGGTATCTCATACAGTCCGAAAGAATATCCC
>JAEEGL013218698.1_pt1 | contig 14385 bp, 9 predicted proteins | sample 9134231 | NCBI WGS metagenome assembly JAEEGL01 (sample SAMN16246548, study PRJNA631951) | gut metagenome | biome: gut microbiome; feature: rumen; material: fiber-attached | host: Bos | place: Iran: Karaj | collected 2018-10
AGGGCCGAAACGTTCGATCAGATCGCCCAGCGAGACGTCGAGATAGGCTTTTACAGTAAGCGTGAGGATGGGCTTGTGGACGGTCTGGCAGGGCCACACCACGGCGCCGCGGACAAATTTGCGCGTCCAGTCGCAGGGGCCGATGAGCCAGGGTGCGACCACGCGGGTCAACTGCGAAGCGGCGTTCTGGTCCACGAAGAAGCTGATGTTTTCGTGCTGCTGGAGCAGCGAAGCGGGGCATGCGGTGGTCGGCGTGTCTTCGGCAATGGCCTTCACGGCTGCGGCCTTGTCCTCGCCCCAGGCCATCAGGATGATCTGCTTGGCCGTGAGCATCGTGCCGATGCCGATGGTCAGGGCCATCGTCGGGGTGGCGTTCATGTCGCCGAGGAAGAAGCGGCTCTGGCGCTTGCGGGATTTGTGCGACAGGCGGACGGCGCGGGTGCGGCTCTTGGCCGAGGTGCCGGCTTCGTTGAAGCCGACCTGGCCCTGTTCGCCGATGCCGATCACCAGCAGGTCGAGGCCGCTGGCCAGCTTGTCGTATTCGGCGTTGAATGCCGTCACCTTTGCCTGCGGCACGGATCCGTCGGGGATATGGATGTTCTGTTCAAGGATGTCCACTTTGTCGAGCAGGGCCTCGTGGAGAAGGCGGTTGCGGCTCTGGCGCTCCTTGCCGGTGGAGGGATAATACTCGTCAATCGAGACGACCTCCACGTTCTTGAACGACACCTCACCGTCCTTATAGCGGCGGGCGAGCTCGTTGTAGAGCGTGATGGGCGTCGAACCGGTGGTCAGGCCGAGGCGGAAGAGGCGGCCTTCGCAGGCGCGGATGCCTTCGACAATGATGTCGGCGATGACGTCCGAAGCCGGGTGCGCATCTTCGAAAATATGGGTCCACACTTTCTCGTAGGAATGCAGGATTCCTTTCGGCAGGTCTTTCGTGATGAGGCCGCCGTCATACGGAAGGGTAAAATGCTCGCGTTTCATAAAAGGGGATTTTGTACATGCAAAGATACTTGTTTTGCGGCAAAGATATTCTCACAAAATATTAGGATATTTTGTATCTTTAACATTTCAAATCAAATAATCGTACGCTATGTTCGACAAAGCCATCTATATTTCCCGCCGCAAACGACTTCTCGAGCAGGTGAAGGACGGTGTCATCCTCCTGCTGGGCAACAGCGAAGCCAGCTGCAACTATGCGGACAACCAGTACCAGTTCCGCCAGGACAGCTCGTTCCTCTATTTCTTCGGCCTCGACAAACCCGACCTGGCCGCGGTTATCGACACCGAAACGGGCGAAGAGTGCATCTTCGGCAACGACGTGGACATCGACGACATCATCTGGATGGGTCCGCAGCCGCTGCTGGCCGACCAGGCCGCCGGTGTGGGCGTCGCCCGCACCGCGCCGCTGGCCCGTCTCGCCGACTGTCTCGCCGAGGCGCAGAAGAAGGGCCGCAAGGTCCACTTCCTGCCGCCCTACCGCAACCATAACAAGATCTTGCTGCACAAGTTGCTCGGCCTGCCGCTCGACGCGCTGAAGGCCGAGGCCAGCGTGGATCTCATCAAGGCCGTGGTGGCGCTCCGCCTCATCAAGGAGCCCTGCGAAATCGCTGAGATCGACAAGGCCTGCAACCTGGGCTACACGATGCATGTGACCGCGATGAAGATGATGCGCACCGGGATGGTGGAGCAGGAGGTCGTGGGCGTGATGCAGGGCGTCTGCCACAGCGGTGGCGAGATGGTCTCGTTCCCCATTATCCTCTCGCAGCACGGCGAAACGCTTCACAACCACCACCATGGCGAAGTGCTGACCGACGGCCGCCTCTGCGTCATCGACGCGGGCGTCGAGATCGCTTCGCACTATTGCTCCGACAACACGCGCACCCTGCCGACGGGCGGCAAGTTCACCCAGAAGCAGAAGGACATCTACAATATCGTGCTGGCCGCCAACGACTACGCCCGCGAAGCGTCGCTTCCGGGCGTGACGTACCGCGACGTCCACCTGGGCGCCGCGAAGATCATCGTGCAGGGCCTCAAGAACCTCGGCCTGGTCCGCGGCGACGTGGACGAGATGGTGGCCGCCGGCGTTCAGGGCCTCTTCATGCCGCATGGCCTGGGCCACAACATGGGCTTGGACGTGCACGATATGGAAGACCTCGGTGAGAACTACGTGGGTTACGATCCCGACCAGACCCGCGCGAAGCAGCTGGGCCTGGGCTCGCTGCGTATGGCCCGCCGCCTCGTCCCCGGCCACGTCATCACCGACGAACCGGGCATCTACTTCATCCCCGCCCTCATCGAAAAATGGAAGAGCGAGGGCCACAACGCCCAGTTCGTCAACTTCGACAAGCTGGAGAGCTATTACGACTTCGGCGGCATCCGCCTCGAGGATGACCTGCTCATCACGCCGAAGGGCGCACGCATCCTCGGCGTCAAGCGCATTCCCATTACGGTGGAAGAAATTGAAAACACAATGTATACGGACTAATATGAAAAAGACCCTCTTCACCCTCGCCGCCGTGCTCCTCTGGTTTGCAGCCGGCGCCCAGAGCATCGGCCAGGCCGAGCTCAAGGAGATTCAGGGCAGCTTCGTGAAGGACGCTTCCACGCGCGCCATCCAGAACGCCCTGGTCAACGACAAGGATATCAAGTCGTTCACCTATAACCATGAGAAGGACGGCCAGATCGACCACTTCTTCAAATATCGCTGCGACGTCAAGGGCATCACCAACCAGCTCAGCTCCGGCCGTTGCTGGATGTTCACCTCGATGAACGTGCTCCGTCCCGAAGTGATGAAGAAATACAACCTTCGCGAGTTCGACTTCTCGCACAACTACACCTTCTTCTGGGACCAGTTCGAGAAGGCGAACCTGTTCCTGGAGAACGTCATCGCCACGGCTGACCGCCCCATCACCGACCGCGACGTGGAGTTCTTCTTCAAGGCGCCTGTCGCCGACGGCGGCGTGTGGAACCTCTTCTGGGACGTGGCCGGGAAATATGGCGTGGTTCCGCAGAGCGTGATGCCGGAGACCGAGCACTCCAACAACACCGCCCAGATGCGCGGCGTGCTCAATGAACTCCTCCGCACGGGCGGCTGGCACCTGCGCGAAATGCAGGCTTCCGGCGCCAAGATGAAAGCCCTGGAGGCCAAGAAGATCGAGATCCTCAAGCAGGTCTACCGCGTGCTGGCGCTCCGCCTGGGCGAGCCCCCGACGGAGTTCACCTGGCGCTAAAAGGACGACAAGGGCGAGGTCAAGACGCTGAAGACCACCCCGATGGACTTCTACAAGGGCATCATCCCCGCCGACTACAATCCCGACACGTTCATCATGATCATGAACGACCCGACCCGTGAGTACTACAAGGTCTATGACATCGCTTCGTACCGCAACACCTACGAGGGCGTGAACTGGTGCTACCTGAACCTCCCGAACGAGGAGATCAAGCCCGCCGCGCTGGCCTCGATCAAGGACAATACGCCGCTCTATATCTCGTGCGACGTCGGCAAGCAGAGCGACCGTGCCCGCGGCATCATGGACGTGGACTACTACGATTACCAGTCGCTGTTCGGCATCACGCTCGATATGGACAAGAAGGCCCGCATCCTCACCCGCCAGAGTGGTTCCACGCATGCGATGACGCTCATCGGCTGCGACACAGACGAGAACGACGTTCCCGTGAAGTGGGAGCTCGAGAACAGCTGGGGCCCGGCTTCCGGCAACCACGGTTACGTGACGTTCACCGACCAGTGGTTCGACGAGTACCTGTTCCGCATCGTCATCAACAAGAAGTACCTGAGCGAGAAAGCCGTCAAGGCCGCACAGACCAAGCCCATCCCGCTTCCGGCTTGGGATTATATGTTCTAAAAAGTGCTCGCACTTAAGATTATCGCCGTCATTCTCGGCATCGTCGGCCTCGTGGGATGCATCCTTCCGGTGCTCCCCGGGCCGCCGTTGTCGTGGGTCGGCCTGCTTCTGGTCTACTTGACCGGCCCGGAAGGAATGACGTCCGGTTTCCTCATCGCCTGGCTGGTAGTGGCCGTCGTGGTCACGGTGCTGGACTATCTGGTGCCGTCGTGGGTCACGAAGAAAACCGGCGGATCGAAGGCCGCCGCGCGCGGCACGCTGGTCGGCCTGCTGCTCGGCATCATTTTCTTTCCTCCCTGGGGAATGATCGCAGGCGCCTTCTTCGGCGCCCTGCTCGCTGAAGTCTTCGTCAACGGCAGCGACCTCGACCATTCGCTCAAACCCGCCTTCGGCTCCTTCCTCGGCTTCCTGCTGAGCACAGGCCTCAAACTAACGGCCAGCGGGGTGATGATGTTCTATATCATCAAGTTCCTGTAGGACGAAAAAAAAGTGGAGCCGTTAGCGCTCCACTTTCTTTTTAATACTTAAAGGTAGTCCCTCTTTGGTGAACCCTTCGAGGATGAGGGTTGCGGGGGCCTTGTGGTCGGAGGTGTAGAAGTCGAAGACCGCGGGGGCCAGGTCGTCCGTCAGGAGGGCCGGGTCCCAATAGAGGGTGGCGCGGACGGGCTCGGGGGCCTTGCGGCTGCGGGCGTCTTCGTAGCGGGGGCTGTAGAAGCGGCGGGGCTGCTGCCAGCCGAGCGGCCTGCCTTCCGAGACGTTGACGGCTGAGCCGTGGTTGACGGTCCGGGTCTGGATCATCACCACGCTCTTCGGTGCCAGGGCGTTGTCCAGACCGGTGTTGAACCGCATCGCGTCGGCGCCGGTCAGGTAGGCGAAGCCGGTGAGGTCGGCGACGATCAGGCCTTCGATTTCCTCGCAGGACGAGCGCATGCCGTCCATATAGACGATGATCTCTTCCCAGCCGCTCGAGATGCCCATCTCGGTCGACACTTTCTGCGTGCGGCAGACGATCGAGCGGTACGACGGGCCGACCGTGCCGGTGCTGTCGTTGTCTTCGGCGTGCATTGAGGTCGGGGTCTCGTCGCCTTCGGCGAAACGCAGCGGCGGGCAGGTGGTGACGATATAGGTCGACACGTCCATCGCCCGGTAGGGGTCAAGCTCCTGCTCGGAGCGGTACTGGCCGGGCTTGAATTCATAGTCCGGCAGCGGAGAGATGTTCTTCTGCTTGGGTGAAGGCATGCCCGAGATGTAGGAAGGGTAGAGCGAATACACGATGTCGCCGTCGTTCGTGTAGTAGTCCTTCAGGATGTCGTACTTGTACTCCTGGGAGTAGTCCGGCTTGTCGAGATAGGTCGTATAATGGTGGAAGCGCGCGAAGATGTCTTCGTCGAGATAGGGCGTGAAGCGGCGCGTGTTGCCGCCGAGGCTCACGGCGCTTACCAGGAACTGCGTGCCTTCCGGGAAGTCGAGGCCGTTGAGCACGAAATAGCCGGTCGTGTCGAGCTGGCCCATGGCCGTGAAGCCGATGGAAGGCGCCACGAACGACACGATGGATTTGCGGGCGGTGCGGAAAGCGCCCTTGACCACGCCGCTGATGGATTGCGTGTACTCCTTGCCCACGTAGGGCATCGTCGTCGTCGCCGTCAGGATCTTCGGCAGTTCATAATAGGTCCAGCCGTGGGTGAGCATCACCTCGTCCATCTCGGCGATCCGCTCCGCGAGCGGACGTTCCTCGTCAAAGTAGCGCTGCGACTCTTCCACGAAGGAAGGCAGCTCGCTGCCCAGGTACCACCAGGAGACGAGGTTGTAGCCCCGTCCGCTGTACGGCGCGTAGCCGTCGTCCGAAACGGAGACGGACCAGGTGCCCTCGGGCAGGTCGGCCGTCGCCGTGACCTTCTCGCGCGGGCCGTAGGCGTCCTTGTTGAGCGTCAGCTCGGCCGAGGTGTGTTCGGGGAACACGAAGAAGGCGCGCTCGGCATACACGGTACCGTCGGCCGAGGCGAGGGCCAGGTTATTGATGCCGGGCTGCAGCAAGTTGTAGGGGATCCGGAGACTGCTGGTCGCCGGCGTGTAGGGAAGCCGCAGGCAGATCTCGTCGTGGTCGTGCAGGATCACGAACGTCGAGTCGGGCAGCGGCAGACCCTGGTCGCGGATGACCGCTTCGACGCAGTCTTCGCGCGTGGTGATTCGGATGGCGGCACCCTCCTGCACCGGAAGCGGGACATCGCAGCGCCCGGCACCGGTATCACCATCGTCATACTGGGCGTAAAGTTTCTTCACCGGAACTTCGAGCAGCAGGACCACACGGCCGATGCCGCGGCTGTCCGTCTCGAAACGCCCGACGGACTCTTCGTCCGCGAAGATTTCGCCCTTCACGGGTACGCCGTGGCCCGCCTCGTTGACGGCGCGGATGCCCAGCACCGATGGCTGGCCGTAGAGCCAGCGGCCGCTTTCCGGCAGGAACTGCACGTCCAGCTCGCGGCGGACGGTCTTTTCCTTGTCGAAGGGATTGCGCATGCCTACGTCGGTGTACTTGTAGTCGTCCCGGACGTTTTCCTTGACGAGGGTTTCGACGAAGTCGTCCTTCATCGGGTTGCGCAGTTCGATGTCCTTGTAGAACATATACTCCGGCCCGCGGTTGAGCATCCAGCTCGAATAGGCGCGCAGCGTGGCGATGCCCGTATTGACGTTGTCAGGCACGGCCAGCCAGCCGGTGAAGCCGTCGGGGCTGCGCTTGACCTTGACGCGGACGCGCACATCCTCGGTTTCCACGTCGCGACCCAGGTTGATGTTCTTCTGGACCATCGACGCGATCAGTTCCACATAGAGATAGTTGCATGCCGGGAATTCGGCGACGGCCGATACGTTCTCGAGGTAACCCCGGAACCAGACGGTGTCCCCCGCGCGGTAGACCTCGCGGTCGGTGTGCAGGTACACCTTCTCCGGCGAAAGCAGCCGGACATAATCGGCAAAGCGATCCTCGCCCTGCCACGCAAGTGCCGGCAGAGCGAGGAATACGATAAGCCCGGTGAGTAATTTCCGGTTCAAGGCTTAGATCGGGTTGGAGCGCTTGTTGAAGCTTGCACCAGCCAGCGGGACGATCGGGCCCGTGAACTTGCGGGTGTTGCCGTTGTTCGGGACGAAGATTACGTCGGCCATGTTGCCGTTGTTCTTCATCGAGATCGTATAGGTGCCCCGCCAGAAGCGGCCGCTGACAACCATACGGATCTTCACGTTGCCCTTCTTGTCGATCTTGACGTCGTACTCCGTGGCCTCGCCGATGTTGGTCTTGCTGTTGTCGCAGCAGATGATGCCCTGGGAGAAGCAGTCCGTTCCTTCAAAAGAGAGGAAGTTGTCGTTGTTGCTGTTGCTCTCGAACTCACCGCTCTGCGTGGTATAATACTCGGGAACGATGACCCACGTCTTGTTGTTGATGCTTTCGAGTGCGGCCTCATACGCCAGCTTGGCGGCTGCAGCCTTCTCTTCCTTGGTCATTTTCTGCGCGAATGCCGGAACCACCAGCACCGCTGCGACAAGAATCAGTAAAAGTTTGCGCATTTCAATAAAAATAAGGAGGGGGCGGAGACGTTTCCGCCCCCTCCGCGGGTTAAGCAATTATAATGCCGTCCAGCGATACATCGACATGCGGTTCGTCTTCTGGCCGCGGTTGCCCGCCAGCATATAGAGGTACGAACGGCCGATGTAGGTGCTCCAGTAGTCGGTGAACGCGACTTCCTTGCCGCTGGCATTCATATACGTGAAGGTCGAGCCGTCCTCCTTCAGGAAGCGCCAGTACAGCGTCTGGTAGCCCGAGGAATTGAAGGCCGTCTTGTGCACGATGAAGCCGCAGATCGGAGTAGCCTCGCCGAAGCCGATGGGGCCGCCCATGTTGTGCCACACGTAGTTGCCGTCAGCGTCCTTTTCGTCGTTGCGCCACTGGCACTGGACCTTGGTCTGGCAGGGAACACCGGGAGACTCGAAGATCAGGTTGACGATCTTGCCGGTAGCAAGGGAGTCGGTGTCGAAGGTCTCGACAGTCGGCGCCTCGCGGCCGATCTTGTCCTTGTACGGATAGTCGTTGATGATCACGATCGGCGATTCGTTGAGGTCATACACGAACACGTTCTGCTTGCCCCTCTGCAGGGTTGCAGTGTTGTCGTAGATCACCGCGCTGTCGCGCCAGAAGGTGAACCGTACGGTTCCCGGCGCGACGGCGAAGAAACGGCCGGTAGCACCGCCGGGGACACCGTTGTAGGTGGCCAGCTGGCCCGATCCGTTGACCGAGGAATAAAGGACGCCGTTCACGAAGACGGAGTCGATGTAGTTGGCCGAGGAGTTGGTGATCGGCTCGAAATAGTGGAGCTGGAACTCGGCGCTCTGGTCTGCCAGGTCGTGGGTATCATAGAGGAGTTCGTGCTTCTCGCAGGAAACCAACGATACGACCATCAGCAGCGATATGATAAATGAAAGTTTTTTCATTGCAGCTCAATTAATTAGTTAAAATATTCGGGCAGGGAAGTCGGCATATCGCCAGGATATGCGAACCACGGAATCGAGCAGTGGTAGTTGAGCGCCTGTCCGCCGATCGGCTTGATGGCGTCAAGACCGTCCTTGTTCCACATGTACTCTGAGTTGTAACGGGGACGGATGCGGAAGCACGGCGAGCCGTGGTTGTCCTTGTTGAAGGTGCTGCGGCGACCCTGGACCTGCGAAGGATTCAGGTAGAAGCCCTTGTACACCTTGTTCGGGTTCTCGTCGCGCTTGCTGTTGACGGTGGTAAGGGTCCAGCCGTTGTCCAGCGTCGGGTATTCACCGGAGTACTCGATGTCGTACATGTACTTGCGGAGGTCGACCCAAGCTTCGTTGGAACCGTACGGGAAGTAGGACACCCACTTCTGCATCATGATGTGCGAGAGGGTGAAGTTGCTCAGCGTCATGCCGTTCACATACGGGCCGTCCTTGTATTCCTGAGCCAGTTTGTTGTAAGTGGCTGCAGTGATCACGTCGCCGCCCGGCAGGTTGCCGTAATCAGCGTACTTGTCGTTGCCGTCCGCATCCTTGCCGTCCGCCTTGGGAGCGCCCGGATAGAGGTCGATGACGGTGAAGTCCACGTCGAGGCAGACAGCTTCCTTCCAAGCTGCAAGTGCTGCAGCCTTGTCGCCCATCTTCCAGTAGGTCTCAGCCATGTCGAATTTCATCTCGGCCGGGGTCATGAAGATGTAGTAGGCGTCGTTGCGGTAGAGCCAGCGGCCCTGGCCGTCAACGCTGGGCGTGGAGGAGTAGCCGGCGGTGCGGCAGCCCCACATGTTGGCCACGGTACCTTCGGCGGAGTTCTGCGCTGCAGTGGAACCGACACTGCCGCCGTAGTAACGCCAGCTCTTGATGGCGTCGATATTGTTCATATCGTTGTAGAAGCGTGCGTCGGTCGAACCGAGCTTGACCACGTGACGGGGATCGAAGTGGCCCTTCGCCAGCGAATTGTCGCAGACGATCTGCGTCTCGGCATACTCATAGCTGTAGTACGGATCAGGGGTATCCTCACCCGGAGCGGGTTCTGCCGGGATCTTGTTGCCGTTGTTGTCGTACTTGGGAACGGTACCGGTCATCACCTGGACGGCGTAGTCTGCCTGGTAGCAGCCGTCGAGGTTGCCACGGTAGACACCCCACCAGTTGTTGTATGCGGAGTACTGTGCGTCGGCTCCGCCGCCCTCACGGAACATGCGGGCCACGTCGGCGTTGGTCTGGAGCGCTGCCTGAGCGTGCTTGATCAGGTCGGCTGCGTACTTCGAGGTGAAGTCCTTTTTGTTGGTCAGCGAAGCGAGGTTGCGGACGATCACGCCGTGCGCGAACTTCAGCCATTTCGCCTTGTCACCCTTGTAGATAAGGTCGCCAGCGGTCAGGTACGTGCCATAGGCGTAGTTGTCTTCACGGGAGAGGTAGTCGATGGCCTTCTCAGCCCATTCGCGGACTTTCTCGTAAACGATTTCCTGAGAGTCGTAGTCGAAGCTCAGGCGGCCCGGCTCATAAGCCTCGAGGATCGGCATGTCGCCATTGAGTTTCGTAGTGGTATCCCAGGAGAAAGCCTTGATGGCGTAGCCGATGCCGGCCAGCGTCCAGGCTTCTTCTTCCTCGGATTGCGTGATCATGTTCTCGAGGTTCTTGCCCAGCAGCCAGTAGTTGACGCGCCACATTTCGGCAGCGGCGTCGGAGCTCTGGTTGTAGTAGTGGTTACCATAGTTGGGGTAGACGCCATAGAACATCTGGGAGAGCGGTGCGGTGGCACGCGTGTCCCAGTACACACCCTGGAGTGCGGAGAGGCAGCCCGGAAGGAGCAGGCCCGCATCCACGTGGTCAGGAGCGTCCACGTTGGTATTCACGTCGAGATACTTTTCGCAGCTGGACATCATCAGGACCGTTGCTGCGACCAATATAGCGGATAATATCTTTTTCATACGCGACAATAATTAGAAGGTGAGACCGACACCGAAGGAAATCGTACGCGGGCTGGGAAGACCCCAGACATCGTAACCGATACCGCCGGAACCGCCGAGGGATGCGGAGTTGGAGTTACCCACTGCATCGATACCGGAATAGTTGGTCCACACGAAGAGGTCGTTGGCCTTGACCCAGATGTTAGCGGCGGAGACGAACTTGCGGGTGGTCTTCTGCAGCCACTTCGAAGGAACGTTGTAGGAGAGACGGACTTCGGAGAGACGGACGTAGTTGACGTTGGTCTCGAGCCAGTCTTCGTCGGTACCCGTCCAGATGGAGGAACCGTAGTTGCTGTACGTGACGGCGATGTTGTTGATCGTCGGGTTGTCGGTGTTCTCAAGGCCGTTCTGCAGGACGCCGTTGAAGATGACAGGGTCGCTGTCACGCAGCTTCACGGACTCCCAGCTGGAACCGGTGGTCATCATATCGCGCTTGGTGCCGTTGACGACCGTGGTCTTGAACTTGCCCATAAAGACTGCCGACAGGCGGAAGTTCTTGAAGGACATCGTGGAGGTGATACCACCACTGAGGAGCGGCTGGCGGTCGCCGAGGTAGGTCCAGTTCGCGTCAGCGATCGGAAGGCCGGTGCTCGGGTTGATCAGGATGTCGCCACGCTCGTTGCGGAGGTAGCCCTTACCGGTCATTGCCGTTACAGGGTAGCCGACGCAGACACCGTTACGGAGGTTGCCGGACAGCCAGGTATATGCGTTGTAGTACTCGTCCACAGGCAGGCTCACCACCTTGGAGGTCGAGTGGTCGAGGTTGAGGCCGAGGTTCCAGCGGAAGCCGCCCATCGTGCGGAGAATGTCACCGTCGATGTGGAATTCCCAGCCCTGCGTGGTGAAGGTACCGACGTTCATGTTGTTCAACACGAAACCGGTTGCGTAGCTCAAGCGGAAGCTCTCGACGTACTGGTTTTCGCACTTCGTCCAATAATAGGTGAAGTCGGTGTTGATGCGGTCGTTCGCGAAACGGCCTTCGAAACCGACCTCCCAGGAGGTCGTCATCTCCGGCTTCAGGGTCTCGTTAGGACCGGTGTAGCCGTAGCGGAAACCGCCGCCCTGGTCGCCCGTAGCCTCGAGGGCCGGGTAGATGGAGAGCGGGCGCGCATCCTTACCGACCTGTGCGAATGCGCCGCGCAGCTTCAGGTAGGAGATGGCGTCGACGTTCTTCAGGAACGGAAGCTCCGTTGCCACGAAGGATGCCTCGATTGCCGGATAGAAGTAGTGGTTGTTGGCCTTCGGCAGGGTGGAGGACCAGTCGTTACGGGCACGTGCCGTCAGGAAGGCCATGTTGTTCCAGCCCAACTCAACCTGGGCGGAGATAGCCTGGATGCGGCGTTTGGTGTGTGCCTCACCGATCTTCCAGGTCGAAGGGTCGCAGTTCGCGATCGAGTAGAAGTCGATCACCTGGAACTTGGAACCGTAGACAGCAACGCGGTCGACGTCGTTCTCCTTCTGGTGGTAACCGGCCTGGATACCGAACGAGAACTTGCCCCACTGGTTGTTGTAACCTGCGATGACGTCGATCGAGGAGTCCTTATAGGTCGGCTTCGAGTAGTTGTAATCGCCGTAGCCGTAGGAACCGCTGGTCGGGTTGCCGTAGTACGGGTGCGTATGCGATTCGTACTCTGCCACCGAGAAGTCCATACCGTAGCTCAGGCGGATGAAGGTGTGACGGGTAGGGGTCACGTTCATCGCGAAGCTGCCGATGAAACGGTTCGAGGAGTCGTAGTTGCGGTTCTTGTAGATAGCGTAGAGCGGGTTCAGAAGGTCGGTATCGGTGTAGAGCTGCGGGCGGCTCATCTTGCCGTCTTCCGTCTCGTATTTGCTCATATCATCGTTCAGAGGCCAGCGGGATGCGCGGTACAGCACACCGTAGAGGCCCTTCATCACCTTCGTGTTGCCGGTGCGGGCGTATTCCATCTTGCCTTCGAAGTTCAGCCACTTGGTGACTTCGGCACGGCCGGAGAGGGTCAGGTTCAAACGGTTGTAGTTGGAGGTCTTCACCACACCATTATTATCGGTGTAGGAAGCGGCACCACGGACCGTAATCTTTTCCGTACCGCCTTCGACAGCGAGGTTGTGCGTCTGCGAGAAGCCGGTCTGGAGGAGTGCGCTCATGTTGTCGTACAGCTTCATGCCCTTCGGATACTCACCGCCGAAACGGCTCGTATAGTAGTAGTTGGTGATGCCGTACGCACCGTTCGCGTACTTGGTCTGGATCTCGGGGATGCCGTAGGCCGTCGACCAGCCGAAGGAGTTGCTGTAGGTCACTTTGCCGCGGCCTGCGGAACCCTTCTTGGTGGTGATGACGATAGCACCGTTCGATGCATCGGAACCGTACAGTGCAGCAGCGGCCGCACCCTTCAGGATGGTCATCGATTCGATGTCCTCAGGGTTGAGGTCGTTACCGCGGGACGCGAAGTCCATCGAGTACATCGAGACTGCGTCGCCGTAAGCGAAGTCGGTGTGGGCGTCGAGCGTCGTGTTGTTGATAGGAACACCGTCGACGACATACAACGGCTGGTTGTTGCCGGAGATGGAGGTGATGTTACGGAGCACGACGGAAGTGGATGCGCCCGGCGCGCCGCTCGTGGAGGTGATGGTCATACCTGCGACACGGCCCTGGAGAGCGGTGACGAAGCTTTCACGACCGGACTCGGCAATGTCGGATGCCTTCACGTTCTGGACGGCGGAACCGACCGAACGCGCGACACGCTTCATACCGAACTCGGCCGTGACGACCGCCTGGTCCAGCGTCAGCGCGGATTCCTGCAGCATGACGTTGATAACGGCGCGGCCGTTGACGGGAACCTCCTGTTCCTTGTAGTTGAGTCCTGTGAACCGAAGGGTGGCGTTGCGGGGCACGGTGATGGTGTACTGGCCGTCTGCGTCGGTCGATACACCGGTGTTCGTACCCTTGACCAGGACGCCGGCACCGATGACGGGCTCGCCATTCGTGTCGGTCACTGTTCCCTTGACGGTCACGTTCTGGGCGTAGGCGGACACTGCCATGAGCAGAACCGCACCCGCCGCGAGCACAAATCTCTTGAGATTTGACAGTTTTTGAACGAACATAGGGTTAGTTTTTTGGTTAGTAATGCATTTATGGTTAAGTAATTTGAATTGCATTCTTACCTTCTCTTCCCGGACGGACGCCGTGCGGACCGACCCCCAATTCGGGAAAATCAAGACAAATATAATAATAAATTTGGAGGATTGTTGATAAATCCGTTGAAAAAAACAGCAAATTAGGCCGGAAAATGCGCAGGAAGGGCAAAAAAACGCACAAAAAAGTTCATCATTTCAAAAAAGTGACTACTTTTGTATGTTTCGCGCACAAACGCCTGACTTTAAAAATAAGGAAAAATTGTAGAACAACACATATACAATTAATTTTTTTAACCTAAAAAATCACTTATGTTCGCTTCCAAAAAACTTGGCCGTTTCCTTGCGGCTATGTGTGCAGTGGTCCTGACAGCAGGATCGCTGTGGGCTCAGAATGTGACCGTCACCGGTAAGGTGGTGGATAGCAACAATGAGCCGATTGTAGGTGCTTATGTGGTCGTGGAAGGCACGAGCGTCGGTACTTCGACCGACGTCAACGGTGGCTACCGTATCTCGGCTCCCTCCAACGGAACCCTTACGTTCACCTGCATTGGTTACAAGACTCAGTCCATTACGGTCAGCGGTCGCAACGTGATCGACGTCACCCTCCTGGACGACGCCGAAATGCTGCAGGAGACCGTCGTCACGGCACTGGGTATCAAGAAGGAAAAGAAATCCCTGGGTTATGCTGTCGAAGACCTCAGCGCTTCCGAGCTGATGAAGAACAAGACGGCCAACCCGATCTCCTCGCTCTCCGGCAAGATCGCGGGTGTCAACATCACGCAGTCTTCCGGTGCTGCAGGTTCCGGTGCACAGATCATCCTGCGTGGTGGTACCTCCGCTTCCGAGGGCAAGGACAACCAGCCGCTGTTCGTCGTGGACGGTATCATCTACGATAACTCCTCCGCTCCGGTCGG
>JAEEGL016625334.1_pt1 | contig 14385 bp, 12 predicted proteins | sample 9134231 | NCBI WGS metagenome assembly JAEEGL01 (sample SAMN16246548, study PRJNA631951) | gut metagenome | biome: gut microbiome; feature: rumen; material: fiber-attached | host: Bos | place: Iran: Karaj | collected 2018-10
CGACGGCGACCACTACTTCAAAATCCACCGCCCCGAGCACAACCTCGACCGCTGCCGCACGCAATTCGCCCTCGTGAAGTCGATCCAGGACGAGTACGACGAACTGCAGGGATTCGTCAACGGCTTGCGCCGGTGACGAATGCACAACGCACAACGCACAATGAATGAGGAGTTGGAGCGCGATTTGGGCAGGCAGCCGATCGCGGACATTTTGGAGAAGCACGGCCTCGCGGCACATGACCTGGTCGTGGCGTCGGAGGTGCCGATGACCCACAAGATGGTCGCCCGCGCGGTGAAGGGGCGGCGCCTCACGCGCAACACGCAGACAATCGTTCTGAACGCCCTCAATCGCGCCGCCGGCGCCTCCTACGTCCTTGGCGACCTCTTTACCTACGCCTGACACCCGGAGCCGCCCATGCGCCTCGGCATGAACTAGCCCGAAGTGCCAGCCTGGAATCACGTGCCAGCCTTCGGTTCATCGGTCGCGCGGTCCGCGCTCGATCGGGAACCAGGTGCGGTAGTAGTTGCTTGGGCGCCACTCATTGCCGGCGGAGGCGTAGTCGCAGAAGAAGACGGTCGCGGGATACTGTCCATCGGGGTTCGCGTGGTGGGGGCCCAGCGGCAGCGTGGCCGAAAAGGCCATCCAGATGTCGTCCGACGGGGGGCGCACCGGCGCGAACCCTGTGCGGATCTCGCCATCCTCCACCCCGCCGCCAAGCGACCTCTGCCTGTGCAAGGGCTCGGCGAGGTCGCCGTCCTGGAAGCGGCTGTCGCGCGCCAGGAGGACCGGACCCCGTGTGAACGCCGCGTATGAGTCGCGCACATGGGCCACGAACGGCATGTCGAAATGGATTTCAACGATGTCGCCGAGAGTCCATTCGTGGTCGATTACGAAATAGTCACCGGGCCTGACGCCCGCAAGCTCCTTTCCGTTGAGGGAGACCTTTGTGACGGCGCTCCAGGCCGGGATGCGCAGCTTGAGCGGGAAGGAGCCGGCGCCCTGGGTGTGGCTGACGATGCGGGCGTAGTCCGCGCGCGGATAGAGGGAGTACATCTCGAATGAGACGTCCGCGCCGCTTGCGAGCGTTCCCTTCGCGAGCGCCGAGGCGTAGAAATTGAAGACGGCGGCGTCGCCGTCCGTGAGGAAGAGCTCCTTGAGGAAGCAGAGGAAACCGCGCGGACCGTTCGCCGTGCAGCAGTCGGTGTGCATGAAGCAGTGGTGCTGGCCGTGCCAGCGCGAGCCGGAGAGAGGCGTGTAGCCGGCGAACTCCGAGCCGTCGGGCTTCATGGCGCCGAGGTAGGCGTTGTAGAACGTCCGCTCGAGCTGATCGGCCCACTTCGGGTCGCCCGTGAGGCGGAGGAGCTTCTCGCAGAGGCGCATCCAGGTGGTCGTGACGCATGTCTCCTGAAGGCGTTCGTAGGCCATGTGCTGCTTGGAGGCGCCGTGGAACCAGGCCTCGCTGCAGGAGCAGCCGCCGGCGAGGTTGATTTCCTCGCGGACGATGTCCTCGGCGGTCTTGACGGCCGCGTCGAAAAGGTCCCGCCGCCCCGTCACCTCGTAGTACTCGAGGAACCCCTGGTAGCAACTCATCATCTCGTAGGCCTTCCAGCGGTTGTGCTTCATGACGTATCCGCCGTCCGTTTCGGGGACGTTGCCGTAGCCGTTGCGGTCCGCGACGGAGACGCCGCGGAGGGCGAGGTCGAGCAGGCGCGGGCCTGCTTCAGGTTCGGTCATGCCTCCGACGAGGTACGTGGCGAAGTCGAGATACTTCGCGTCGCCGGTGCGGCGGTAGAGCCAGACCACGGGTTCAAGGATGGAGGAGCTGGCGTAGCCGGACCAGTTGCCGGTCTGCCAGAGATCGCGGCCGCGTTTTCCGCCGGGGCCGATTTCGCCGATGACGTAGTCGCACAGGCGGCGGCACGCGTCGAGGGCGCGGGCCGCCGCGGGCGATGGCTCATCCCCAGCCGGGACCGGCGCGCGTTGCGGGCCGCCGAGGTAGTCGTAGTAGTGCATGAGGCCCATCATCGTGTACTTGGCGCCCCACACGTCCCACCCCTCCCCGCAGCGGAGGTCGTCGGGGTAGTTGCCGATGTAGCCGCATTCCTCCTGCGAGTCCAGGATTCGCCCAAGCCCGCGCTCGACGGAATCGCGCAGTTGCGCGGAGCCCGAGTAGGCGAGGTAGGGCATGGCCGAATGCATGTACTTGCCCCAGAATTCCGTCTGCCACCACTGCTTTCTCTCGGTCTTCTCCATGAACGGGGCGGTGATGTAGTCGGTGTCGGTGGCGCACACGTGGCGCGCGATCATCGTTTCAAGGCATTCGCCGAGGCGTCCCTTGAGGCGGACGTTCCCCATTTCGGCCGAAGACCCCCTCGGGGCCAGCGCGTTAAGATCGGAATCTGCGTTCATGTTCATATTGCCATTATACCAGACTCTGCCGATTTGCATCGAACGCGGAAGGAAGGGGGACGCATGGTCGCGGCGCCAATGTGGTATAATTGTGCCTGATGATGCCGATGTCACATTGCGAAAAAGGCGTACTGGTCCTTCCGGCCTTCGCGGACGCCCATGTCCATCTCCGCGAGCCGGGCTTCGAGTACAAGGAGACGATAGCCAGCGGGACGGCGGCGGCCGCGGCGGGCGGCTTTGCCGACGTGTGCGCCATGCCCAATTTGAAGCCCGTGCCGGACTGCGCCGAGGCGTTGCGCCGGCAGCTTGACGCCATCGCCTCGTCGGCGCTTGTGCGCGTCCATCCGTTCGGAGCCATCACCAGGGGCGAGCGGGGAGGGGAGCTGGCGGACATGGAAGGGATGGCCCCGGTTGTCTGCGGCTTTTCCGACGACGGGCGCGGGGTGCAGGACGCCGGGATGATGCGCGAGGCGATGAGCCGCGCCCGCGCGCTCGGCAAGACCATTTCCGCCCACTGCGAGGTCGATGCGCTGCTCAGGCCGGGAGGATGCGTCCACGACGGCGCCTGGGCCGCGGCGCACGGCTTCACGGGCATTCCGTCCGAGAGCGAGTGGAGAATGGTGGAGCGCGATCTGGAGCTTCTCCGCGACACCCGCTGCCGCTACCACGTCTGCCACGTCTCCACGAAGGAAAGCGTCGCGCTTGTCCGCGACGCGAAGGCGGACGGGCTCCCGGTTTCCTGCGAGACGGGTCCGCACTACCTGGTCCTTTCCGACGCCGATCTGCGCGACGAGGGGCGCTTCAAAATGAACCCGCCGATCCGCTCCGCGACCGACCGCGACGCGCTTGTGGCCGGCCTCGCGGACGGAACCGTGGACTGCATCGCGACGGACCACGCGCCGCACTCCGCCGAGGAAAAGGGCAGGGGTCTTGCCGGATGCCTCTTCGGCATCGTCGGTCTCGAAACGGCTTTTCCCGTCCTCTACACGCGCCTCGTGGAAACCGGCTCCGTTTCGCTGGAGCGGCTTGTTGACGCATTCGCCACTCGTCCGAGGACAATCTTCGGCCTTCCGCAGCCCGATCCGGAAAGCGATTTCACCGAGGTCGAGGTCGGTTGCGCGTCCCGCGTCGATTCGTCCGCGTTTTTTTCCAAGGGGCGCGCGACGCCGTTCGACGGCTGGGAAGTCCACGCGCGGATTCTGCGCACGGTCTGCGGCGGGCGCACGGTCTTCACGAGCGGGGAAGGGGGTGCCGGACAATGAAGCAGTCGGTTTTCAAGGTCGTCTCCAACAGGCGGCTGGCGGCGGATGTCATCGAACTCCGCCTCGCCGGGGACGCCTCCGCCTTCACGGCACCCGGGCAGTTCGCCGAAATCTCCGTTCCCGGCCTCTATCTCCGGCGTCCGATTTCAGTCTGCGACTGGGCCACGGATTCTCTCGTGCTGTTGGTCAAGGAGGTCGGCGCGGGAACAAGGTCGATGGGCGCGCTCCCGTCCGGCGCGGTTCTGGATGTGATAACGGGCCTTGGCAACGGGTTCGACCCGTTGCCCGCCGTGCATGGCGCGACGGACGTCTCCGCCGTTCTCGTCGGAGGTGGAATCGGCATCGCGCCGCTTTACGCCCTCGCCCGCGTCATCCTGGAGGCGCGCGCCAGTGCCGGACTGCGGACGGAGCTGCCCGTCGTTCTTGGATTCCGAAGCGCGGCAGACGCCTTCTACATCGACGCGTTCGCGAAGCTCGGCTGCAAAGTCCATGTCGCGACCGAGGACGGGTCGCTCGGCGTCAAAGGCTTCGTCACGGACGCGCTGTCGTCGCTTCCCGGCCGTTGCCACGTGTACGCCTGCGGTCCCATGCCGATGCTGCGGGCGCTGGCGCGCCATCCGCAGGTCGAAGACGGCCAGTTCAGCCTGGAGGCGAGGATGGGATGCGGTTTCGGGGCCTGCATGGGCTGCACCATTGCCACGGCCGGTGGGCCGAAGCGGATTTGCCGTGACGGCCCGGTCTTTTCCAAGGGGGAGATCCAATGGTAGATTTGTCCGTGACACTTTCCGGCGTCACGTTGCGCAACCCGGTCATCCCCGCGTCCGGGACCTTTGGCTACGGGCGCGAATTCGCGGAGTGGTACGACCTCGACCTGCTCGGATCGATTTCGCTGAAGGGGACGACGGCCGCGCCACGGCTGGGCAATCCGCTTCCGCGCATCGCGGAGACGCCGTCCGGCATGCTCAACGCCGTCGGGTTGCAGAATCCGGGCGTAGACGCCGTGATTTCGGAAGAGCTGCCCTGGCTGGCGGAGCATTTCCACGGGCCGCTCATTGCCAACGTCGGCGGCTTCTCGCTTGAGGAGTACGCCGAAAACGCGCGGCGCTTCGCCGCCTGCCCGCAGATCGGGCTGCTGGAGGTCAACATTTCCTGCCCGAACCTGCATTGTGGCGGCCGGAACTTCGGGTCGTCGCCGGAAACGGCGGCGGAAGTGACGCGCGCTGTGCGCGCGGCGACGGACAAGCCGCTCTACATGAAGCTTTCTCCCAACGTCGCGGACATCGCCGAGGTGGCGCGGGCCTGCGAGGAGGCGGGCGCGGACGGCCTCTGCCTGATCAACACGTTGCTTGGCATGAGAATCGACCTCGCGCGGCGCCGCCCGATTTTGGCCAATCGCACGGGGGGGCTTTCCGGTCCGGCCGTCTTTCCCGTGGCGTTGCGGATGGTGTGGGACGTGTACGAGGCCGTCAAGGTGCCGGTCATCGGGTGCGGCGGCGTATCGACTGCCGAGGACGTCTGCGAGATGATGCTTGCCGGGGCCGCGGCCGTAGAAGTCGGCGCGGCCAACCTTGTCGATCCGATGGCGTGCCCGAATATCGTCGCCGGGCTGCCGTCATTGTGCGAGCGGCTGGGCGTGGGGCGCATCGCCGCGCTGACGGGGGCCGCGCACTAGTGCCCCGATGTCGCGCGGCGGGGTCACTTGCCGCCGAATTGCTTCAGGGCCTCCCGAATCGCGTCGTACCTCTCCCTGCCCTCCTCCGACAACCGGAAGTGACGGAGGACGAGCTGTGCAAGAAGTTCCTGCATGGTGGACGAGTCGAGTTCGCGGAGCATGTTGGCCGCGAGAATTTCGTTGGAGTAGAGTCGGACGTCGAAGATGACGTCGCCGTCGCCGCGCGACATGCGCCAGGCGATGCCGTTGCCGGCATGGGGCATCTTCGGCGCGAGGTAGGAGATGCTTGGGGAGGCCTCGACAATCTTCTTCGCGAGGAAGACCGGCTCCAGCGCTCCCCCGCCCAGGACCGTCTCGCCGGTCTGCGGGGGGAAGATTCCCGTTATTGAGTCGATCCCCGCGTTCCACGACGACGGGGGCTTGTCGCCAAGCCATTGGTTTATCAGGCGCGTCGAGCCTTTGGCGACAATCAACCGGTCTTCCTTCACGGCGAGTTCGACGTGGTTGAGGTTGAAGAGCCGGGAAAGCGACGCGCCGGAGTTCCCGACGCCGGCGGGATTCTTTTCCGGACCGCCTTGCGCCAGGTCGTAGGTGATCACGGCCCCGCCGTTTCTCACGTCCACGTTTTGGATTGCCGGGTTGCCGGCTGCGCCTTTGCCGGCGAAATAGCCGCGAAGCACGGCGTCGGCCTTGGAAGGCGACCGCAACGAGAAGATGGATACCGCCCCGACGCGTCCTCCCGGCTTGTCCACTATGAACGAGGAAAGGCCGATGTCCGCCATGAGCGGACGGAGTTGCTCGTCGAGGTCGAGCGCGGCCGGGAGGATTTGGAACCCGAGGAGGCGGGTGTTGTCCGCGAGATTCGCGAGCCATCGCCGGATTTCAAGGGGGAGCGCGGCTATGAAGCCGGGAATGGCGCTGACGGCGTTGTTGCAGGAAAGCGGGGAGAAGGAGTCCGTCCATTTGTCAGCAGGTTTTGTCAACGCCCTGAAGGCCGACGACATTGCCCCTTCCTGCGGGGCCAGGCGCGCCGCGACGTCGAATTGCTTGATGGAGGAGCCGACGGCAAAGTCGATCTGGGCAAAGGAGGAGATGAACGCCGAGGTTTCGCGAATGCCGATGGGCGATTTTTCGACCGCCGCCGTCTTGTTGGTTGAAACCGCCGTGGCGCGGTCGAAGAAATCCAGGGTCTGGCCAAGGACCTGGCAGTTGACGGAAGCCAGGAGCGTGGTCTTCCGAAATGACGGAGGATTCGGGACGGACCGCGACTGGAGACGGTACGCCATCCACCGAATGGCCTCGATGTCCGGGGAAATCATGGCATTCCCCTCCGCGATTGCGACATAGAGGGGCTCGATGGCGTTGCCGTCTTTCGGGGAGGAGCAAATCTTGATGCTTCCGCCTTCGACGAAGGAATACCGCGACCGGAGCGAGCGAAGCAGATCCCTGCCGCCGTCGATTCTCACGGGAAGGATCACCGCCTGCTCGGGGGTGGCTGTGGGCGGGTCGCGCGACAGTAGGAACGCGCACACGGGCTTGGTCCTGTCCGCGCCGTCAAGAGTCGGAAGCATGAGGGCCTCCGCGAGACGCCGCGAGCAGTCGGAGGCGGATGTTTCGACGCCGATTCCGGAAAGACCGTCATAGAGGAAGCGGACGGCGTCGGAGAGGCTGGACAGCTGTACGGAAACGACGGGGACGAGAGACTTGTAAACCGGCTGGTTTTCGGAACGGGCCATTGGAGCGGCCATGGCCGTCGCCAAAAGGAGGGCGAAGCAGCGTCGTGCGGCGTTCACTTTTCAGGCTCCCCGTTCTTCCGTCCGTCGTTCTTTATGATCGACGCAAGCCGGCGGACAAGACCGAGCAGTTCGTCGTCGTCCGTGATGCAAACCACGACCTCCCGGTTTATGCTGGCGTGGAAAACGGCTCTGTCGCGCTTGGCGTCTTTTTCGCGAATCCGGCTTTTGGATCTGTCCATTATCCCCGCATCGACGAACATTTGCATCCATCCGCGGATTATGTCCGGCGGCACGCCCAGCTTTTCCTGGTAGATGTCCTGCCAGTGCTCATGTTCCGTGTCCTGTGAAAAACTGTTCGCGACGCGGGGGCTGAGTCCTTCCATGAACTCGATTGAGCCACTTCCCACCAGATTGATTCGGCAGGGTTTTGCGCCTGTTGCCGCAGGCTGGAATTTGATGTTGAGCCAGTTGAGCTGTGAGTCGTTGACCTCGATCGGCGTGGTTGCGCATCCGGCTATGAGGGCCGCTGCCGCAAGAATGGCTATATGTGCGTGTTTCACGGTGTCGTGCTGGAAGTGGATGTTGGTGCCGGAGGAGGGAGTCGAACCCTCAATGGTGTCGCCACCGACGGATTTTAAGTCCGTTGCGTCTGCCATTCCGCCACTCCGGCATGTGTTTGTGAAAGCCAGAATATTGTCACACATTTCATGCCGCGCGACAAGAAACTTTTGCGGCGTCAGCCGCATTTGTAACTTTTCCCTCCGTTTCGTGTAAACTAGATGTCAACCGCAATACCCAGCGAAAGGATTCGGCCATGAGTTTCAACATCTCGGCACTCGACGCATTCCGCAACGCCCAGCTCAACGGGGCGGACGCCATCGCCAACGTCGTCGAGCGCTTCGTCTCGGCCGCGCAGGTCTGGGCCCGCGTTGTCCGCGACTACCGCGCCACGGACAACGCGTCAGCCGCGCCGGCGGACACGCCATTTGGCGGTTTCATGTCCGTGTAGGCGCGGGGCGCACCTGCGGTGCGCTTTGCGCGGATAGGAGATAGGGGATAGGAGATTCGAGATAGGAGATTCGAGATAGGAGATTCGAGATAGGAGATAGCCGCCTGCGGCGGCAATCTTGTAAATCTGTCTGGAAACAGCCCCGCATCCATCTGCAATGGCGCCGCCCGCCAAAGCATCACTTTTCTCTTGCTTTTCCAGATGAAAGCGCTAAACTAATTACCTCTTCAAATGGACGAACAGGATAAAGCTTTGCCCCTTCACAGGCGACTCGCATCCGCGCGCCGCGCTCAGGGCATTGCCCAGAGCGCGCTCGCAAAGCAGGCGGGCTGCACCCAGGCTGCCGTGAGCATGATGGAGAACGGCAAGGTTGACGCCCTTTCGCGCGAGACGGTCGTCAAAATCGCCGAGATCCTCAAGGTTGAGCTTGATGACTCAGCCGCAGCTGCGGTGGCCGCGCCCGCCGCCGGCGCCTCAGTCTGCCCGAACGGCGACTGCCCGTCAAACGTCCCGTTTGCCGTCGGCGGCCAGCTGGCCTTCTGGCCAAAGAGTCAGCCCTCCGGCGCCAAATACTGCGCTTTCTGCGGCGAAGTGCTTGAGCACGCCTGCCCGAACTGCGGCGCGCCGATAGGGGAGGGCGCCTTTTGCCGGAAGTGCGGCGCGCCATTCGTGATGCCCCCCGCGGGCGATATCGCCGACCCTGCGGCCTGGGCCGCCGCCCGCCGCCGCGAAATCGCGGAATTGAAGGCGTTGCTCTAGTGGCCCGTCCGCCAAACGCACCCAATGACTGCGGCCGCGACAAAGCGCGGCCCTCACTTGATGTGTGCGTCCGCACCTTCGTCACCGCCAACTCCCTTTTTGATGGCGTCCGTCGCCTCGGCCTCGCCGTCTCGGGCGGCTCGGACTCCCTTTCGCTTCTCCACATCGTGGCGCCGCTCTGCCGCGAGGCGGGAATCGTACCCGTCGCGTTGAACTTCGACCACGCCATTCCCGGCGAGCACTCCGACGAGGACGCGGCCTTTGTCCGCGCCGAGGCCTCGCGACTTGGCGTCGCCTTCCACGGCGAGATGGCCGAGGGCGTCAGGCAGGGCGGGGGAAAGTCGCTGGAGATGGCCGCGCGTGAGGCTCGGCTCGACTTCTACCGGCGCGCGGCGGCGCTTTGCCGCCTCGACGCGATCGCCACGGGGCACCAGGCCGACGACGTGGCCGAAACACTTCTCCTGCGCCTTCTTCGCGGCGCCGGCGCGGCAGGCCTCTCCGGTCTCCGTCCGCGTTCGGAACTCCCGCCGACGGCCGGTGGCGGACGGCCGCTTGTCATCGTGCGCCCGCTTCTCGCCATTCGCCGCGCAGAACTGCGCGACTGGCTTCGGGAAAGGGGCCTCTGCTGGTGCGAGGACCCCTCAAACGCCAACGAGGCGATTCCGCGCAATGGTGTGCGCCATTCAATTCTGCCGGCCCTTGCCCTCCATGGGGGTGGGGAAGGGGAGGTTGTCCGCCAGCTGGCGCAGTCGGCGGCGATTCTCCGCGAGGAGGACGCCTACTTGGAGAGCGTGGCCGCGGCATGGCTTGCGACGCCGGCGATGGCTGACGGTTTCCCGCTGGCGCGGGCCAGAACGGAGCTGCCGCTCGCCTTGCGCCGGCGCGTTGTCCGGGCGTGGCTTCTTGAGAACACCGGAGTGGAAAGCTCCGGTTTCGCAAGCGTCGAGACGGTTCTTGGATTCAAGGACGGCGCGGTCGCAACGCTTCCCGGAGGGCTGCGCGTCGGCTGCGCCGGCGGCGTCGTCCGCGTCTTGCCGGAAGGGATTTCCGTCGCCGCGCCTCAGGAGACCGTTCTGCCGGTGCCGGGTTCGCTGACGTGGGGCGACTACACCGTGGAGATCGCGCTTGGCGGCGAGATCGCGAGGGAACGCGGTCGTCTCGGGGGCTGGCCCGCCCGTTGCACCCTCTCAGCCGCTCAAGTCGCCGGTCGGCCGCTGTCGGTGCGCGGCAGACTGCCGGGCGACCGCCTTTCGCCTATTGGGCTTGCCGGCAGCAAGAAGCTCCAGGACGTCTTCACGGACGCGAAGGTGCCGGAGGCCGAGCGCGACGCCTATCCCGTCGTCGTCTGCGACGGGGAAATCGTCTGGGTGCCGGGCTACCGCGTCGCGGCGCCCTTTGCCGTCCGCGACGGAGAGGAGCGCCTGCAAATCGCCGTAAATGTCTCCACGCGCATTTAGGATCCACCATGACCGAACTCCGCCTTGAACCTTTCACCATCCCCGCCGCCGACCTCGGCCCCGAGAACCCGCTTCCCGCCATCGCCACATCGGGCGATCTGCACCGGGATGTCAAGACTGACGAGACTTTTCGCGAGGCCGACAAGGCGAACCTCGGCTGGGGCGCGCCCGCCACCATCCTCCCGTACCGCCTTCAGGACGGCTTCAATCGCGAACGCAAACCGCGCGCCTTTCGCGCCGCCGTCCTCGAGAACGAGCACCTCCGCGCCGTCTTTCTGCCCGAGCTTGGCGGCCACCTCTGGTCGCTTGTCTCCAAGGATTCCGGCGAGGAGCTTCTTTCGTCAAACCCCGTCTTCCAGCCCTGCAACCTCGCGATACGCAAGGCGTGGATCAGCGGCGGCATCGAGTGGAACTTCGGCTGGACGGGGCACTGGCCGCTGACCTGCTCGCCGCTCTTCGCGGCGCGCCGCGTACTTCCCGACGGCACGCCCGAGCTTCGCATGTGGGAGTACGAGCGTGTGCGGCGCATGGCCGTCCAGTTCGACGCGTGGCTTCCCGCCGGCTCCCGCGCGCTCTTCGTCCGCTCGTCCATCCACAATTCCAACGCGGAGACGACTCCCGTGTACTGGTGGACGAACATCGCGGCGCGCCAGCGGCCCGGAACGCGCGTCCTCGTCTCGGCGGACGAGACCATCCTCTTCAACTACACGACGGGCGCGCTGGGCTGCTCGGCGCTTCCAAAATGGGGCGACGACGAGATCACCTACCCAGGCCGGATGCGCCGCGCGCGCGACTATTTCTTCCGCGTTCCGGACGACGAGCCGAACCCCTGGGAAGTCGCCCTCCAGCCGAACGGTCGCGGCCTTTTCCAGACTTCGACCTCGCGCCTGCGCGGCCGCAAGCTCTTCCGCTGGGGCATCCAGGCCGGCGGCCAGACCTGGCAGCGCTACCTCTGCACGCCGGACTACATCGAGATTCAGGCGGGACTGGCGCGGACGCAGTCGCACCATCTGCCCATGCCCGCCGGCGAGACATGGTCGTGGGTCGAGGCCTTTGGCGAAGTGGCGCCAGGCCCGGACGCCTTTTCCGATGACTGGACCAAGGCGCGCGCGGCGGGTGAGGAGGCCGTTCGCGCCGTCATGCCCCGCGCCGACATCGACCATCTTCTCGAAGACTCCCGCGTCTGGGCGAACGTCCCCGTCAAGCCCGAGGAAGTCTTCCAAACGGGATCTGGCTGGGGGGCGCTTGAGGCGCAAAGGCGCCCGTCAAACGAGCCTGCCTTTCCAGGTCTTCCCGGAATCGTCTTCCCGGCGGAGTCGGTCGGCGCCGACGAGAAGCCCTGGCTCGCGCTTCTGTCGGGCGGGGTTATTGCCGCGAAGCCCGTCGAATCGGAACCGGGGGCCTTCGGCGCGGCCGAGTTCCTCCCCGCTCTGGAGGCGAGCTTCGCGCGCCCCGGCGGGCGCAACTGGCTTTCGCTCTTCCACCACGGCGTCATGCTCTGGCAGCTCGGGCGTCGCGACGACGCGGCCCGCGCCTGGTCGGATTCATGCGCGGAGGAGGAGAACCCCTGGTCGCACCGGTGCCTCGGCCACGCCCACAGGGCGGCCGGCGACACCGATGACGGTCGCGACGACCTTCTGCGCGCAAGCCGCGAACAGCCGTTTTCCGCGCATCTGGCGCGCGAGGCGCTGCAGGCCCTTGTCGCCGACTCGCTTTACGCCGACGCCCTTGACTTTGTCTCCTCTCTTGGCGAGACCGTTCGCTTCGATCCGCGCGTCAGGCTTATGGAGGCGCGCGCCTTCGCGCTTCTCGGACGCCTTGACGACGCGGAGGCCATAGTTCTCGATACGCCACCGCCCGCGGACATGCGGGAGGGCGAATCCATGACAAGCGAGGTCTGGATCGAGATCCAGGCGCGGCGCGACGGACTTCTCGAGCCGGGCGTTCCCGCGACAAAGACGCAGATGCTTGAGTTCGGCAAGCGCTACACGCCGCCCGCCGCCTTGGACTACCGCATGGGCGAATGACGACTTTTTCCGCGCGGTGTCGCTTTTTCTTGTTCAGTAACCAAGACAAAACCCAGGAGAACCCCACCATGTCAGTCCAGGCTTTCATCGGCCGCTACACCAACACCAAGTACGGCATATACCGCGTCGTCGTCACGGACGACGGGCGCCTTGAGCCGGCCGGCGTCACCGACGCCATAGACTACCCCATCTACTTCGCCGTGAACAAGGCCAAGGACCGCCTCTACGTCACGCAGAGCAATGTCATTGGCGGAGAGCGCGCGACGAACGGCGCCGTTGCCGTGTACGCCATCGGCGCCGACGGCTCGCTCACGCTTCTTGACAAGCGCGCGTATCCCTTTGCCGTGCCATGCCACCTCTCGCTCGACCGCGCGGAGAGCGCCCTCGTCTTCGCCGAGTATTCCGGCGCCCACGCCTGCGTCCTCGGCCTCAAGGCCGACGGAACCTTTGAGGACGGCGATGCCGTCATGGTGCGGCACGAGGGCCATGGCCCGAACGCGGCGCGGCAGGCTTCGGCCCACGCGCACTGCGCCATCACCTCGCCAGACAATAAGATCCTCTTCGTCTGCGACCTTGGAATCGACAAAGTCGTCGCCTATGACTTTACATCATGGCGGTCGGGGCTGAAGCGCCTCCCCGAGTCCGACATCCACACGGCCCCCGGCGCCGGGCCGCGCCACCTCATTTTCGCGGCCGACGGCCGTTTCGCGTACCTCGTCAACGAACTCGCCAGCACGGTCCAGTCTTTCACCTTCGACGGCGCGCGCTTCACCGCGCTTCAGACGCTCTCGATGCTCCCGAGGGGTTTCAAGGGCGAGACGAAAGCCGCCGCCATCCGCCTTTCCCCGGACGGTCGCTGGCTCCTCGCCTCGAACCGCGGCCACGACAGCATCGCGGCCTTCCCCGTCGGCGCTGACGGACGCCTCGGCGAGACGCCCGTCATCTCGCTCCTGACCGGCCACTTCCCGCGCGACTTCGCGTTTGTCCCCGGCACAGATTTCGTCCTTTGCTGCCACAAGCTCTCGGACGAGCTCGCCCTCTATCGGTTCAATTCCGAAACGGGCGTTCTCGCGCGCCTGCCGGCGACGCTCGCGATGGAGCGGCCGCTCGCGATTGCCTTTGCGTAAAACAATGAACCCTTTAGGAGATCATGACATGAAGAGAATGCTTGCCCTTTCCACCGCGATGACGCTCGGCGTGGCCGCCTTGGCGGACACGCTTCCCGCGACGGCCTACGTCAGGGACGGGCTCGTCGTGCAATACGACGGCATCGAGAATGCCGGCCCGGGCCTCCACGAAGCCTCCATCACCGCCTGGAAGGACCTCACGGGCAACGGCCACGACCTCCCGCTCAATGCGGCCGACGTGGTTGGCGCCGACCGCATCAACCTCGCAAAGGCGAGCCGCACGGCGTCCAACGCCCTCTTCAGCGCCTATGCGCGCATCACCATCGAGACCAACATCCGCCCGACGGCGAAGGAGACGGGGGACAACTGGTTCTCGGTTATCGCCAACATCCCCTACATCGGATGCCTCGGGTGGGATTGCCGGAATGGCGCCGTCGCCCTGCGGCGCCCGCAGTCGGCGTCGTCCACTTCGTACCACTACCGCACCTACAACTCGGGCTACACCTCGCTCCAGAACCTCATCAACGCCGAGAAGTTCCAGACCTACGCGACCTGCCCGGACTACGGCAACAAAACGAGCGGCACCAGCCCCTTCTACGTCAACGGGGTCCTAGCCGCGGCCACCAGCGGATTGAATTGGACCGGCGACACGCGCGGCAACAGCCTGATGCTCACCGTCGGAGGCTCCAGGGCCGCTGCGGACGCCCGCTCGCTCCGCATCTACAACCGCGTGCTCACCGCCACCGAAGTCGCCATCAACGCCGCCGTGGACAAGATCCGCTTCGATGGCGCGGACATCTCCACACTTCCGGCCGGATACCACTACAACGCCGCGCTGGGCTGGGTTGTCGCGGACGGCTATGAAACGACCCTGGCGGTCGTGGCGACGCCGGAGGCCCACGGAACGCCCGTTCCCCCCTACGGCG
>JAEEGL016740491.1_pt1 | contig 14385 bp, 7 predicted proteins | sample 9134231 | NCBI WGS metagenome assembly JAEEGL01 (sample SAMN16246548, study PRJNA631951) | gut metagenome | biome: gut microbiome; feature: rumen; material: fiber-attached | host: Bos | place: Iran: Karaj | collected 2018-10
AAGGCAAGACGCGCGACGAGATCGCCATCATCCTCGGGATAAACCCGGAGACGGTGAAAAGCCACCTCAAACACATCATGGAGAAGCTCGACACGTCCAACACCGTCGCGTCCGTCGCCCGCGCCTTCGAGCTCGGCATTCTCCGCGCCTGACGCGGCTTTTTGTTGCCTTTGGTAGTCCCAAAAGGGGGATGGCGGCTTGCGGCGCGAGTTTGCTAAAATAGCGCCATCCTTAAGGAGGGACTGCACGTGAATTCGAGAATCGCAAAGACCTTCGCCGCTGCCGTTGTCATCGCTGCTTGCGCTATTGGAGCGTCAGCCACGGAGTATTATTGGGACGCTGGCGGCGCGGACACCAACTGGGGGACTGCGGCAAACTGGAGCTCCGATACGATGCCGGGCACGGCGGACGTGGCGCGTTTCAAGACACAGGTCAATGATGCGGAAACGATTGCGGTGACAGTGGACGGGGCGTACACAATCAGCCAGTTCCTTGCGACGCCGAGCGCGAACAACGTGAAATACGTGTTTACCGCTGTTGGCGACAATGGCATAACCGCCACTTCGTCGAGCGACACGTTCATCGTCGGCAAAAACGGCTCGTACATGAGCGACATTACGTTCGACGGCGGCACCTATACGGGCAAGTACCTGCGCATAAGCCAAAGTGCCGGCAACGGGACGCTCACGCTCAGAAACGGCGCCAAGATGTTCAACGAGCAGGTGCGGGTGGGCAATTCCGCCGCAGGTTGCACGGCCAAGCTCCTTGTCAAGGACGGCGCGGAGTATACCCACGTGGCGACTCCGTACAATCTATTCTTCATCGTCTCCGACAAGTCGGGCACGGGCGTTGTCGAAGTCGACGGCGGAACGCTCAAGGCGCTTTCAAGCGACACCAACTTCAAGCTCTCCATCGGCGGCTATGGAAATTCCGACGCGTCGTTCAACCTGAAGGGCGGCACGGCCGAGATGACGGCCTTCGTTGTTGGCGGTGTCTGCGACCAGAAGAACAACAATCAGTATTACGTCCGCACGGACCGCAATGGATCCGGCATGGTGGCCCGGATCAACGTGAGCGGCGGCGAGCTGACCGTGCACCAGAACAGCATGATTGGCGCGAATACGTCTGCCGATGCCGTGGCGGAGTTGAATATCTCAGGCGGAAAAGTTAACATTGAGGCGGAAAATCTATATGTCGGAGAGCGTGGCAACGCGGCTTTGAAAATGACGGGCGGCGAGCTGAACATAATGGACACGGCGAGTTACGGACTTTCGCTTACGCACGGCAACGGAGGCGCTGCGACCCTTAATCTCGACGGCGGCACTCTGAGCCTTCCTCGCTTCCGCCTCGACAAACTCACGAGCGGGTCGGCCGTAGTCAACTTCAACGGCACGACGATCAAGCCCACCCGCAAGACGGAAGACTTCATCGCCGCGAACTCGCTGCTGACGTGCAACATACAGTCCGGCAACCTTGTGATCGACACGGACTACGATATTGCGATCGCCGCCGACCTTTCCGGGACGGGCGGAATCGTCAAGCGCGGCAGCGGCGTGGTGACGCTCCGCGGCAACAACACGTTCACCGGCGCAATCGTTGTAGAATCCGGCGCCGGCGCTGTCGTCAGCAGAAATGACAGACAGGGCCCGTTCATCATCGACGGGACGGAAGGCGGCGCCTTTGCGTCGCCGCTCCAGCTCCATACGGATACGCTGGAGGCGTGGCTCGAGGATGCGGAAATTGGTAGCTTCGAGGTGGAGTACGGCGCGGACGGCGCGCATTCTTACGAGCTGCCGCGCATTATCGGCGTCCGGTACGGCGCGGGCGCGGACGACGTGCTGCTCTACACCAACCTCTGCGTGGGCACGAACGTCGCCTGGTCGGCGGGCGGCCAGTCCGGCAGCTTCACGACGAAGTCCCTCGCCCCGCGCACGATCATGGCGTCCGACACAGTGGAGGTCAACAACGTGCGCGACCTAGGCGGCTGGCCGCTTGTCGGCGGAAACGGCAGGACTACCAACCAGGGAGTGGTCTATCGCGGCGGAAGGCTTGACGCGTTCTACGGTGCAAGTGCGGACGAAAAGGCGTCGAATCTGCTCACCGCACAGCTTGGCGTCAAGACAGAAATAGACCTTCGCGGCAAGACGGACGATTTCAAGGACATCGCCGCGAAGAAGAAGATCGTCGTGGCCAATCCCGATGCGGCGACGATAGAGGACGAGGCGTATTGCTATGACGGCGACACGGAAAACACGTTTACCACGGCGCCTTGGCTGCCTGATCTTCGCTACTATCTCTGCGGGATGGATTTCAACGGCAATATGCTCAACGCACAGGACAACGCGGCGTCCTATGCAATCTTCACAAACCAGATACGCCGCACATTCCATCTGCTTGGAACGCCTGGCAACCTGCCCGCATACTACCACTGCAAGATCGGATGCGACAGGACGGGAATCGTCTCCATGCTGCTTCTCGGCCTTTGCGGTGTCGACGAGGAGACGGTCTACCGCGACTACCTGGCGAGCTCGTTCGCGAAATGCGACGATTCGGCCCGAACGATGAATCGCGTTGACACGTTCTTCCGCTATCTCTACCGCGGCTACACGACGCAGGGCGACTGGCGTGGGCATTCCTATGGGCCTTCAATGGCGGCGCAGTGCCGTGCCTATCTCGAAATGTGCGGCGTGACGGACGCGGAGCTCGACAATATCACGACGGCCATGACAGGCGAGACGATGGCGCAGGTTCTTGCACGTGTCGACGCGGCAGAGGCAGCCGAGGGCTACCGTACCGTGAGCTTCGTCGCGTACCCCGGTTCTTCCGCGACGAACGGCGTCCGCAGGCTTGCCGCAGGCGAAGTTCCAACGGCGCCCGTCTCGAACGAGCCGACGCGGAGCGGCTTCACCTTCGCGGGCTGGGATGTTGCCGGCGAGTCCAATGGCGCCGTCTACGCCATCTGGACGGCTCAGTCCTCCGCGAAGACGACGGACATTTCCATCGACTTCTCGAATGCGGCCGCAAAGTCAGTTGACGTGCAGGAGGGCGTTCTCGACGTCGCCGCAGGCGCGGATTTCTCCGGCGGACTGCGCATCGGCGCCAAGGGTGCGGTGGCTATACGCACGACAGACGTAGATATCGCGCTTGCGGTCAACGACACGTTGCTCGTCCTCAAGTGCCCGGCACCGGTCTTCGACGTCGATGGCGACACGCTTGCCGACAGCGTGTTCCTCTACGGACATGTCTTCGGCTATACGCTCGCGTATGATTCGACGGCCGGCGGCATTGTCGCGACGGTGACGGACGTCGCCGACATCTCCTCGACGCGCTATGTCCGCTCGTGGATAGGCGGAAACGACGTTGGCAGCACTGCAGCGACGGTGCATATCGACAACGCGACACCGTGGAATGTCGGCAACCCATCCACGGCGGGCAGCATGGACGTCCTTGTCTTCTGCGGCGACGCGTGGATGTGCATGTACTATGCAAAGAATGCAAATCGTAACTGTCCCTCAGACGCAATTGCGATTCGCGGTGGAACACTGTCCATCTGCAGGACGAACAGCGAGCATCCTGGCATAGACCGCAGGCGTGTCGTCGGCAACGGAACGCTCCTCCTCGACCACGTCGGTTTTGAGTCCAATATCGCATGGGGGCTGTACTCCAGCGCGAATGTCGCGGTCGATTTCTCGAGCGTCCACAACAACTCCGACACATGGGCCAAGAACGCGACGTTCAACGGCGATGTCTACGTCACCAACGGGCAGCTTCGCTGCTACTCCGGCGTGACGTTCAACGGGAATGTATATTTTGGAAGCAGTTCATACGCGAACAGCAAAATCGAAAGCGCTGCAAACATAAACGGCACGTGGACGATCAAAGACACGACGGTTGACTTCTTTAACACGACACCCGTTATCGGCGCGAACGCAAAGCTCGTTCTGAAGGGGACAGGACGCTTGAGTAATTGCGCAGATGTCGGGTTCCCGACAGTCGTCCTCCAGGAGGATTCGCGCATGAGTTATGCAGATGCTTCTTCGATGGTAACGACCGACGGCACGATATTCGTCGATGATACGGCGACAATCGTTATGGCACCCGACGCGGTGTCGGATAGCGCGTCCGTTGTCGTTGCGTCCAATGCGACCATTGTCGTTGATGCGTCCGGCAGCGAGATTGCCGCCGGTGATTCGCTGACGCTCGCCGGGGTGTCGCTAGACGCGGAGGTGGATGTCGGCGATGTCGCCGTGACCGTCGTCGGGCTCCCCTACGTCTGGTCGGCAAGCCTCGACGGCGAGGGGCGCATTGTCGTGACCGCTACGGACGCCGCGACGGGGGCTTCGCGCTGGGTCGGCGGCGCGTCCGGAAACTGGAAAGACGCCGGCAACTGGTCGTTGGGCGTTCCCTCGGCTTCGCTCGACGCCGTCATCGACACCGACGCGACAATCTACTTCGACGGAAACAAGACGGTGGCGAGTCTTACCGTGAACTCCGACGTCGTGTTCGAAAGTACGAACACGGGAAGTGTCCATCCGACGGTCTACATCCATGAAGTTGACGGCACCGGAAAGATCGGGCTCTACCATGTGGGCTTCGAGGGCAACGGCGGCGACAGACGCATCGGGTCGGCGTCGGGGAATGCCCTCACGATCGAGTTCGACATCCTCAGCACCGACTCGTGGCTCAAGAATGTCAGCGTCTATGCGCCGTTGACCGGTTCCGGCTATGCGCGTCTGTATGAAGGGACGAAACTCTACGGCGACAACTCGGGCTTCACGGGGAAAGTTCGCAAGGACGATGCTGATGTCCGTTTCATGACGCCTGAGTCTGGCTTCACGAATGCGTCCGATATCGAAATATACGGCACGCTGTGGCTGTGGTTTGACGAAGGAACGATTTACCTTGGCGGCAATGTCAGCATGCGGTCCAGCGGCAATCGCGGCATCAACATGCCGGTCGGCGCGGCGACATCCGAGAACGGCGTCACGCTTGTTCTTGGCGGGGGTGACGGAACGGTCAATCTTTACGAAGAATCCGGAAAGAATCCGTACCAGTTCTACACGAACGAAAGCAATTGGACGCCGGGATGCTCGAATGCCACGGTGCGCAAGATTGGCACGGGGACAATGACCTGCCGCATAATGGGCGCCTACAACTTCTCGGCCGAGGAAGGAACGACCAATTTCACGCTCGACAATTCGTCCGCAGTCGTATCGGTTGCGGCAGGCGCTGCCATCGGCGGCGGTGTGATGGTCGGCTCTCTTGACATGGCCGAGGGGGCATTCTTTGTGCCGGCTATCACCTACACGGCGGCAGTAGAGGCTGTCGAGGACGACCCGGAAACGGTGGAGGACGAGACCGCAGCGGCGGTGCCCGCCACCTCGACAATCACGCCGCTGACAGTGACGGGAACGGCGATGGTTGGCGGCATGATCGTGCGCATTGACGACACCGACAAGTTGCTGGCGACGAGCAGCCCCTATACGCTGATCTCGGCGGGGGCGTTGAGCGGCACCGTGGAGCGCATAGCCGTGGATTCGGAAGGGAATCGGGTCGACGCGGGCGACGGCAATATTTGGTTGGCGAAAAAGTCGGGAAATGCCGTTGTTCTTCGGGCGGGCCGCGAGAATCCAGGCTTTATTTTGACCGTACACTGATGCGCGCACTCGGCAGAATTGGCTGTGTCGCGGCCGCGGCGGTGTGGGCCGTTGCGGCGGGCGCGGCGGATACGCCGCCGTCGGCCCGCAATTCGGACGGGAAGAAGTTCGTCCATCCCGGCATCTTCTACACGCAGGGCGACTTCGACCGCATGCGTGCGATGGTTGCGGCCGGCAAGGAGCCGTGGAAGCGTTGCTTCGAGGGTCTCAAAGCGAGCAGGACGACAGGATCTGGCGCGTTCGCGCGCGGACGCGGCGGCGAGATCCCGGCGGGCGGCTTCAATGCGACCATCGGCTTCGACGGACGCCACGCGCACGACCTCGCGCTCATGTGGAAGCTGACGGACGACGAGAACTATGCGATCAAGGTGCGCGACATCCTGATTCAGAGCTCCACCTACACCAGCGCGAGCTGGGCGGGGACAGGTCCATTGGACAACGGGAAGATATACCTCCTCGTCGAGGCCGCCGAGATGCTGCGCGACTATCCCGGCTGGGCGCAGGCAGACCGCGAACGGTTTGCAAAAGTCCTTCGAGAGGTCTTCTATCCGCACATCTGCAATGGCGACATCATGCGCTGGGGCAACCAGGGACTGACCGCATGGCATGGAGTCCTCGCGATGGCGATTTTTCTCGACGACGCGAAGATGTACGACCGTGTCTGGAACTGCGTGATGGGGCTTCCTCATCGCGAAGACGACGCGCCCTATCCCTCCGGCGGCGTCTGGAAGCCCGACTGGCCGGCGAACTACGGCGAGTTTTGTATCGAGCGCACCAAGCCGCCCGCGTTTGGCAATGAGCTGGATTACCCCTACGACGACAGGCTCCAGTACTACATCTACGCCAACGGACAGGGCGAGGAGTCGTGTCGCGACCAGCCGCATGCGATGTACGGACTCTTCCAGATGGTGGCGCTCGCCGAAATCTTCTGGAACCAGGGCGATGACCTCTACGGCGCGCTCGACAACCGCATTTTGCTGGGGCTTGAATGGTCGCTTCGCTACAACATGAGCGATTGGGAGCCGAAGGGCTACACCGACAAGGAGGAGGAGGCGACGTTCGAAAACGAGCTGTTCTACCACGCGCGGACAAGGAACAGCCGCTGGAGCGCGCTCAAGCCGTCGACACATGGCCGCGGTGCGGACGGCGGATGCGCTGCGCCGAAGACTGCCGCGCTGATGCATTATGCGGTGCGCAAAGGGCTGCCGTCCAAGCGGATGGAGTGGCTTTTGAAGTGCGTCAAGCGCCAGCACGAGAACAACGGCTTCGAGAGCTGGGGGTTCGGCGCGTGGTACTATGAATGGGAGGGCTGGGGCTCGCTCACAAAAATGCGCACGAAATGGCAGCGGGGCGATCCCGGCACGTGGAAGGATGGTGCGCGTGTTTCGGGAGCGCACAAAGTGCCGTGCGCCATCGATGCCGTCGACTACGATTTCTTGCCTCTCACCGGCGGAAGCGGACGTCCGACGGCGCATTATCCGGGCGCTGTCGCGAAGAAGTCGGAATACCGCACAGACGCCGTAGTTCCAATCGGATGCAAGGACGGGAATCACTACCTCGACGCGCTCAGGAAGGGCGAGTGGTGCGACTATACGCTCTCGGTCTCCGAAGCGGGAAGATACAGAATTGTCGCGCGCTGTCGCAATCTTGGACCGCTTCAGCTATCCGCAAGCGTGGACGGCGGGAGGCCCGTCTCTGCGCGTTTCACCGAAAGTGGGTCGATGCGCGATGCAGTCGTCGGGACGCTTGACATCCCCGCTGGATCTCCCGTTCTGCGCATCGAAGTCGGCGCTGCGTCCGCCGAGAGACTGCATGTGATAAAAGTCGAGAGGGCAGCCCTCTGACACGCAATCCCAGTTCCAAATGGGGGATGGCGAGAAAACCATCGTCTTGCTAAAATACAGGCATGATAGCGACAATACTAGCTGCCGTGTTCTTTACGACGACCGAGAGCGAGGGATGGACGGAAAACACCGTCGATTCCGCAAGCCCCGCCGAAAACGCCCGCGTGCTTTTCGAGACCGACGGCAAGACGCCGCGCGCGGGCTCGATGCCGTGGCGCGCGTGGGGCACGACGTTCAACGAACTCGACCTCGACGCGCTGAAGCTTCTCAAGGAGCAAGAGCGCGAGGAGATCATGCAGAAGCTCTTCGCGCCAGACGGCGACTTGAAGTTTACCCGCGGGCGGCTCACGATGAACGCGAACGACTATTCGCGCGCGTGGTATTCGTGCAGCGAGGTTGAGGGCGATTTCGAACTCAAGCATTTCAACATTGAACACGACAAGACGAACCAGATTGCGCTCATCAAGATGGCGCAGAAGTACAATCCGAACCTCGTCTTCTGGGTGAGCCCCTGGTCGCCTCCCGCGTGGATGAAGATCAACAAAGACTATTGCGTAGTCTCGTCGAAGTTCAACAACCAGCCAAAGGAGAAGGACGCGCTCCTCTTCGGCGGCGACACCGGGGAAATCGACCCCAACGAGATGTGGCTTGAAGGCGACCGCCGCAAGCTCTTCCCGCGCCGCCTCGCGACGCAAAACTACTTCATCCAGGAGCCCGAGTACCTTCAGGCCTACGCCGACATGTTCGCGAAGTTCGTCGAGCTCTACGCCGCCGAGGGCGTCAAGATCGACCGCGTCATGTACCAGAACGAGGCGTACTCCTACACGCCTTATCCAGGCTGCCCCTGGACGGCGGAAGGAACTGTCCATTTCAACCGCGACTACCTCGCGCCGACGCTCAAGGCGAAGTGTCCGGGCGTGCGGCTCTACCTCGGCACGATCAACACAAACCGCAGGGGATACATCGAGCAGATCGTCGACGCACCTGGCGTTCTCGACTGCATCGACGGCTTCGGATTCCAGTGGGAGGGCCGCGAAATAATGGAGGCGGTCACGGACAAGTACGTGGGCAAGCACCGCATCTGCTCGGAGTCGGAGTGCGGCAACGGGCAGATGGACTGGCGGGCGGCCGAGCACACGTCGTGGCTCATCTTCCGCAACCTCGCGCACGGCGCGGATGAGTGGTACAACTGGAATTTCATACTTTGCGACCAGGGACGCTCACCATGGGGCTGGAAGCAGAATGCGCTGATCCGCGTGCGCTCGTCGAACCGCACGTTCTCGTTTCGTCCGGAATACTACGCCGTCAAGCACTTCTCCCACTTCGTGAAACCCGGCGCAATCCAGCTCGCGTACACGCCGTGGACCGACAAGGTAAAGGCGCTTTGCTACCGCAATCCCGACGGTGGCATCGTAGTCGTGATGACAAACTGGGCGGACGCCGAGCGGCGCGTTTCGTTCACGGTCGCCGACCAGTTCTATTCGCTCGCACTCAAACCGCATTCGTTCAATACGGTGACGCTATGAAGAAAATCGCAGTTTTATGTTTCGCAGTTGCGACGTGCTTCTACGCCTGCGCGACGGAGACGGACATCCACAACGCGGGGTTGGCCACGCGCAAGGCGTGGGTGGAACTTGCGGAGCGACTGGCGTTGCCGGTCCTGAAGCCGATGGCGGAGGGACGGCTTCACGAGAAACTGAATTACGAGAAGGGCACCTTGGAGATTTCGCCGTCCTGGGACGGGCGCTCGAAGGAGGTTGCCTACATGGAGGCGTTTGCGCGCCTGATGGCGGGCATCGCGCCGTGGCTCGCCCTGCCCGACGACGGCACCGAGGAGGGCGCGAAGCGCGCCGAAATTCGCGCGCTCGCGCTGAAGGCGTATGCGAACGCGGTAGATCCTGAAAGCCCCGACTACCTTGGATGGAGCGCGGGCGGACAGACGCTTGTGGACGCCGCGTATCTCGTCGAGAGCTTCTTCCGCGCGTGGGATGCGCTGTGGGTGCCGCTCGACGACAAGACGAAGGAACGCTACGTAAAGGAGGTGTCCGCTCTTCGTCGCTACACTCCGCCATATCAGAACTGGCTCCTTTTTGTAGCGATGGAGGAGTGCTTCCTAATGCGCGCTCGTGCGCAGTTCGACGAATACCGCATGCGCTTCGGACTCTACAAGGTCGAGGAATGGTATGTCGGAGACGGCTGGTATTCCGACGGGCCGTCCTTCGCATTCGACTACTACAATTCCTACGTGATCCAGCCGATGTATTTCGAATGCGTCGAAGAGCTCTGCCGGGCGAAAAGGTGGTCCATCCCTTATCGCGACGCCAGTGGAAAGAGGTGCAATGCGGGCGAACGGCTCGTCGACGTGAAAAGGCGCATGCAGAAATATTCCGTCATCCTCGAGCGGCTGGTAAGTCCGGAGGGCGCGTATCCCGTTTTCGGGCGCTCCATCCCCTACCGCATGGCCGTCTTCCATCCGCTGTCGCTTCTCGCATGGCGCAAGGAACTGCCGAAGGAACTTTCCGAGGGGCAGGTCCGCGCCGCGCTTGACGCAGTTCGCAAACGGATGTTCGGCGACGGACGGAACTTCAACCCCGGCGGATTCCTCACGCTTGGCTTCAACGGTTCTCAGCCCGATTCGAGCGACCGATACACGAACAACGGTTCGCTTTACGTGACTTCGCTTTTCCTCTTGCCGCTCGGTTTGCCTGCAAGCGATTCTTTCTGGACCTGTCCCGACGAACCATGGACAAGCGTCAAGGCCTGGTCCGGCGAGAGCTTCCCGAAGGACCACAAGTGGCCGATCAATCCGCAGCCGCTCTACTGGGAATGAAACAAGGGTTGGCCAATGAAACTCGTTGTTGCATTGATGGTTGCGATCTCGTGTGTTGTCTGCGTTAGTCCGGCGGCAAAGGCGGATGTGCCGCATGTCTTCATCTGGACAGGCGAAGGGAAGGACAACAAGTGGGATACGCCGCAGAACTGGGGAACGGGGAATGGGGAACGGGAAACGGGGAATTGTGTACCGGGGCGGCTTGATACCGTGAGACTGCTTAAAGACGCCACCATCGATCTTGAGCGCGACAGGATGGTGTCGAACATCCTCTTTTCCGCTAAGGTGATCCTTGCCGGGGGAGCGGTCCATGCGCAGAACACGATTGGACGTGGCGCGAACGGAAAGCTTGGCGTAAGGGCGTGGAGTCTTCTTGGAAAAGTGAAGCTTTCCGAAGGTGCCGTTGTTGCTCCCTTGCGCGGGACTGCTGGCTATCGGGGCGTGCTGCAGGAAGACGCGAAGGGCGTAACGCGCGTCGTTCTGACACGTCCGCCGGCGTCGTTCGCCTGGACAGGCGCGGCAGGCGACGGCAAGTGGTGCAATGAAAAGAACTGGAACGCGAACGGACGTCCCGCTGTGGAAACGCCGAGCGACATAGACGCCGTGCTGTTTGCCGGCAAGTTGCGAAAAGGATCCAAGGAGCTGGAGGTGGAGCTTCCAGGCGGACTGACGGTCGTGTCCAATCTTGTGGCGGAAATTCCGATAAGGTGGAGGAGCGCGAAGTCGATGGATGCGCTCGGCGGCGGCGGCGCGAATCTCGACATTCTCGACATCTCGGGAAACGATTCGTTTGTCGTTCGCGGCGATGCTCGTATCTGCATCAAGGGCGGCGCGGAGAAAACGGAGATCGTGGCGACGAAAGGCACTGTTCTTGCCCTGGCTGCGCATGGCGGCAAGCACTACAAGAGCGTGACGATCGAGGACGGTGCGGAACTGGTACCTTACGACTGGGTCGTTGAAATCGACAAGCTCGTCTTCAAGGGCGCGAACAAGGTGCGCTTCTGGCCGCCGCGCCATTTCAACCGCTGGCGTCCGATTTGGATGATCCATGCAAAGCGCCTCGAAGGCAAGCCCAATATCTTTGCCGACGACATGTCGCATTGGAACGGCAATGTCGAAAAGCTGGGCGACGGAACGACGGCACTTGCAATAAGCTTCAAGTTTTAGTCATGAAAAACCAGCTTGCCATTTTTGTGATGTTTGCGGCGACGGCCCTTTTCGCGGATGCGGAGAAGGGCGAGTTCTCTCCGCCGATGCGGGGAGAGAAAGATCCGTTTCCCGCCAGATCGACGGGATACAACTCGCGCAAGCTGCAGATGGAGAATCTCGGGCGCGGCGTGGTGGCGGTGCGCACGGGCAAGGAGGGAAAGGACGTCTGGGTGACCTGGCGCTACCGCTCCATTGACCCGACGAACATCTGCTTCGACGTTTATCGCAACGGCGAAAAGATTACGTCCGAGCCTATCGCAAATGCGACTTGGTTCCTCGACAAGGACGCATGGAAAGGCGCGGCGATTGAATATGAGGTGCGGTCTGTCTTGTTTAGCCGCAAAGAACGCAAAGAACACAAATGGGAAGGTCACGAAATCAGGTATGAGCATGGGAAATGGGTCATGCCGGCGGATGCGCCGATTGGCGCGATCGACATCCCAATCGAAGAGCCGCCGGAGGACGTATTGCCCGACGGCTCGCGCCACGGCCACCATGCGAATGACTGTTCCTGCGGCGATGTCGACGGAGACGGCGAATACGAAATCTTCCTAAAATACGAATCAAACGCCTCGCGCGACAATATCGGCGGCGATACGGGTCGCACTTGGTTCTACTGTTTGAAGCTCGACGGCAAGTGTCTCTGGCGCGTCAACATGGGCTTCAACCTCAATGCGGGTCCGCACTATCAGCCGTTCGTTGTCGCGGACTTCGACTGCGATGGCAAAGCCGAGATGATCGTCCGCACCGCGCCGGGAACGGTGGACGGAACGGGAAGGGTGCTTACGGACGCGGGCGTGTGGGCTTCGCCAGACAAGGTGGAGTTCCTCAAGCCGGAAAACACGATTCTCGTCTGCGACGCGAACTTTAAGGCGTCCGACAAGACGGTCGGCGACTATCGGCGCGGCGGACATCCGCTTGAGGCACCAGAGTTCCTGACAGTCTTCGACGGCAAGACCGGCAAGGCTCTCGACACTGTGAAGTACGATCCGCCGTTTGGCAATCCTTGGATATGGGGCGACCATGCGAAGTCAATCGGCAACCGTTCGCATCGCTTCCTCGCGTCGACCGCCTATCTTGACGGCGTGCATCCTTCCGCCGTGATGTGCCGTGGCTACTACAACCGTACTTGTCTTGTCGCATGGGACTGGGATGGACACAACCTTCGCGAGCGCTGGTTCTTCGATTCGGAAGCTCCGCGCTGGCGCGGCAAGGGCTTCGGCTGCCAGGGGTTCCACAACCTCCGCGTCTGCGACGTCGATTTCGATGGCAAGGACGAGATAATCTACGGCTCGATGACAGTGGATGACGACGGCACGGGACTCTACACGTCCGGCTACGGACACGGCGACCAGATTCATCTTGTGCAAACCACGCCCAACCACATCGGCCTACAGATATTCACCTGCCAGGAGCACGGCGAGACGGGCGTCGTCCTGCGCGATGCGAAGACGGGAAAGACCATCTGGCGCGTGCTGAACGGACGCGACGTCGGCAACTGCCTCGCGTGCGACATCGACGCGTCGTCGTCCGGCCACGAGTTCTTCGCGGCATCCAGCATCGGCCTCCACGATGCGAACGGGCGTTGGCTGGGACTTGCCCGTGGAACCGGGATGTACTACCAGACGCTTAGAATGGCGATTTGGTGGCGCGGCGACCTTTGCCGCGATCTCCTGCCGGGCTCGGACGGCGTATGGGGCTACAGCATCCGCGGACGCGGCACGTGGCTCGTGACGAAGTTCGAGGATTGCGCTGCGAACAACGCGTCGAAGGGCAATCCGTGCCTCGTCGTGGACCTTCTCGGCGACTGGCGCGAGGAGGTGCTGTACCGTCGCGCGGACAACAAGGCGCTTCGCCTTTACGTGTCGACGATTCCGACGTCCTACCGTTTCTGGTCGATGATGGAAGACCCCTGCTACCGCAATTCCGTTGCCGCCGAGAACGCGGGCTACAACGTCTGCCCCGAGCCGTCGTTCTACTTCGGCCCTGACCTCAAGGGCCGCGGCATCTGGTTCAAGGGCTGCTACATCCCCTGACGGACTGTCCATTTGGGTGATTGGCGTTTTCGGCCAGATTTGAGGCAATGCACACAAACGAAAGGAGCGTGTATCATGTTCAATGTCACGCTCGTTGCCAACGACACCGAGCCGCAGGCGCGGCTCGTGTTGAGGATGGGGCAACCAGCGGGGTCAGCCATCGTTCGTGCGCTTCCCCGGCGGCTGCTGGGTCGAAGGCGAAACGATGAAGGAGGCCTACCGCTGGAAGACGACAATCGGCGACAAGTGGTACCGCCGCACGCAGTGGAACATCTGGAAGTACTGGTCGACGAACGGCGTCGGGTTCCACGAATACCTGCTCCTTTGCGAGGCGCTGAAATTGACTTCGACGGCACTGACACCCTGCCGCCGAAGTCGCTCACGATCTACAGATTTTAGCCGATTCAGAGCGTTTCGACGACGGTCAGGCTGCAGGCGGGAAGGGCGATCGAACCGGAAAGCACCGCTTCCGAGACGACGGGCTTGCACTTCTCGATGCCGTCGTTGACGTCGAGCTTGTCGCCCGCGAGCGTCGTCACCTTGGCCTTGCCGGAAAGGTTGATCGCGACTTCGCGCGGCGAATCTGCCGCGTTGACGATCTTGACGATGCGCTTGCCGCTCTTGATGCCGGCGCTCGCGTAGAGGGATTCGCCTTCGACCTTGACGGAGACCGTGCGGTCCGGACGGTTGAGCGAGAAGAGCTGCTGGACGTAGTAGTTCGGCGTCGCCCAGCTCTCGGTGCCGTCGAACCAGATGAGGTTGGGCGTCCACTGGTCATGACTCTTGCGGGCGAAAAGCGGCGCGTAGCT
>JAEEGL016842931.1_pt1 | contig 14385 bp, 12 predicted proteins | sample 9134231 | NCBI WGS metagenome assembly JAEEGL01 (sample SAMN16246548, study PRJNA631951) | gut metagenome | biome: gut microbiome; feature: rumen; material: fiber-attached | host: Bos | place: Iran: Karaj | collected 2018-10
CATAAAGGATTCAAGTCTTTCGTCAACTCGTATTGAGGATATAACAACACCTAAGCTTGAAGAAATGCTCCTGGAGATTATAAAAAAGAATGATCTTAAAGAAAAGTTTGCAAGTAATATTCTTGGCTATATTAATCAGGTAATGTTCTATGCATGTCGTAACAGATATATAAAAGAAAATCCAGCAGATTACATGGACAGATCTTTAATACTATCTGTATGCACTTTTGTTCCACCTAAGAATGATTCTGATAGGGTTCTGTCCAGAGGTGAGTTTTCGGCATTAAGAAGTCACGTGCTATATATGCAAAACAGAAATCCTGATTATATACCTAATTATGCTATAGAACTAGCAATGTACACAGGTATGCGTGTTGGTGAGATTGCAGCTCTAAAATGGTCTTGCATTGATGAAGAAAATGGTTTGATTCATATTGATTTTTCTGAGCATCGTAGTGATTTTAGTGTTATACCATCTGAATTAGTATTAGGTGAACCTAAGAACTGTAGACATAGAACTTTTCATATGAAAGATAATATAAAGCATGTTTTCGAAAAGGTTAAGAGCATTCGATACTCTGGTGAAAATGATTTTGTTTTTGTCAGAGAAGATGGATCAAGATATACTGGACATAATATTGGCAGTGCGGTAGATAGAAGAGCAAAAGAAGTTTGTATAAAAACAGTATCTATACATGGAATAAGAAGAACAGTATCTTCACTTCTAAACGAAGTGTTACCACGAAGAGTTGTAGCTGAATTGTTGGGACATTCTGAGAGGGTAAATGATCAGCACTACGATTACTCAACAGCAGAAAATGGTGAAAAAATAAGGGCGATTGACACACTGTTCCCAAGTGTTCCCAATACTGTAGATTATAGATCAAAAACAAAAAAGACCGGAAGCGCCTAAAATAGACGTTTCCGGATCTTAAAACCTAGTAGCGAGAGGGGGACTTGAACCCTCGACACCGCGGGTATGAACCGCGTGCTCTAGCCAGCTGAGCTACCTCGCCATATGTGGTGCTTGTCGCAACCGACTAGGATAATATACCTCAAATACTAGTATGTTGTCAACAAGAAAATTCGATTTTTTTAGAATATTTTTTGGCTGAAACTATAATTATGGAATTAGGTACAAAAATTATTGTAAAATAGAAATGTATTATGTTCTAAAAAAGACAAATAGTAGGAGAGTAGCAGTATGGAAGCAATTGTGGGAAATACCTTTTACTTTGACTTTGAGGTGGCGCTCATAGAGTTCTTGCAGAGGGTACTTGGAGAGAATGTTATAAATATAATTTCCGAGTTCTCTTTGCTGGGAGAAGAGATCGCGCTGGTTGCGATTCTTGGCTTTGTTTATTGGAGCTATGACAAGAAGATGGGGACATATCTTGGGACGACAATGATCCTGGGAATTACTTTTACTTCATTTGTGAAAAACGTGTTTTGCAGAAGAAGGCCTTACTTTGATAATCCCGGGGTGAAGTGCCTTAGGCCTTTTAAACCGGAAGCTGATATTTACGACATTTCGGTGCAGGAGTTCTCGTGTCCAAGTGGTCATTCGACAAATGCTGTGACCGGATATTCATCCATGGCCTATTACAAAAAGAAAAACAAATGGCTTACAGCTATTGGAATCATCGTCCCTGTTCTTATTGGACTATCAAGAGTGACTGTGGGAGTGCACTATCCGACAGATGTAATGCTTGGCTGGATAGTAGGACTTATCTGTATGTTTGGCGCGGCAGCCCTTTGCAATAAAGTCAGCGAGGACAAATTGTGGATTTCGCACCTTATTATCTTTCTCGTATCTCTTACAGGATTCTTTTTCTGCAGAACGGATGACTATTTCTCCAGCATCGGAATGATGGCAGGCTTTTTCCTTACCATCCATTTTGAGAAAAAGTTTGTGAACTTCAAAAACACAAAAAAGCCTGTGCGCGCAGTACTTAGAGTAATCGTAGGAGCTGGAATATTCATAGCCTTTAATACACTGGCAAAAATGCCTTTTTCTAAAGAGTTTCTATCAAGCGGAACCTTTCTTGCGCATCTGGTTCGAAGTGTAAGATATTTCCTTGGCCTTTTCCTGATAACCGGAGTATACCCGATGATATTTGCAAAGCTTGATAAGTTCTGGAAGGAAGAAACTGCTGAATAAGGAGGAATAGATATGTGGGCATTTGAAACATCTTTTTATCAGATATATACACTTGGATTTTGCGGAGCTCCCTTTGAAAATGATGGAATACAAGAGCACAGGATATTAAAGGTTCTGGACTGGATTCCTCATTTGAAAAAACTGGGAGTAGGAGCTGTTTTATTTAATCCTGTGTTTGAGTCAGATACTCATGGCTATAACACCAGGGACTATCGTAAAATAGACGTGCGCCTTGGAACTAACGAGGATTTTAAAAAGGTCTGCGACGAACTTCACAAGGAAGGCATAAGAATTGTTCTGGATGCAGTCTTTAACCATGCCGGAAGAGGCTTCTATGGATTTACAGATGTTCTTGAAAAAAGGTGGGATTCCCCCTACAAGGACTGGTTTAACATAAACTTTGACGGAAACGATGGCTACAACGACGGACTGTGGTACGAGGGCTGGGAAGGACACTACGACCTGGTAAAACTGAACCTTCGAAATCCGGCTGTCTGCGACTACCTTCTTGAGAGCGCCAAATTCTGGGTGGACGAATTTGGAATTGACGGATTAAGGCTTGATGTTGCGTATTGCCTTGACACTGAATTTATAAAGAGACTTCGCCGTGAGAGTGCTTCCTGGAAGGAGGACTTCTTCCTGGTGGGAGAGATGATAGGCGGCGATTACAAAAAGATCATGTCGGATGAGCTTTGCCACAGCGCCACAAACTACGAGTGTTACAAGGGAATGTTCTCTGCTTTTAACAGCATGAATCTCTTTGAGATAGTTCATTCTCTTCTTCGCCAGTTTGGCCCTGAGAACTGGACCTTATACAGAGGAAAGCACCTGCTTTCTTTTGTGGACAACCATGACGTAAGCAGGATTGCCAGCATTCTTCAGAATCCGCATCATTCAAAGCTTATCTATACGCTGATGTTTGGTATGCCCGGTATTCCTACAATTTACTATGGCAGTGAGTGGGGCACAAAGGCAGATAAATCACAGGGAGATCCGGCTCTTCGCCCATGCTTTGAAAAGCCTGAATGGAATGAGCTCACAGATACTATCGCAGCTCTCTGCAGGGCAAAAGAGGCGTCAAAAGCCCTTAACTATGGCGAATTTAAGTCGTTGTTATTAACCAACAGGCAGTGCATATTTGAAAGAGAATGTGAGGGCGACAGAGTCCTTGTTGTGATAAACGCTGATGAGAATCCATTCCATGCACACTTTGATGCAAGAGCAGGCAGGGCAAAAGACCTTGTATCAGGAGTAGAAGTAGACTTTGGAGGCGGACTGGAAATTCCGGGATATACAGCATATATCCTGCAGCCCTTTTAAATCATAAAAATGGACAGCACAAAGCCGAGGAAGAATTTCCTCGGCTTTGTTCGTTAAGAGAAAATTGGTATGAAGAAGGAACAATAAAATCCTGTTAATCATTTATCTCAAAGTCTATGATATTGCCTGTTGCAACCTCGATATCATAGCTGTATTCTACGAATCCAACCCTGAATTTAACTTCGTAAACTTCAATTCCGTCCTCGTAGTTTGATTTTACAATTGTATAAAGAGTATCTTCCTTGTCGTAACCAGCGTGATTTAGTGCGATATTAAGCGCGTCATCGGAAGGAAGTCTGTTTACAGTTACTGTGGGCTCTGACCTTAAAAGACTGTCTGCTACAGCCTTAAGCGCAGCCTGTGCATCAACCTTGACTTCTCTTTCTACACTTAAGATCTTTCCGTTTGAAGCATCAACCTCATATTCGTATTCTGTAAGTCCTTTGCTAAAAGTCAGCTCATACTCGGTTTTTCCGTTCTCAATGTCCTTCTTTTCCTTAGAAAAAGAAACCTCACCGGCTGATAGACCCTCGTTATCAAGAGCGAGCTGCTTTGCCTGCTCAAGCGAAAGCGTTGCTGCCATGGCTGAAATTGATGTAGCCCAGAATGTCAAAGCTGTAAGCGTAAGAGCAAGTGCTCTTGAAATTGTACTTTTTTTCATAATTGGTAACCCCCTCAGATTGGATTTGTCATTTGATAAAACTATGTTAGCATTCTGAATATCACAGAAATGTCACACCGGAAAATCAAATTCTTAAAATTTTGTTTGCTGTATAAACTAACGTGCTATCGTGTTATGATTAACATATATGCGTTAATCAATGACGGACAAAACAGAAAGGCACAATATGAAGATTCACGTAGACAAGCTATACAAAGACAACAGAATAAGCGAGCTGATGGGGCTTGGAATCCCTTTTGAAAAAGGTAAGCTCTTCCAAAAGGACATCGGATCATTATGTATTAAGGACAGAGAAAAGAGGCTTCCGTCCCAGATCAAAGTTACATCAAGCTGGGAGGATGGATCTGTAAGGTTCATTTATGCCAGATTCCTGGCAGATTTACCTGGCAACAGCAAAAAAGATTTCGAGTTATGCTCAGAAAACATGGCTTCAGAAAAAGAAGTAGAAGAGCAGGAACGAATCACCATACAAAAAGAAGATGACAAAATAAAGCTATGTAACGGTCCGCTTATCTTTACTGTTAAGGATGCTTCAAAAGGGCTTTTTTCAGAGCTTGTGTTTGGTGACAAAAGGTTTGTGGAGGATCAGTTTATAGGCCCTCTTGTTACCATTGAAAAGACAGAGCTGGAGACCTTATTTGATAGCTTTAGTGTTATAGAAGAAGGCCCGGTATATGCTCTTATCGAAGGAAAAGGAAGGCTGATAGACAAGGCAGACAGCTGCAAGTTTACCGGAGAAGGTCTTCACTTTACCATGAGAATTGCAGTAACTTTAGGAAAGCCTTATCTGGATATTTCTTATAGATTTTTTAACTGTACTGATGGAGACATAAAGCCTGACAGCATTGTCTTTGCAGTAAATCTAAAAAACGGTCAGAAGCTGGATCTTACGAGTCCGCCTATCATGGGGGCGAAAGTTGATTCAACGGGCTGCGGAGATGCCAACACTTCTTCTGTAAATGAAAATGTGTTTATAACAACCGGAACAGGAGAAATCGGAAGCTTTGATTTTGGCAAAGACGATGAAAATTCACAGGCGATAAATGCAGTACGAAGCTGTGTCGGAAAATCAAACTACAAAACAGAGTTTAAGATAAGCTCTACAGGCGAGACAGTTGCAAACAGGATAAGTGCCGAGCAGCTCGTCGGAGAAGCTAATGAGCACTTTGCAGAGGTTTTTTATGGGACCTTTTTTGCTGATGCTACCAATCCTGAGGCTGACCTGGGAGTTTGTGCAACTGTATTCCAGGCTTTCCAGAATTTCCCAAAGGCGGTAAAAGCTGATGACAAGGCTGTTTATGTTTATCTGATCCCGGATCAGGTGACTGACGCAGACAAGACCAAGGCTGAAAGCGTTGTTTTTTCCTCGGGAATGGCTAGAGAGCAGAGATTTCTTTTACACTTCCACAGCGCAGAAGAGCCACTTTACGAGCTGGATAACAGGAGTATTATCTATCAGATGCCGGATACTGCCTATGTTGATCCGGAGGTTTTTGCCTGTGCAGATGTATTTCCTGACATTTTCCTTGAAAGAGATAAGCAGCTTGAGGATGTTGAGACTGCTCTTATAGATAAGGCTGATGCTCATGCAAGATGCTACGGGATGCTGAATTTCGGAGACGGACCGGATCCGGGATACACCAAGCAGGGCAGAGGCGGAGGAAGGCTTGTATGGACTAACAATGAGTATGATTATCCTCACGCCATGTTCATGATGTACGCAAGAAGCGGAATCCGCAGGTTTTTGGACTATGGAAAAGCTGCAGCCTCGCATTGGCTGGATGTTGATATTTGCCATTACAGCAGCAACCCTCTTCATATAAACGGACAGTGGGAGCACACCAGAAAGCATGCCGGCGGTTCTGAGGAAGGCAATGGATGCAAGGGAGTAATGGTCTGCAGCCACGAATGGGTGGAAGGCCTTATAGACTATTACCACTTTACGGGTGATGAGAAGGCCTACGAAGCAGCCATTGGAATAGGTGAAAATGTTCTAAGGCTTCTTGATACTCCAATGTATCAGACTGCAGGAGAGAGCAGCGCCAGAGAGACAGGCTGGGCGCTTAGGACCCTCACAGCTCTATACATCGAAACTCACGATAAGAAGTGGACAACAAAGTGCGAATGGATACTTGGACAGTTCAGAGCCTGGAATGATAAGTATGGAAACTGGCTATCACCCTATACCGATAATACAACCATAAGAGTCGGCTTTATGATATCCGTTGCTCTGGGTTCGCTTATGCGCTACTACAGAGTATTTCCTGATGAGAACCTTAAAAAGATGATGCTTGATGCAGTGGACGACCTTATAGAGAACGCAGTTACGCCTTACGGACTTTTTTACTATAAAGAGCTTCCGAGTCTTTCAAGAAACGGAAACAATACCCTGCTTCTTGAATCAATGTGCATAGGCTATGAACTCACCGGCGATGAAATGTATCTGGAAAAGGGGATTAAGACCTTTAAAAAAGGTATCAGACCCGATGGGACAAGCGCTGTAGGAGATAAGGTTATCTGCGAAGATGCTGTGCTTGTGGGAAAAGGAGCACCCAAGACCTTTGCCCAGAGTTTTTTACCTCTGGCCTACTTTTACACATTGGCTGTACGGGCAAAAAAGTTGTTGGAATAACGTTTTTATAATATAATTAATATATGGAAATACGGACACCTTTAATCGCAATATTGGTATTATCCACACTGCTTGCTATCTATGTAAGAAAGAATATGCTGCAGCTTTCTTCAGCGCGCATTTTTTTCATTTTCATAATAGTAGCGTATATAAATATAGTCACAGAGGTAGTTGAGTGCCTGGTATTTATTTATCTGGATAACACCTTCATGATCCTTCGGCGAGCGACGCAAAATATCTATGTTGCGACGCTTCTTGCTGCGGCCTATGTGATGTCGGTCTACGTCTATTCGAAGCTTACCATGGGCAGACTGATTTCCAAAAAAGTTGCGCTTCTTATGGCAATTCCCATGGTTTCAGGATGGGGAGTGGTACTGTTTGGAGAGGTCAGCTATGCCAGAAATGCAGCAGGATCCTATTATAGCCTTGGTTCTGCGATTTATTACTGCTATTTCATAGGCTTTTTGTATATTTTTGCAACACTTATCGGTGTGATTATCTTTAGGGGCAGGATGAATAAAGAGGAGAGCAGATCCGTTCTGGTAGGACTGCTTATCTGGGCTGTGCTTGCCTTTTTCCAGTTCGTGAATCATGGCTTCCAGGTTTCTTCGATAGCAATGATGCTTATGGGCCTGGTGCTGTTTCTTTCAATCGAGAATCCGAAAGAATACTACGAAAAGTCAGTTAATAGTGTTCTCAACAGAGACGCATGTATTCTGATGCTGGCTGAGAGGTTTGCTGCAAAGAAAGGATTTTTTATACTCTCTGTTATTTTTACCGGAAAGACCAATGTCCTGACAGGAACAGACAGAGAACAGCTAAATGAGCTTCAGGGAAAAATATCGGAGCTGGCTGCTTACCAGATTGATGCAGTTGCCTATGCATCCTATTGGAATACTCTAAGCTTTGTGGTAAATACCCCTGAGAAGGTAGAAAAGTTCATGAATCTGGTGAACAATTTCGATGACACAGGAGGTATTTACAAGATAACCTTCAGTGTTCTCGAGGTACCCAAATGTACAGATGATCTGGACAGAGCAGTACAGATTCTTGACTATGTTTCCAGCGATTATGTTTTTACCCAGTCCTCGCCTAATCTTGTCATAGATCAGGACGTTGTGGACAAGATGATCTACAGAAACAGCATAGAGGATATTGTGAGACAGGCGGTTAAGAGCAAAGCCTTTGATGTCTATTACCAGCCTATCCTCTGCGTAAAGGACGGAGCATTTTCATCAGCTGAGGCTCTTGTAAGACTTAGAAGACCAAATACGGAGAACTATATTTCTCCTGAGGACTTTATTCCTATAGCAGAAAAATGCGGACTGGTTCAGGAAATCGATGATCTCGTATTTGAGAAGGTATGCTCCTTCATTGCCAGGGAAAACCTCACAAGCTACGGCATAAAAGTGGTTGAGGTCAATCTTTCAGGCAACGAGGTCGTGGATCCCCAGACTCATGACAGACTTCGACATAAGATGGAAAAATATCATATTCCGCCGAAATTTATTAACTTTGAGATCACGGAGACCTCCTATATCAACAATGACCTGATCTTTAAGGATAATGTAAAAAAACTCCAGGAACTTGGAAGTACGTTTTCAATGGACGACTTTGGTTCCGGCTATTCGAATCTTTTGGAAATCCTCAAGATGGATTACTTCCTGGTTAAGATGGATAAGGAATTCGTGTGGAACTGTCTTGATCAGGAAAGACCTGAGAATATGCGCATGATGGACTATACCATCAATTTCTTGAAGGACTTTGGCCTTCATATTCTCGCTGAAGGTGTGGAAACACTTGATCAGGCCAAGATTCTTATAGACAAGGGCGTTGAGTATTTACAGGGATTCTATTATTCAAGACCTATCCCTGAAGATGAATATATTGAGTTTTTAAAAGCACAAAAAGGACTGTTTGCCAATAAGATGTGAAGAGGAGAAATACTATGAACGAAGGCCTTTACAATGCGGTTTTTTGCTTCGGTGAAAACAAAGTAGATCCATTTTTAAACACCTGTGTTGATTTTGACCGAATCATCGGTGACATGCGCCTTGTGGGATATGAGATCACATCCCTTAATATCGTTCAGCAGATCATGCTGGAGCAGCTTGACAGTCTTTTAAAGACCAAGGGCAGGATTATTGAGGTCGCAATGGATCTGGAGAACAAGGATGCTTTTTGCAGGGAAAAATATGGTCTTTCATTTAAGGACATAGATGCTTTAGATCCTATAAATGATATTGAGTATGATATCAAGAGCGGACAGGTTATCTACGGCTTAACTCATGATGCAATGCATAAGGAGCAAGCGTACTTTACCCTGTTCAAGAAATCCTTTGACGCATTTTCTGCAAAAACCGGTTTTAAGTATGTGAGCCATTAAAGATGAAAAAGACACTTAATACAGAAAGATTATTACTTCGAGGCTGGGAGGACAAAGACGCCGCCAGCCTCTATAAATATGCCAGTGATGAAAGGATCGGGCCGGCAGCAGGGTGGCTTCCGCACAAGGATGAGGGCTATTCACGCGCTGTTATAAGGACAATTCTTGCAAAGGACGAGGTCTATGCCATCTGTCTTAAGGACAGGGAAAATGAGCCCATAGGAAGTATTGGCCTTACGCTTACAGGAAGTCCCGAGAGACCTCTTTCCGAACATGAGGCAGAGCTTGGCTTCTGGGTAGGACATCCCTTCTGGGGCCAGGGAATCGCTCCTGAGGCAGCAAAAGAGGTGATAAGTCACGGCTTTGAGGACCTTGGCCTTAAGAGAATTTACTGTGCATATTTTCAGGGAAATAATAACTCCAAGAGAGTGCAGACAAAATGCGGTTTTAAGTACCATCACACCAACACAATGTGCAGAGTTCTTATGCTTGGAGAGACCAGGGTTGAGCATTTCAACGTCATTACTGATGTTGACTACTGGACACAAAAAAGTCATAAAATTTTATAAATGAAAGTATTACAAAAAATGTAATATCGTGTTATAATTTACGCACTGGGAGAAGACGTGGACAGTGAGGGGAACTACCTTCACGGCACGTTTTTTCTATCCCTCGGAATGAAAGCGCTTTCACAAATGGATTGGTTTGTTCAACAGTAAGGAGGAACAGAATGCTAAATATTGGAGAGTGCGTAATTTACGGTAGTCATGGTCTGTGCAAGGTTCGAGAGATACTTGTACCATCGTTTCTTGAGAGGGGAAAAGAGAAACAGTATTACATGATGATTTCCGCTGTCGATGCCGGAAGCGTTCTTTATGTTCCTGTAGAGGGCGCAGAAGACAAGGTACGAGAGGTCATTAGCGCTGACGAGGCCGAGGGACTTATAGATGATATCGAGGATATTGAGGAGGCTGTTCTCCCCGAAGGTAAGAAGGCTGAGCCTGTTATCCAGGATATTGTTAAGAGAAATGAAGCAGAAGAGATGATGGGGCTGGTTAAGACTCTTCGCAGGATCAAATCTGACCGCGAGGCAGCAGGCAAGAAATTCGCAGCCCTCAATGAGAAGTATCTTTCGATTTCCGAAAAACTTCTCTACACTGAACTCGCCTTTTCATTAGAGGTTGAGAAGGACCAGATCAAGGAGCGCATCCTTGACGAATTCGCAGAAATTTTTGTTTGACAGTAAAGAAGATGAGAAGACCGGTAGACTGGACTTGATTTAATTTATCAAGCTAAGCTATCGGTCTTTTTTTATGTAGGAAGTGAGCTAGGGGGCCGGAGTTTGTGGACCATTTTCAATGGTCCACAAACTCCGGCCCCCTAGGTTTTCAGTTTTTTTGTGATGTGGTAGAATAACATCTATGGGAAAAATACAGGAATTATACTATCAAAATGCATATTTAAAAGAATTTGACGCATCTGTGCTGGAATGCGTTAAGAATCTTGATGGAAAATACGAGGCTGTGCTTGATGCAACAGCTTTTTTTCCAGAGCAGGGAGGACAGAGCAGCGATATTGGCATCCTTACGTATGGCGATGGAAAAGAGGCCGTGGTAAGCTATGTCAGTATCGACAAAGAAGGAATAATAAAGCATGTTATTTCCGATGAGATACCGGCCGGTAGCCGGGTTCACGGTACTATAGACTGGGCTCACAGGTTTAGCAATATGCAGCAGCATACCGGCGAGCATATCTTTTCAGGCATTGTCAATTTAGCATTTGGATTTAATAACGTTGGTTTCCATTTGTCTGACAATGAAGTGACCATGGACTACGATGGCGTGCTTTCTGAGGCGGATATTGCAGGCATTGAGCTTAAGGTAAATCAGGCTATCTGGGAGAATATCGAGGTCATCGCGCAGTTCCCTTCGCCGGATGAGCTTGAGAGTATTCCCTATAGAAGCAAGAAAGAGCTTTCCGGTGATGTGAGGATCGTCACAATTCCGGGCTATGATATCTGCGCCTGCTGCGCACCTCATGTTGCAAGGACCGGTGAGATCGGAATCCTCAAGGTGGTCAGCCTTCAGAATTATAAGGGCGGAGTCAGAGTCAGCATTCTGTGCGGTAAAAGAGCTCTTGAGTTTCTGAATAGAGAGCATGAAGTAGTAAAGACCCTTACAGGAAAGCTTACAACATCTTCGGATAAAATAGTTACTGCTATTGAAAAGAACTTCGACGAGGTCGGAACTCTTAAACAGAAGGTCGCAGCACTTACCGATGAGCTGATAGGATATGAGCTAAATGCAATTCCATCTGAAAAGAGCGATGTCATCATTATAAAAACAGATGATATAGATTCGAATACCATGAGAAAAACAGTAAATCAGCTTGCAGCTTCCCACTCCGGAATCTGCGGATTCTTCTCAGGAACTGAAAGTACAGGCTTTAGGTATATTATTTCCACAGGCAGTGATAAAAAGGACCTTAAGAAGCTGCAGGAATATCTTAAAGAAAAATACAACGCCAGGGGAGGCGGAAGCCCTCAGATGATACAGGGAAGTGTCAGCGGGGTAACAACTTTTGAACTTGAAAAACTTTGTGAGGATTATGAAAAATGATTGCCGGGAGTTTTAAGGATTTTAAGGAGGGCTGCAGGGATGCTATTCCGATATGCCTTGGATATATTGCTGTTTCTTTTGCTTTTGGAATAGAAGCATCCAAGATTGGAATGACTACATTTCAGGCCGCAATGACATCGCTCCTTAATGTGACCAGTGCCGGGCAGTTTTCAGCACTGGAGCTTATTGCCAGAAACGGTGGTTTTATCGAACTGGCAGTTTTACAGTTTATAATAAACTTAAGATACATGCTTATGTCCACTGCATTATCCCAGAAGCTTTCGCCAAAGGTCGGAACAGGCCACAGAATGGCTATATCCTATGGTGTAACAGATGAGATTTTTGCTCTGAGTGTCCTTCGAAAAGGCGAGCTTCATCCGCTTTATTCCTATGGACTTATAATAACATCTGTTTTTGGATGGGTATTTGGAACAGTACTTGGAGCCTTTGCAGGACAGATCCTTCCACAGCGTCTTATAAGCTGTCTGGGACTTGCAATCTATGGTATGTTCATTGCAATCATTATTCCTGATACAAGAACTAATAAGGCAATACTTTGTGTTGTTATTTCAGCTATGCTCCTGAGCACTATTTTTACCTATGCTCCGGTCCTTAAGCTTATTTCAGGCGGCTTTCGAATTATTATAATAACAATTGTTGTCGCTGCCGCAGCTGCTATACTTGCACCAAAAACAGAGGAGGATCAGGCCGATGAATAGAGTCTATCTGTATATCCTCCTTATGGCGTTTGTTACTTATCTTATCAGAGCGCTTCCTCTTACTCTTATAAGGAAGCAGATAAAGAGCCGCTTTATCAGATCTTTTTTGCACTATGTACCTTATGCTACACTTGCAGCAATGACATTTCCTGCTATACTAAGTGCGACGGATTATGTTATTTCGTCCCTGGTGGGCTTTGCAGTTGCACTTTTTCTGGCCTTTGAGAAAAAGAGTCTTCTTACCGTTGCAGGCTTTGCCTGCGCAGCAGCATTTATCGCAGAGCTCTTTCTGAGATAACACCAGAGGCGAATTTGTAGTAATTTATTGATGTTATTGATTCATAACAATTGATTTTCTAGGAGCAGTTTATGAGAATTGGAATGGGATATGATGTTCACCGCCTGGTAGAGGGCAGGGATCTCATAATCGGAGGAGTAAAGATACCCTATGAGAAGGGGCTTTTAGGCCACTCCGATGCTGACGTACTTTTACATGCTATAATGGACGGACTTTTGGGTGCAGCAGCGCTTGGAGATATCGGCAAGCACTTCCCTGATACAGACCCAAAGTACAAGGGAGCAGATTCAATAATGCTTCTTAAGGAAGTCGGAAAGATGCTCGCCGAGAATAAATATCTGGTAGGCAATATAGATGCCACAATTATAGCTCAGGCACCTAAAATGAGACCTCATATCGATACTATGAGACAAAACATAGCAGATGCTCTTGAAATAGATGTATCCCAGGTTAATGTCAAGGCTACAACAGAAGAGGGACTTGGCTTTACGGGAACAGGAGAGGGGATTTCCTCGCAGGCTGTATGCATGCTGATGAGCTTTTTTGAGGGAAGTGGCATGGCCTTTGATTCCGGAGCAGGTTGTGGAGGCTGTCCGGCCTGTAGTAAGTAATTCATGACAGGTTAAATGAGAAAAGCTTTGGAAAATTATAGATAAAATCGGGAGAAAATAATAATGGCACATTCATTTACTTTTTATAATACACTCAGCAGGAAGGTGGAGGATTTTACACCAAGAAACGCAGACGAAGTTTCTATGTACACCTGCGGACCTACAGTTTATCATTTTGCTCACATCGGAAACATCAGAACCTATATCATGCAGGATGCTCTTATAAAGTCTCTTGAGTATGCAGGTTATAAGGTTAAAAGAGTAATGAACATCACTGATGTCGGACATCTTTCATCAGATGCAGATACCGGCGAGGATAAGATGTTAGCCGGGGCAAAGAGAGAGCACAAGACCGTTATGGAGATTGCTGATTTCTATACAAAGGCTTTCTTTAAGGATTTTGACGCAGTCGGAAACAAGCGCCCTGATATCGTTGAGCCGGCAACAAACTGCATTCCGGAGTTCATTCATATGGTTGAGGTTCTTCTTGAGAAGGGCTTTGCCTACGTTGCAGGCGGCAATGTTTATTTTGACACCAGCAAGCTTGATGATTACTATGTTTTTTCTTCTGCAGTTGAAAAAGAACAGCTTGAGATCGGTGTTCGTGACGATGTAGAAGAGGATACAAACAAGAAAAACAAGACAGACTTCGTGCTTTGGTTTACAAAGTCCAAGTTCGAGGATCAGGCCCTTAAGTGGGACAGCCCATGGGGCGTTGGATATCCGGGTTGGCATATTGAGTGCTCTTGCATTTCAATGAAACATCTTGGCGAGTACATCGACATTCACTGCGGAGGAGTTGACAACATCTTCCCTCATCACACCAATGAGATTGCCCAGTCTGAGAGCTACCTTGGGCATGAGTGGTGCAAATACTGGTTCCACAGCAATCACCTCAATGACCAGTCAGGTAAGATGAGTAAGTCCAAGGGAGCAATCCTCACAGTTTCCCTTCTAC
>JAEEGL010257670.1_pt1 | contig 14384 bp, 7 predicted proteins | sample 9134231 | NCBI WGS metagenome assembly JAEEGL01 (sample SAMN16246548, study PRJNA631951) | gut metagenome | biome: gut microbiome; feature: rumen; material: fiber-attached | host: Bos | place: Iran: Karaj | collected 2018-10
ACGATCTTTGGGGCAGGGGAAGCGGAAAAACGGGTCGCCGGCCGTGCGGTCAGGCTGGCTGCGATGCCAGATGCGGTTTGCGCGCAGCTCGTTGGGCGGTAAGGGAACGATTTGGCGATGGAGTTCGAGCAGGCAGCCGTCGATGACGAAACCTAAACTGTCGATTGGGCCAAAAGGGAGGCGCATTTGCTGAGGGTAACGGATTTCGGTGGCCGATTTTGCGAGATGACGGGCGATCGCTTCAAAATGGCTGGGAACCAAAAAATCCGCATCGCAGCAGCCTCTCGCGCCCGGATCCCGATAGAGCTGCTCGCAATAATCGGCCCCTTTAAAAAGCATGGGCCTGGGGGCATCGGCGGGCCAAACCTGTTGCAGAATTTTGAGACGTTTAAGATGTAATGCGGCGTTTTTCTGCCAGGTCTGAGTGCAGATTCCGGCATCGCAAACGCTCATCTCCGGGGCCGTGTGGTAAAGAAATCCATTTAAATTTTGAGGGGTTGTAAGCTTGGTGATGCCTTCAGGCAAAGGCGGTAACCGCTTGCCCTGCAGCCAGGCGCACAGGAGCTGAATGATGATGTTTGCGTTCATAGATGTTCGAGAGCCTGTAGTTTAAAATGGGCCGCGCTTTGGGGTTTGAAAGTTAAAGAGATGGAACGCGATCTTTCGCTGAGCTTTTGGATTCATACCGTTTTTAAATATAAGTGGTTGATTTTATTGATGGTTTTGGTGTTTGGAGCGCTGACGGTCTTTTGGACAAAGCGCCAGCCCAAAATTTATGAAGCGACTACGCGCATCGTCATCGAATTGGAAGCGCCCCGATATATGGCGGCTGGACCGGAAATCGTTTCGCTGGGATCGGGCAATTCCTGGGATTCCAGGGAGTTTTTGGAGACGCAATTTCGCGTGATCCGCAGTCTGAAGGTGGCTCAGGCGGTGGTCGAGATGGGCTGCGATCCCGAGCGCCAGCTGCCCGCTTCTCTCGCTCAAAAATCCTGGTGTCTGCGCGAAGATTACGATTTTTTAGGGATCGAGCAAATCGAAGATCCTGAATTGCGGGCGGAAGCGTTTCAGCATCGCGATCCAGCGTCCATTTTGGTTTCAAAGCTTTCGGTGGATCAGCTGCCGCACAGCCGCGTCATCGAGTTGCATATTCGGGATACAAAGCCGGAGCGCGCCCAGCTGCTCGCGGATGCGGTGGCCTATGCGTATATGGAATGCAATCTGCGAGAGCGCGATGTGGCCGTGGGCAATGCGGTCAACTGGCTTCAGGAAAAGGAACGGGAGCTCTTTACTCAGCTTCAAAAAGATGAGGATGCGCTGCTCGCATTTAAACGAGAACATAATATTCTCGCGGGGTTAGATGAACAGCAGCGCCTGGTGGGGCTCGAATTGCAGGAGGCTCAGCGCGCCCTTCGTCTGGCGAAGGATGAGACCCAAAAGGCCAGGCAGGAATGGCAGGAAGCGCGCGCGATGTCGGTGGAAGAAGGCTCGACCAGCCTGGATTCCGCTTTGGGCAACGCGCTGGTGCAGCGTTTAAAGGAACGCATCGTGACGCTTCAAAATGAGCGCACCGAGCTCTTGCGCCGTTATCTCGAAAAGCATCCCGATGTGGAGGCGGCGGACGTCAAGATTGCGCGGGTTCAGGCGGCGTTAAAACAGGAAATCGATGGAATCTGCCAGTCTCTGGAACGAAAATATCAATCCTGCCTCAAAAAAGAACGCCAGCTGGAGGCGGATATTTCGCGCCTGGAAGCGGAAGCGCGGGATTTGCACGGCCTGGAGCGCCAGAACAAACTCCTGTTGTCGGCCATCGATTCCTCAAAAGCGCTCTATTTTCAGATGCAAACGCGCTTAAAAGAAGCGGAGTTACAAGAGAAAACGACCGCAAATAACGTGAGCATTCTGGAGCATGCGCGCAATCCCGCCTGGCCCATTTCGCCGCGTTTATTCTTTAATCTGTCGATTGCCCTGGTTGTGGGGCTTTTGTTCGGTCTTCTGCTGAGCGTGGGGCTGGAATGGCTCGATACGACGGTGAAGACGCAGGAGCAGATTGAGGGCGAATGCGGTCTGGCGTTTTTGGGGCTGATCCCTTCGGTGCGCTCGCATCGGGGGCAAGCGGTGACACCGGAACGCTATGTGCTCGATTTTCCTTCGGGGCTTTCGGCGGAACTGATGCGCACGGTGCGCACCAATCTGATGTTCATGAATCCGCAGGGCGGCGAGCTGCACGCGTTTTTGATCACCTCGCCCAATCCCGAGGAAGGCAAGACTTCGACGGCGTTAAATCTGGCGGCGGCGATGGCGCTGGGGGGCAACCGCGTGCTTTTGGTCGATGCCGATCTGCGCAGGCCCAGATTGCGTAGCTTATTTAAATCATTGGGAAAAATGGAATACGAGCGTGGCCTTTCGGATTACGTCTTCGCGCTTCGCGGGCAGCCTGAAGGAGATCCCAATGCGGTGTTGGCGCCTTTTGTGATGCATGTGCCGATGGAGGATACAGCGGGCTGTCTGGATCTGCTGTTTGCGGGCCATCGCGTGCCGAACCCTGCGGAATTCTTGCAGAGTGAAGCCTTTGCCCGCGCGCTTTCGGGGTTAAAAAACAGTTATTCCTGCGTGATCTTCGATTCTCCACCCGTGAATTCGGTGAGCGATGCGCTCATTTTGGCCCGTCAGCTGGATGGGGCCGTGCTGGTTGCCCGCTACAATCGAACACCGCGCGTCAGCCTGCAGATGGCGGCCCGCGCGCTGAGGGATGTGAAAGCTGAGCTCCTGGGCGCCATTTTAAACGACGTGGAATTGCGCAAGCGTGGCTACGGCTATTCTTACGGCCATCGATACGGTTACGGGTATGGCTACGGATATGGTTATGGTTATGGCTACGGCAGCGATTCAGAAGACAAACGCTCTGGACGGAAAATTGATAGAACTTAATAAAATCGGTGGGTTACAATGAAGACGATCGTCGGTTTTTACGCGTTGCCCGATGATTACCGCGACCGCATCCTGATGTGGTCTGAGGTGGGACGCCTGCTCGGGCGGTTCGAGGTGATGACCGGCCGCCATGCGCGCGATGAAGCCCTGCTGCAGGCGCAGTCCAAATCCTTTGCGCTCTGTCCCATTTCGGATCAGGTTTTTCATAACGTGCGTCTGCATTTAGCGGCATATCGGGCGCTCTATCATCGCTGCCGTGCGGGCGATGTGGATTTATTGCACGGCACCCTCGGCTTTTGGACTCTCCCTTATTGGCTGAATGGTCGCTCCATCGAAGGAATTCCGAAACTCGCTTCTTACTTTGACAGCGCTTACGACCTGCCCGTGATGTGGTCACCCTGGCCGGGTCTGCGAAAGAGCATCACCGATTTGCGCATGTTTTTTCAAAGTTGTGTGGAGTCGCATTGCGCAGACGGATGCACGGTGTTTGGGGAAGGACACCGGGAACCGCTTTCAAAGGCGTATTCTATCCCGATTTCAAGGGTTTACAGCGTTCCCAACTGCGTGGACGGGGCGATGTTCTATCCGCGATCGAGGAGCGCTGCGCATCGGCGTCCGCGCGCCTTTTTTTGTGCGGGTCTAACGGCTCAAAAAGGTTTGCCGGAGCTCTTAAAAGCTTTGCAACATCCGGAGTTACAAAATCTGGAGCTTTGGCTTGCGGGGGCATTTAAGGCGCACGATGAAGCGGAAATGAAGCGTGCTCTTCTGCCATTGGGCGATCGCGTGCGCGTTTTGGGGAAGCTGCAGCGGCATCGTTTGCCCGAGGTGATGGCGGAGGTGGATTTTATGGTGCATCCCTCGCATCAGGAGGGCTCTCCGCGGGCGGTGATCGAGGCGATGGCCTGCGGTCTGCCGGCGGTTTTGCGCGCTCTGCCGGGCACTCTCGATTTGGATCGCCAAAACTGCTGGGCGCATTTTGTGGATTCAGGCGCAAGCGATCGCTGGGTGGAGGCGCTGAGCAGGATGCTCGATGCGGGTGAAAAGGAATGGCGTGCGCGGGGGGCGGCTGCGCGGGCGGTCTATTTATCTCGCCATTGCTGCAAGTCGGCGGCCCTGGAATGGGCGCAGATGTATCAGCGATTTTTAAAGTAAATTCGATGGGTTAGGGCGTTTTTGGCGGAGTTTCGGGCGCTTTTTCGCGCATCTTTTTTGCGCGTTCCGGTTGCCCCTGCTTTTCGGCATAAGCGGCGGCGGCCCGGACGATGTCTCCTCTCGGATGGTGGGCGATCGCGGCTTCCCAAAGGGAAAGCGCTTTTTCGGTTTTTTGTTGTGCGGCGGCCAGTTGCGCGCGTCGATGGAGCACATCCGCTGCGCCTTCGTGGGTTGAGGCCGTAAGCTTCCAAAGCGCGTCGCAGGCCTGCTCCGCGAGCTCGAATTGCCCAAGTTGCATGGCCTGACGATAGATTTGAATCCAATCGCTTTTTTTCTGCGCTTCACCAGTGGCCCGCCTTAACCAGCCGTCATCCGATTTTCGTTGTAATAATCGGAGCTTAGATTGATACAGGGCGCTATCAAAGCGGGCGCCCAGCCTGTAAAGCAGATCTGCATATTGCCCGGCACAAGGCCAGTCGCGGAGTTGCAGGCAGGCTTCGGTTAAAAGCTGAAAAGCGGTCAGACCGGGCGCTTGTTCGAGAATCATGTATCGGGCAAGGGGTTGAACGAGATCGGGACGGTTTTTGGCCAGGAGCAGCTGGCTGAGTTGTTCAAACGCTTCGGGAGCTTGCGCGAGCAGTCGGGTGAGCGGTTGCAGGCTGGTTAAGCCGGAGATCGCTTCGAGGAGGATTCTTTTGCGATGCAGCGAGAGGTAAAGGTAAGCGTTGCCGTAGTTTTTGGCCGCATTAAGGGGCTCGCGTTTCTGAAGATTCAGCCGCGCTTCAAGCCAGTCTCCAAAACCGCTCGCGGGATATAAGAATTTTGCGCGCGCGAGCCATGCGCTCCGTTCGCCGGGATCGCCGTTTGCGGCTTCGAGTCTGGATGCGCAGGCGAGAGCGATGAAGGGATCGGCGGGGTGACGCAGGGTGGCGGTGATCGCAAATGCGCGCTGTGATTCGCCAGAGAGCCCCTTGAGCTCCTGTAAATCCTTTTGAAAATCAATGGCTTTCAGTCCAAGAGGGAAGGCAACCAAAGAGAGCGCTGCAACGGCGAGCGCTGCGCTTTTGACCGCAAGATGCTTTGGGGCAGGCGGCGTCTGATGGGGGCGCAAAAGGATCCCTAAGGTCGCCGCAAAGGGGATCGAGAGTCCCGAGGTCTCCAGACCAAAGTCGCAGAGTTCGTGCAGCAGGATCGCGATGACGGCCAGGCAGAGTCCCTGATCGGGCGCAGTCAGCGGGCGCCGCTTGTGCAGCATCCAAAAGAGACCAAAAATCCCTAGGATCGCGGCGGTGAGCCCCAAAAATCCCCATTCGCAGGCGAGTTGCAGCAAGATGTTTTCAGGATGGGAGACCGACATCGAATCGAAGGCTGCGGTTTGGAAATGCGGGTAAACATACAAAAAGCTGTTTCGCCCGCTGCCCATGCGCCAGAAATCCTGCAGATAGCGGTCGAGGGGTTGCCAAAGCTGGATTTTGATTTCCTGAGTAAAATCGGAGAGGCCAAAGAAGGCGGCAATGGGGATCACCAGCAGGAGGATCACCGTGCTCGCGATGGCGATGCGGCAGCGGGCGCCTGAGCTTCGGAAAGATGTGTTTTTTAAAGACTGATGGTGGAGCCGGGCGCAAATCAGGCCGCAAAGGCCGATGCCCAAAGCGAGGTTGCCTCCGCGCGATTCGGTTGCCAGGCATGCGGCGATGCAGATGACGGCTCCGATGGCACAAAAGATGCGGGGCAGCGGTGCGCGTTGTTTGCCGTCGTGGGATTTGAGCGCGAGTCCGAGGCCCGAAAGGACGCCTAAGAGGCAAAGGCTCGACATATGGTTGGGGTTGACGAAGGGGCCGCTCCATTTTTGAAAGATCGCGAGCCTGCAGAGGGCGGTGCAGCCCGAAACGAGGGCGCTCAAAAAGAGGGCGGCGCATAAAAAGAGGCGATCTTCACCGCGTTTTTGGGAGGCGGCGAGCATGAGGGCAAAAAACGCGCATTGCTGGCAGGCGGCGAGGGCGGTGCCTGGGGGATCGAGGGAAAGCGGTGCGAAGGCCGGCGGCGTGATCGCGTGACCCGCGCTGTAATATTCCAGGACTTTGGGGCTTAGGACCTGCAGGAGCGATGCGGGCAGCGGGATCAGCTGGATGCAGGTCAGGATCGCCAGAAACAGAAAGCAAAAATGGGGCCAGCGGATCTGCAGGCCCTGTTTCGCGTCGCGGAAGAGCGAGAGGAAGGCCACAAAAACGGCCCCGAGGCTGAGGCTCCATTGAAATTCAAACGCCATGCCCCCTTTGCAGAGCGGGGCTGCGATCAGAAGCAGGCCAAAAAACAGAAGATCGGGATGGCGGAGGGAGCGGATCAGAAGCAAATGGCGGGATTCAGGGAGGGGGATCAGAAGGTGTTGTTGTCACCGCCGGGGTTGTTGGCGTCTTCGTCGTTGTCGTCGCCGTTCCCCACGTTGTCGCCGCCGTCAAAACGCTCGTAGCGGTCGAACCGATCGCGCCTGTCGTCGCGCTCATAGCGGGTGTCCATCAAAACATCGCGTTCCAGAGGTTCAAAAATATGGGCGCGGGAGATCAGCTCGTTCGACACGCTGCCGTCAAAGGCGTAAACCTCGACGCGAACGCCGCGCGCAGCCAGGTAATCGGCCACGTCGGTCAGGCTGCCGTCACCGCTGACGATCGCCATCGCGTCCACCTTGTCGACCAGCTCAGCCGCGCAGAGTGCAATGCCCACATCCCAATTGGCGCGGATGGATCCGTCAACGCGGCGTCGCCCTGTCTTAATGCGGGATTCAAATCCGACAATATCGAGAGCTTCGATGAAGGGGCTGACGTCGACATCTTCGCCGCGCACCACGAATGCAATCGCGCGGATGAGCGAACGCTCGCCCACAACGCGATGTAAAAGGCGACGATAATCGATGCGGCCTCCGAATTGAGCGCGCGCGCAGTGATACATGTTGGCCGTATCGACCAGAACCGCCAGCCTCTGGGCTGCAAATAAACCGGGCATCCCAAAATCCTCCGCACCTCAAACGGTGCTTTTATCTTCCACGCAATAAAATCGTTCCCCGAAGGGCGTTACAAAAGGCGAATCTCGCCAAGGCTGCATTATGGGGCAGTGTAAATCGATTTGGCAACGATCTGCTTCCAAATTTTTTACATTTGATCAGAGGGTTTCAAAAACAAGGGCGAGACTTGCAGGGGCGTCTGAAGAAGAGCGCAGTGGGGGATCTCTTTGGGCGTGCGCGCAAAATCGAAATGCAGCGTTCGGGATCGAGGATGCAGATGTGAAAACTTTATCTGCAGCGTTCGGGATCGAGAATGCAGATCTGTAAAATGAATCCCGAAATTTAGGGATCAGAAATACAGCCCTGAATGATGAGTTCCGACCCACTGATACTGACAATGCAGCCCTGCAATGCGCTTCCCGATTCTTCGGATCTGAAGATGCAGCCCTGCAATACGCGTTCCGATTCCTGAGATCCGAAGATGCAGCTTTACAAACCGGGATCCTCATCTTCTGAATCCCAGTCGATGTCCTCCTCCTGCAGTTCCGGCCAGACCAGACCGAGTACGCGGACCGGCTTTTGAGGATTCAGCTCTTCGGGACAGATGATGCCGATGCCCGGATAGCTTTGCTCGAGGTTGCGCCTTAAATTTGCGCGCATGCTTTGGGGGACGCAGAAGAGTGCATGCGGATTTTGCGACCATAAAACATCGATCACGTCCGTGAGATGCGGAGGGATCGTGGCGGCCTGATCGGGTTCCAGGCAGTCGAGGAGCGCTTTCGAGGGTTCATAAATCTCCACAGCCTTTGCGAACTGAAAAGGCGCGAGCACAAGGGGCCTCAGGCGCACGCGGAGTTCGGCATACAGGGCTTCAAAATCGGTTTCATGCTCGCTGATCGCGACCCATTGCTCGAGAATCACGGGGAGATCGCGGATCGAAAGGCCTTCTGAAACCATGCGCCGCAAAAGCTGCGCGATCGCGTTGATGCCTCCAGGCCTGCTCAGCGCTTGATGGGCGAGCGCGGGATCGTCTGCCTCGATGGCCTGGAGGCGATCGGTGATCTCCTGCAGGGGAAGCGCGCATTCAGGGTGCAGCCGCATCAGGGCGTAAAAATGTTTGCGAAACGTCTTGATGGAAGTCTGCCCGCAGGATTCGCTTTGCCAGACCCCCCATGTGCCCATGTAGGGATCGCGAAAGGCTTCAGGCTCGCTTTCAGATTCGAGGGGCTTAAAGCAGAGCTCTGGATTGAGGATGCCCTCGCCAAAGATCGACGACGTGAATTCGATCCTGTACCCCCATTTGGGGAGCTGCAGGCTGTTGAGATCCAATACGAAGGGCGGCAATTGAATCCCGTAACGCTCGAGGATGCGGGTTTGGATGCGTTCAAGCAGGTTCTCGGGGGTCTGCGGGCATAAGGCGCGCAGGGTTGTGGGGTGAAACCGCAGGTAGGGCTGGAGCTTCGTGAGTGATATGAGCGGTTCCTGTTTCTGCTCCTCTGCGGTCTGGCGCTGCGCCCAGCGGGTGATCAAAGCGCAGGCGAGCGCAACAGCAAAGAAAGGGAAGGCGGGCAGCGGTGAAAACAGGGCGCAAAGGATGCAAAGGCAATAGCCCACGATCCAGGGACGCCCGTCGGAAGTCAGCTGGCGGATCAGGTGATGGGTGAAGGCGCTGTTTTCAGAGGTGAGGCGCGTCGCCAGCGTTGCTGCAGCGATGCCTTGTATGAGTGAAGGCATCTGGCTCGAAAGCCCGTCGCCCACTGTGAGGATCGTATAGGTCGAGAGCGCCTGTTCGAAACTGAGCCCGCTTTGCCCCATCGCGATGATCAGGCCGCCCACAGCGTTTACGGGCACGATGCAAAGCCCCACCACCGCATCGCCGCGGATGAATCGCATGGCGCCATCGAGACTGCTGAACAAAGTGGCTTCGCGATCCAGGCATTCCCGCTGTTTTTGCGCTTCTTCGGGAGAAAGATGTCCGAGCCTTTGTTCCGCTTCGATGGCCTGCTGCCGGCCGGGCAGGGCGTCGAGGGTAAACCGCGCCGCCACCTGCGCGATCCGCTCTGCGCCCTGAGAGACCACCACGAACTGAACGAGCGTGATCAATAAAAAAAGGATGCCCCCGATCAGCGGATTGCCCGCCGCCACCCCTTCACCAAACGCCCGCACCACCGCTCCCGCATCCGCGTCGGAAAGGATCGCGCGCGTCGTAGAGACGTTGAGCGTCAGCCGGGCCAGCGTGGCGAGGACCAGAATGCTCGGAAACAGCGTGAGATCGTCCGGGCGGCGGCACATCAGGACCGAAATCAGCAGGCAGACTGCAAAGATGAGCTGCCCCGAAAGCAAAAGATCGATGCAGATGCGCGGCAGCGGCACCACCAGCGCGGCGAGCGCCAGGGCGATGCAAATCACCACCAGCAGCTCGCGCTTCTGTATGCCGAACGTCGGGGAACGCCTTGCCGGCGAATGGAGGGGCAGATTCATGAAGGCCTCACTTTGTGAGGTACATCGTACGATGTTGCAGTCAGCAGGGGAAGGCGAAATGCGGGGGGATTTTTTTGAATTCCACGTTTATGGATACGCAGGGAGAGAGAGGGAAACCCGCTTGCGGACGTGGGTCCCTTAAGCTTTGGCAGGCGTAAATTTCAGTTATTGGTGGGGGTGGTGAACGTTTCGAGGCTTTTTAATCAATTACTCGATCCTGGTTCGCAGGGAGATGAGTAAAAGCCGATTTCGGGCGGGGGCCCTTAAGCTTTGGCAGGCGTAAATTTCAAGGATTGGGGGGCAGGTGTTCGTATCGAGGCTTTGTAATCATTTACTCGATCTTGGTTCGCAGGGAGATGAGGAAAAGCCGATTTCGGGCGGGTTTCCCTTAACCCCCTGCACCCCTTATCCTTTCCCGGCCGCCCGGGGCGGGTTGGCTGATTTGAATGATTGAAAACGGGTTGCCCGCCCCCGGACCCTCGGGCGATCATTTAAGATCGCGGCGTGCAGGATCGGAGATCTCGTATGGGCCCAGGTCCTCCTTCGCTGCGCTCAGGCGGAAGGCTGGGCCCCCATGGAAGATCGGAGTGATTGGGGGCGGGTATGCGGGGCTGGCTGAGGATTCCCGGGGTATGGGGATTCGTGATGCGGGGCTACATTGGAAGTCCCGAAAACTCGGGATTCGCGATGCGGGGCTACCTGTGGAATCCCGAAAACTCGGGATTCGCGATGCAGGGCTGCCAGAAGCCTCCCGAAAACTCGAGATCTTGTTTGCAAGCCTCCCGATCTTCTCCCGATGCCGCGGGACGTCGTTTGTAGATCCCCCATGGGCGCAGCGCGGAACGGAGATCCCTCATGCAGCCCTGATCACTGCGACCTCGGGATTCGGTTGTGCGATTGCAGGGCTGCAACGCGGACCTGCAACCGCGCAACACCCTTTTTCACGATGTCACGAGAGGATCCAAAGGCAGGCAACGGCGCCCCCTCGCCGTTGCCGTCGATCCCGATTCGCGGGAGGTCCGGAGGGCAGCCAGCCCTCCGCCGTTCGGGAAACGGGGAGAGTGCAGAGAGGGTGAGAAACCCCGCCCGGAAGCGGGGTTTCTTATCCTCTCTGCTTACAATAGAAATCTCGCGATTTAAGGGGATGCAGCGCAATTCTGCAAACCAGCTTCCTAAAATTCAGCTCTTCCAAAACATCCCCTGCAAATCAGCTCCCTAAAATTCAGCTCTTCCAAAACATTCCCTCAAACCCGCCCCCCAAAATTCAGCTCCCCCAAAACATCCCATCAACTCAGCTCCCTAAAATTCAGATCCTTCAAAACATCCCCTCAAACCAGCTTCCTAAATTTCAGATCCCTAAAAGCATCCCTGCAAACTCCATCTGCAGGATTCGGGATCCTTTATGCAGGCCTGTAAATCTGATTTGCTCCGTCTGAATTTTGAAAAGCAGCCATGCAGATTGATTCCCAATAGATCGGATTTAAAGATGCAGGTATGAAATACGCGCTCCGCTCCATCAGGAATCATCTTGCATATATGCAAAACGATTTCTGATCAATCGGAACTCAAAAAACAGCACTGCAAATCGCTTCCCGATTCCTGCCGGCGGATTTTTTATCTGACCGCTTTCGAGTTTGCGCGCCTTTTTGAAACGAAGCGTTTATGATAGGGCGAATGCTTGAGGGAGCAATGCATGGGTGATGCATCCGAACGAGGGGACGAAGCGTGGACTGCACGGTCGCAGGTGCCCTCGGTGCTTGTGGTTGACGACGAACAGGTCACCCGGGCGGTTTTGACGGATTTTCTTTCGCAGGAAGGCTACAAGGTTTGGACCGTTGACGACGCACGATCGGCGCTCGCTTTGATGCAGCGCGAAAGGATCGATCTGGTGCTGAGCGGGCTTTGTCTGCCCGAAATGAGCGGCCTCGATCTGCTGCGCGAACTCAAGGAATCCCATCCGTTTACGGTGGCGCTGATCATGACGGCTTACCCGAGCGTGGAGACCGCGACGCAGGCGATGAAGCTGGGGGCCTTCGATTACCTGCAAAAGCCGTTCAAGATCCAGGATGTGATGCTCGCTGTGCGCAGGGGACTCACGCAACAGCGGCTGCGAAGTGAAAACCTCGAGCTGCGGGCGGCGATTTCGCTCTATCAGCTCGCGTCCCGCATGAGCACAAGCCTCGAACTCCTGCCCAATCTGCGGCTGATTGCGGAAACCGTGCAGGAGCAGACGCGGGCGACGGGCGTCCATGTGATCCTGTTTCCCCGAAACGAGATCATGTGGGACGGCGTCAACCTGGGGGATCCGCTCACCGAAGAGGATCTGACCGAGGAAACTCTGGCGCTCACCACGGCTGTGGTGGTGGACGAAGCCCATTTGCCGCATTACATCGAGCAAAACGAGCGCACGAAACGCCTGCTGTCGGTCGTCATCGTGCCCCTGTTTCAGCAGGAAGAGCATTTTGGCGTGCTCATCGCTTCGAGCACGCAGCGCAATTTTTGGGAACGCGACCGCAAACTGCTCACCATCATCGCCGATCGCGCCTCTGCAGCCGTGCAGTCTGCGCAGCTCTTTGAAGCGCTCGAACGGAGCTTTCGGCATACCATCGAAGCGCTCGTCACCGCTTTGGAAGAGAAGGATCCCTACACCGCCGGCCATTCGGAGCGCGTCGCCCTTTACGCCCGCCTGACCGCCGAACGCCTGGGGTTGCCGCCTCACGAAACCGAGCTCATCTACCAGGCCGGCCGCCTGCACGACATCGGCAAGCTCACCATTCGCTCCGACGAACTCAACAAGCCGACGGGCTTAACCCCCGACGAAGTCCGCCGCTTCAGGCTCCATCCCGTTTACGGCGAAGAACTCCTGGGCGCGATCCCCACTTTTAAGGCGCTGCTCCCCGCCATCGGCGGACATCACGAAAACTACGACGGGACGGGCTACCCGAGGGGATTAAAAGGCAAAGAAATCCCTCTGATGGCCCGCATCATGGCCGTGGCCGACAGCTACGACGCGATGACCTCTCACCGCGCTTACCGCAAGGCCCTGCCTCACGCCTTTGCTGTCGAAGAACTCAAAGCCTGTTCGGGCACGCAGTACGATCCCCATATTGTGGCCGCATTCCTTCTGGCCATCGAAGACTGGCGCAAAAAGCGCATCGAAGCCGGCCTCGACGTACCCGCCTGACGCAGCAGCAACCCGGGATCGCGGTTTTGGAAATGGGGGTGCAATGCTGCAATTGCATGGGGGCGGAGCTGTTCCTGATGGCCGATGCTGCGTTGACTTTTGGGCATATATGGCTTAAAACGCTGCGATTTTTTGGATGTTAGGCAGAACTATGGACGGCGATAAACGACCCATTCCGAGGAACATCGTAGACGAGATGCGCGAGGCGATGCTCGCTTACGCGATGTCGGTGATCATCGGACGGGCCCTCCCTGATGTGCGCGATGGTCTGAAACCTGTGCAGCGGCGCGTGCTGTTTACCATGCATGAACTCAAAAATACGTGGAACAGCGCCTTTAAAAAATCCGCGCGCATCGTGGGCGACTGCATCGGTAAATATCACCCGCACGGCGATGCTGCGGTTTACGAGACGCTCGCGCGCATGGCGCAGGATTTCTCGCTTCGATACATGCTGGTGGATGGTCAGGGGAACTTTGGTTCCGTAGACGGCGATCCCCCGGCGGCCATGCGTTACACCGAAGTGCGGATGGCCAAGATCACGCAATGGCTGCTCGCCGATCTCGATAAAGATACCGTCGATTTTGCGCCGACTTACGATGAATCGATGGTTGAGCCTACGGTTTTGCCGACCCGCATCCCCAATCTGCTGGTCAACGGCACGCAGGGCATCGCGGTGGGCATGGCGACCAACATCCCTCCGCACAATCTGGGCGAATCCATCGACGCGAGCGTGGCCCTCATCGACAACCCCGATCTCACGCTTGCGGAATTGATGCGCTACATCCCGGGGCCTGATTTCCCTACGGGCGGCATTATTTACGGCAACGCTGGGATCAAGGAGGCCTATTCGACGGGGCGCGGCACCATCTCGATCCGCGCGGTGGCTGAAGTCGAAACCCAGAGCAACCACGAGCGGATCATCATCACCGAACTCCCGTATCAGGTGAACAAGGCGAAGCTGATCGAGAAGATCGCCGAGCTCGTGCACGACAAAAAGGTGGAAGGGATCTCGGAACTCCGCGATGAGAGCGACCGCCACGGGATGCGCATCGTGATCGAACTCCGCCGCGACGTGCAGGGGCAGGTGATTCTGAACCATCTGTTTAAGCTGACGCCGCTTCAAAGCAGCTTCGGCCTGAACATGGTGGCGATCGTTCACGGGGAACCGCGCACGCTCTCGCTCAAAGAGATGCTTCTGGCGTTTGTGGATCACCGCAAAGACGTGACGCTGCGCCGCTGCCGCTTTGAATTAAAGAAACTGCGCGAGCGCGAACATATTCTGGAAGGCTTCCGCATCGCGCTGGATCATCTCGACGAGGTGATCTCGATCATCCGCAGCAGCAAGACGGTGGACGAAGCGCGCGAGACTCTGTGCGAGCGCTTCGGGCTGAGCGAGGTGCAGTCCCAGGCCATCCTCGATATGCGCCTGTCACGCCTGACGGGCATGGAGCGCGAGAAGGTTTTGGACGAGTTGGCGCAGGTGCGTTCCGAGATCGCGCGTCTGGAGGCGATTCTGGGCGACGAGCAGCTGCTGCTGAACCTGATCAAGGAAGAGCTGCTCGCGGTCAAAGCCGAATTCAACGATCCCCGGCGCACGCAAATCATGGGCGCGGCGATCGATATGTGCGACGAAGATCT
>JAEEGL010531625.1_pt1 | contig 14384 bp, 12 predicted proteins | sample 9134231 | NCBI WGS metagenome assembly JAEEGL01 (sample SAMN16246548, study PRJNA631951) | gut metagenome | biome: gut microbiome; feature: rumen; material: fiber-attached | host: Bos | place: Iran: Karaj | collected 2018-10
CAAGTTCGCGCACGTGTCGCTCTTCTCGGAGCTCAACAACCTGACCGACATCACGCTGCACCCGGACTACGCCGCGATGCTGGGCTTCACGGCTGCCGAGATCAGGGAATACTTCGCGGACCGTATCCCGCTGGCGGCGGAGGCGAACGGGATGTCGCCCGAGGCGCTGACGGAACGGCTGCTGGAGTGGTACGACGGCTACCGCTTCTCGCGCGCGGAGACGCATGTCTGCAACCCCGTCTCCGTGTCGAAGTTCTTCACCAACTGCTACGCCTTCTCCAACTACTGGGAGGACACGGGCACGCCGTCGTTCCTGCTGGAGCTCGCGCGCCGACAGTCCTACGACTACGAGGCCGCGCTGGAACAATACTACGACGAGAGCGTCTTCAAGTCCTACGAGCTGGATCGGCTCGACGTGACAGGGCTGCTCTGGCAGACTGGATACCTCACCATCAAGGAGGTGAGGCGCGACGGGGACGAACTGCTCTATCGGCTGGGCTTTCCGGACCGCGAGGTGCAGGCGACCTTCAGCCGCCGCCTCATCGAATTCTTCGCCGCACCTGCTCGGCAGGACGAGGCGTGGGGCGTCGTCCGACAGCTGCGGACCGCCATCCGGCAGGACGACCTGGCGGGCTTCATGACGCATTTCCAGGCGTTCCTGGCGTGCATCCCCTACGAGATGCACCTGAAATACGAGAAATACTACCAGACCATCTTCTACTGCGTCTTCAAGCTGCTGGGGGCGAGCATCGAGGCCGAGTCGCGCACCAACGCGGGGCGCATCGACGCCTATATCAAGACCGCCAGGACGGTGTACATCTTCGAGTTCAAGCTGAACCAGACGCCAGAGACAGCCGTCGGGCAGATCCTCGACCGCCGATACTATGAGCGCTTCCAGGACGGCGGCCAGCCGATTGTCCTCGTCGGCGCGATCTTCGATTCCTCCAAGGGCCGACTTGTCAATTGGGCCGAGACCACCATGGCAAAAACAGCGCTGTGACTGCGTGTCGTTCAATGGAGAAATTGCCGAAAGCTATGTTCCCCAAGAAGGTCGGCAATTGCCTTGTTTGACGCCCGAAAATGGTAGCCACGGCGGGACGCCGTGGTCGCCCCGACGAGCGACGCAGCGAACAATTCAGCAACCCGATTGCAAGCCCTGTGTAGCTCACCCGCCTGCCACGGCGGGACGCCGTGGCTACGTCCGCATCGTCAAGCGCACTTTCCCTCATGCGGGTCGGCAATGATCCCTCGTGAAGCAGACAATCCGGCATGACGACTTGGCGAAATGGCGATGGAACAGACCCTCATGGGGAACAGCGCGTTACACATAGTGCACGCTTTCCAGGGACGCGCTGTCAAGGGGCAGTTATCTTGTCAAGTGGCGTTTCTGCAAAGAATTCCCGACGGGCTTCCTGGCATTCCCCGCCGACGGGAAGACGGAGGCGATGCATTCCCGCAAATCCGCCGCCCGTCCCACGGCTTTTGGGTTTGGCATTATATTGTGAAGTTTCCACTGGTGCAGTGTGGATGCACCGCAGCCTCTTCTTCCCCGCGCAAGCGCCCCCTCATGGAAAACACCTACGAAGACATCTGGTATGCCGCCAAAGCCACGCGCATCGTCTACATGCCGCCGCGGCTTCTGGAGACCTTCGGCGAAAGCCGAGTCCAGTATCTGATGGTCTCGGAGGACATGGACCAGCCAGGCCTCGTCCGCCTGCGCAGCGGTCTGGTGATGGCCGAACGCCCGCGCATCCTCACGCCGCAGTACTTCATCCAGCAGGCCGTCGAGAACTTCGGCCCCGAGGCGCGGCGATACTTCGAAGAGGTCATGTCGCGCGCCGACAACGCCCGCTTCATCCAGTACGGCCTCCATTTCCGCAAGCAGGAATTCAAGGTGCAGACCGTCAACGGCAACGTCGAGGAGGTCGCCGAGCAGGCCGCCAAGGACGCGCAGGACGACCTGCAGGAACTGCGCGGCGTCGTCATCGCCCCCGACGACCTCTGGGAGGTCTCCCTGCTCCATTTCATCACGCGCCTCGTCCAGCGCTCCCTGCCCCGCAACGCCCGCGACATCGCCAGCCGCGGGCTCCTCGACCTGCGGGAGGGCATCCCCGTCGCCGTCCACCGCGAACTGGAGGCCGACATGCGCAACTGCTCCAGCCTCGAGCAGGCGCGCAATCTCGGCGCCAAACTGCGCGACTACGGCGTCTTCGAGCAATACGAGGACCGCTTCTACGAACTCTACCGCCGTTTCAAGTGAGAGCCCGCACATGACGGAAATCCGCTTCCATCTCGCCCCCGAGGACGCCGACCTGGCGCCGCGCCGCCAGCATCCCGACGACGCGGGATACGACTTGCGCGCGCGCACGTCCATGACCATTGGCCCTGGCGCCTTCGCCGCCGTCCCGACGGGCCTGCGCCTGGAACTCCCCGAGGGCTGGATGGCCGAGGTGCGCCCCCGTTCGGGGCTTGCGCTGCGCCACGGCGTCACCGTCCTCAACGCCCCAGGCACCATCGACGCAGGCTACCGTGGCGAGGTCCAGGCCATCCTCATCAACCACGGCAGCGCGCCTTTCGAGATCCAGCGCGGCGACCGCATCGCCCAGCTGCTCTTCGCCAGACTTCCTGAAACCACGCTTCGCCCCGCCGACAGCCTCTCCGCGACCCTGCGAGGCGAAGGCGGCTTCGGCTCCACAGGAACCCACTGATGGCCCCCCACTCCAAAACCTTCCCCATCCTCGCCCTCGTCGTGCTGCTCGGCCTGCTCGCCGCGACGGCGGTCGTGCTGCATCTCGCCAACCAGCGCCGCGAAGCCGAACGCCTCGCGCGGGCCCGCGAGCGGGAACTGCTTCCGTTCATCGAGGCCGCCGCCACGGCGCACGGTCTGCCCGTCCCCCTGGTCCGCGCAGTCATCTGGAAGGAAAGCCGTTTCAACACCCAGGCCGTCGGCACCTGCGGCGAAATCGGGCTGATGCAGATCATGGACGGCGCGGTGCAGGACTGGGCGCGCGTCAACAAATGCAACGTCCCGCCCCGCGAGGCGCTCTTCGATCCCCAGCTCAACCTCAAGATCGGCTGCTGGTACCTCGCCCGCTGCGGGGAGCACTGGAACGGCTATGCCGCCCGCCCCATTCTGCAGCTTGCCGAATACAACGCAGGCCGCAAGAACGTCCTCGACCGCTGGCGCCCCGCCACGCCCGAGACCCCGATGACCGTCGAACAGATCACCTTTCCCGACACACGGCGTTATATTACGCTCATCCTGAACCAGCAGGCCCGCTATGAAAGCGAGGCACGCCAGCCCGCCGCGACCAGCGCCCCCCTGAACAAGCCCCAATGACAGCAAGACTATGAAAGAGCCAATTCCCCAGACCAAGCGCAAGGTATCCGCCCCACGTCCCTCGGACCTCGTCTCGCTCCTCACCGACAATGACGAGTGCATCGCCTCCCTCAGCATGGAGCAGCTGCTTCTCGCAGGCGACTGCAAGCCGCTCATCGCCGAACACCAGGACACCGCCGACCCGCTGCTCCGCCGCCGCATCCACCAGCTCTCCGCCATCGTCGCGCACCAGGATCTGCTCGACAAGGCCGTCTTCGAATTCGAGCAGGGGCGCCTCGACGCCTGGAACTTCGCCCTGATGCTCGACCGCCTCTACGACCCCAAGTCCTCGCGCCACTTCCTCCAGGAGATCGCCCGCGAGTTCTTCGCGGACTTCTTCCCCCGAGGCGGCGTCACCCTGGAGCAGATCGCGGACTACATGCGCCTGCGCAAACTCGCGGTGCCCCGCCCGCCGTGGCTCAATGTCGGGCTCTTCCTGATCGGCGACGTCCTGGAGAACTCCCAGGGCGCGCCGATCCTGCTCGCCATTTTGGCGCGGCAGCTCGCGCAGATGCACGGCGCCTTGCTGACCATCTGCCTGCACGGCGGCCGCGTCACCCTGATGGACAGCAACTCCAACATCCTCGACCCGATGGACAACTGGCAGTTCACCGCCAACCTCCCCCAAAACCAGTTCCATCTCTGCACCAACCAGGAACTCATCCGCATCCTGCTCGCCCAGCTCCTCGCCTCCTCCATGGTCGCGTGGGAATGCTTCGACACCCATCTCTTCTTCAGCGTGATACGCCGTCTCGACCACCTGAACGGCCAGCCGCTGCCATATCCATTCGGAGACTTCGCGGCCCCGGAAGGGGCGGTCCCAACCGCCGAACCCCAGCAATAGGAGAACGCCTGCACCATGCTCAACATCCAGGACATCTGGCCAGCCCTCGCCCGCGCCACGCGATTCAACCTCCTGAAGGAAGACCTCTCACGCCCCGCGGCGCGCCCCGTCTCGCGCCTCTGGCTCGTCGCCATCCGCGCCCTCATGGGCCTCGCATACGGACTGCTGGCCAGCCTTCTGATGATGCTGGTCCGCAACCACGCCGCAGGCGCGCTCATCGCCACGGCGGCGGTCCTCGCCCTCCACTGCCATCTCACCGACTGCCGTGAAAACGGCGTCGCCATCGCCCTCCTCCCTCCCGATGCGGATTCCACGCAGCGACTGATCGTGCGTGCCGTGCCGCCCGTGCTTCTTTTCCTGCTGCTGCTCTGGGGCACCCCCGCGTGGATCGTGCCTGTCCTCGCGCTCGGCGCCGCCGCCGCCGTCGAACTCAACCACCCCGCCGCCAGCGAAATGCCCCGTGAACTCGGCGCCTGGGCGCTCGCCGCCGCCGCCTCGCTGCTCGCCATGGTCCTGCCCGTGCTGAATTCGCCGCAGGCGCGCCAGCACCGCTGCCTCGCCACCCTCACCGTCAGCATCCTCGTCCTCCTGCTCACGCCATGGCTGCGGCGCATCCCGCGCCGCCCCGCAGGCTTCTCGGCCGCCGCCTTCATCGGCGAAATGACGGCGCTCGTCCTCGCCATCCTCGCCAGCATCTTCTGACCCGCCAGGACATGACCGCCCCCAAGCAGCAAATCGTCGTGCAGACCATATCCCTGGGCTGCGCCAAGAACCTGGTCGACGCCGAGGTCATGTGCGGCACCCTCGCCACCAGCGGAATCCTCCTGACCGACGATCCCGAACTCGCCGACGTGCTCCTCATCAACACCTGCGGATTCATCCAGTCCGCCCGCGACGAGGCAGAGGCCGAGATCCAGGACGCCATCGCATGGAAAAAACGCCGCAAGGGCAGGCGCATCCTCGTCAGCGGATGCTACGCCCAGCGCTCGGGAGCCGACCTGGCACGGCGCTTTCCCGCCATCGACGCCATCCTCGGCATCGACGAGGTGCCCCGCATCGCCGAGGTCGTCCGCCGCGTCGCCGCCGCCGCGGATTCCGCGCCCGAGATCGTCATCCCCGCAGGCCAGCCGAAGTATCTCTATGACGAGCGCTCGCCGCGCCTGCAGTCGACGCCCGCCTCCTACGCCTATGTCAAAATCGCGGAGGGGTGCAACCACCGCTGCGCCTTCTGCGCCATCCCAGGCATCCGCGGCAACCAGCGCAGCCGCACGCCGTCCTCCGTCCTCGCCGAATGCCGCCAGCTGCTCGACGGCGGCGTGCATGAACTCATCCTCATCGCGCAGGACACGACCGCCTACGGGCGCGACCTGGAAGGCCGCCCCACCCTCGCCGCGCTGCTGCGGGAAATCGACGCCCTCCCAGGCGACTTCTGGATCCGCGTGCTCTACACCCATCCGCTCCACCTGACTCCCGAGTTCCTGGAACTCCTCGACCACGGACAGCACATCCTACCCTATCTCGACGTCCCCCTCCAGCATGTCGACGACGCCATCCTCGCCTCCATGCGCCGCGGCATGACCGAGCAGGCCACCCTCGACCTCATGCACGCCATCCGCGAACAGCACCCCCGCATCTGGATCCGCTCCACCCTCATGACGGGATTCCCAGGCGAGACCCAGCAGGCCTTCGACAAGCTCCGCCAGTTCGTCGCCGACTTCGGATTCGACCGCCTCGGCGTCTTCGCATTCTCCCCCGAAACGGGCACCCCCGCCGCCGCCATCGACAGCGGCCTCGTCCCGCACGACCTCGCCGAACAGCGCGCCGCGCTGCTGCTGAGCATGCAGAAGAAGCTCTCCCTGCAGCGCAACCGCCACCTCATCGGCGCCACCATGCGCGTGCTGCTCGAAGAGGAGGCCGCGCCTGGCCTCTGGAACGCCCGCGGCCCTGGAGACGCGCCCGATGTCGACCAGACCATCCTGGTGCGCATCCCCAGGGGCTTCCCCAAGCCCGCCCCCAACACCTTCCTGGACGTCCGCGTCGCCACCGCGCGCGCCTACGACCTGACGGCCATGCCAGCCTCCCCATCATGAAACCGACGGAATCCACCAACCATCCCCTCCTGGCCGCAGACATGAACTCCCAGGAGGGCACAGGCAGGAAACGACTGGCAGGCATCGTCCTCAGCATCGTCCTGATCCTGCTGGCGCTCGGCATGCTGGGCGGCCTCGTCTGGCTTGGCCATCATCAACTCTATCGGTGCAACCGCGCCTTCACCATCCAGCAGATCGAAATCCTCAGCGACGAGCACGAGCAGACGCGGGGGATGGTCGAGGCCGCCCTCGCGTCCATGGGAGTCGTCAGGGGCAAGTCCATCCTCACGCAGGTCGACCTGGGCCAGCTGCGCGCCCAGCTCTCCCGTTCCCCCTATCTGGAGGAGGTCGAAGTCCACCGACTTTTCCCCGACACCCTCCGCATTTCCGTCAAGCCCGCCATCCCCGCCGCCATCCTCGACTTCCGACGCGAAAACGTCCGCCTCAAAATCGACCAGTTCGGCATCGTCCGCCCCTTCGACCTCAACAGCGGAAGCAAGTTTCTCCCGCGCCTCGTCGGTGCAGGGCTGGGCAAATCCCCCGACTACCAGCCAGGGCAGGCGACCGACAACGAAGGCGTGAATCTCTTCCTGCATTTCCTGCGCGAAATCAACCGCCTGCCCGACGGCGCGCTCTTCGAGGTCGACCAGTGCAGCATCGACCTCAACCACGGCGCCCTGACCATGTACTTCGGGGAATCCGCCCACCCGCCGTTCCGCCAGGGCACGCAGCTCATCCTCCCGTTCAAGGACTTCGATGTGAAATTCAACGAAGTGCGCAACGTCGTCTACGAACATCTGCGCAACCGCCAGTCCCGCCCCATCGGAAAACTCGACGCACGCTTCGACAAACTCTATGTCTCCTATTGACCCGCCGCTCCTGCTCCACTGCTGCTGCGGCCCCTGCGCCACCGCCTGCGTCGAACGCCTACTCGCCCAGGGCCGCCGACCGCGCCTCTTTTTCTCCAACTCCAACCTCGACACCGAGGCGGAGTTCCTGAAGCGCCTCGACAACCTGCGCCGCGTCGCCGCCCATTTCGGCCTCGCGGAACCGCTGGTCGACGAATACCGCCATGCGGACTGGCTGCGCCATGTCGCCGCCATCCCCGACTACGCGCAATGCCCCGAAGGCGGCAATCGCTGCCGACAGTGCTTCGCCTGGAACCTCGCCCGCGCCGCCGAAAAGGCCCGCGAGATCGGCGGCGCCTTCACCACCACTCTCACCGTCAGCCCCCACAAGAACTCCCGCGTGATCTTCGCGGTCGGCGCCGCCCATCCCGCCTTCGAGCCCATCGACTTCAAGAAGCAGGACGGCTTCTTCCGCTCCACCCGCCTCTCCCGCGAACTCGGCCTCTACCGCCAGAAATACTGCGGCTGCGAGTTTTCTCATCAAGCCACCAACACCCAGGATTCAAGCCCATGCCCACCTACCAGGAACGAATGAAGTGGTTCCACGAAGCCCGCTTCGGAATCTATGTCCACTACGGCCTCTACTCCCTCCTCGGCCGAGGCGAATGGACCATGTACTCGGAGCGCATCCCCCTGCGCGAATACGAACGGCTGGCGGACCAGTTCCAGCCCAGGCCAGGCGCCCCCCGCGAATGGTGCGAGACCGCCTGTCGCGCAGGTGCCAAGTACATCGTCCTCACCACGCGGCACCATGAGGGCTTCTCCCTCTTCGACAGCAAATACTCCGACTACACCAGCGCCAGGCGCGGCTGCAGGCGAGACATCGTGCGCGAATTCGTCGACGCCGCGCGCGAGGCGGGGCTCCGCGTCGGCCTCTACTATTCGCTGCTGGACTGGCGCTATCCTGGATACTTCGAGCCAGGGAAATACCCCGAGAACGCCGCCGCGCTGCGCGAATACGTGCACCACCAGGTGCGCGAACTGATGACCAACTACGGCACCATCGACCTGCTCGAATACGACGGCGGATGGATGCCCGACCTCGGCCCCGACAAGGAGCGGTGCGTCCAGTTCTGGGGCGCCCGCGAACTCAACGCGATGGTGCGTGAACTCCAGCCCGCCATCATCATCAACAACCGCAGCGGCCTCGACGAGGACCTCGACACCCCCGAGCAGGTCGTCCGCGCCTCCGCCGCGGGGCGCGGCTGGGAAAGCTGCATGTGCATCGGGGACTCCTGCTGCTGGGGATACACCCGCTTCAACCCCAACTGGAAGTCCCCCGAGCAACTCCTGCAACACCTCGTCAGCGCCGCCCAGGGCGAGGGGAACTACCTCCTCAACATCGGCCCTTGCCCCGACGGCTCCGTGCGCGCCGAGGAATATGAGCGCCTCGCCACCGTCGGCCAGTGGGTGCGCCGCCATGAGAAGATGATCCGAGGCTCGCAGCGCTGCGAACTCATCGGCGCCTCCCAGCCAGGCACTGTCGACCTCAATCTCCAGGGCTGCTGGATCCGCCAGGGCAAGACCGCCTACTGGTGCATCTTCCGCTGGCCTGGACAGACCGCCACCGCCGTGCGCATCGCCACCCGCCCCGTCAAAGTCACCTTCGCCGAAAACGGCGCCGAACTCCCGTTCGAGTGGTCGCCCGACACAGGCCGCCTCGTCATCCGCAATCTCCCACTTCTCCCGCCCGACCCCCTCGCCAATGTCATCGAGGTCGAGTTCGAGGATGACCCGAAACGCCTCGACGAAGCCGACCGCGCCGCCTGGCTCACCGCACACTGATCCCCCTGGGAGCAACGCCGCCCTTGAGCATCGCCAGACTCTCACGCGATTCCAAACGCCAGCTGGGGCAGTTCTTCACGCCGCCGCAAATCGCCGACAAAATCCTCGGCAATGTCCCGCTAAGCCCCGAAATGGATGTGCTCGAACCGTCCTTCGGGGACGGCGCGCTTGTCTTCGCGCTCCTGAAGCGCATGGCGCGCGCGCACGGGCGGGCGGCGGCGCGGGAGTTCGCGGCGCGCCATCTCTTCGGCTGTGAACTCGACTCTGGCGCCTGCGCGGCCTTCGCCGAGCGCTGGAGCCGCCGCCGCCTCGGGCCGCCGACGACGCATCTCGCGCAAGGGGACTTCTTCCGCTGGATGCCGCCGAGCCTGGACGCCTCTTCCGCCTGCTCCCGCCAGCGCTATTTCAAGGCCCTGCGCCCCTCCTTCGACCTGATCATCGGAAATCCGCCCTTCGGCGGCACCATCGCGCCAGACATCCAGGATGACCTCGACGCCATCTTCGGCCTCCGCAACGGCATCAAAATCAAAAAGGAGACCTACGCCTTCTTCCTTGTCAAATGCCTCGACCTGCTGCGCACGGGGGGGACCCTCGTCTTCATCTGCAGCGACACGATGCTCTCCATCCAGACCATGGCAGGTCTGCGCCGGCATCTCCTCGCCCACTGCGCCGTCGCCGTCGGGCGCCTGCCTGGGCACTTCGAGGACAACAGCCAGAGAACCATCGTCCTCACCCTGAAAAAACAGGACGATCCCGCCCTGCGCACGCTCACCGTCTTCGGACGTCCCATCCCCGTATCCTCCGTCGAGGCCACCCCGAACCACAGCTGGCTCATCACCGACGACCTCGCCCGTTACTTCACAGGCCCCCGCCTCGGGGACAAGCTCTTCGCCACCGCGGGAATGACCGTCGGCCGCAACGACCTCTTCCTGCGCGAAGTCGACGGCGGCGCCATCGTCGAGCCGTTCCAGTTCTCCCTGCGCCGCCGCCCCGTCACCCTGGAACGGGAACGCTCAAAGGCGCGCCTCGGCGTGCTCTCCCCGAAGCGCCAGGCCGCCGTCGCCGCCGCCGTGGAGCGCGGCGACACGGAGCCGTTCGTCGCCTTCCGCCGCCTCCCCGAACCGCGCCGCATCACCCTCCCCCATCCCGACTACCGCCCCTACAACAAGGCCTGCAACCACATCGTCTTCACCCCGCCCAGGTGGATGATCTTCTGGCGGCACGACGGCGAATACGTCTATACCTTCAAGCGCAGCGGGAACTGGTATCTGCACGGCGCTGGCGGCAAGGCCTTCTACGGGCGCGAAGGCCTCACCTGGGCCCTCATCGCCCCGAGGCTCTACATGCGCTATCTCCCCCCAGGATATGTCTTCGACACAGGCGCCCCCTGCGCATTCCCCAGGGAAGGCGTCCCGCGCGACGAAATGTTCTTCCTCATGGGATGGTGCCTCACCGACGCCTGCAACCGCATCCTCAAGACCGTCATCAACCACACCCGAAACATCCAGAGCAAGGACTTCGAGCGCCTCCCCTCTCCCGCCTGGGTCCCCCCCCAGGCCCGCCTCGACGCCATCGCGCTCGTCAAGTCGATGATCGCCAGGGCGCAGTCCAGCCGCCGCCCCCCCGCCTTCCGACGGGAACTCGCCCGCCTCGAACGGCTATTCATGCTCCCAGGATGAGCCCCCCTCCCATCGCGCGCCCGCCTCAAGTCCGCTTCGGGCGGCGCTGCGGCCCGCGCCCCGACTTGGCGACCGCGGCGATCTTGGCCAGGAGGTCGGGAATCGGCAGGTGCTGCGGGCACTTGGGCAGGCAGGCGTTGCAGCGCACGCAGTCCTCGGCGCGCGTCCCCGCGTCCAGCGCCCCGTAGTCCATGTTGAAGCGCCCGAGACGCCCGTGGACGCGGTAGGAGTTGTATGCGGCGAAGTTGTCGGGGATGGCGACGCCCGCGGGGCACGGCTGGCAGTAGCGGCAGTTGGTGCAGGCGATCTCGCCGCTCAGCCGATAGGCGACCAGCGCCTTCTGGAGCACTTCGCGCTCGGCATCCGTCAGCGGCTGGATGTTGTGGAAGGTCTGGACATTCTCCTGGATCTGCGGCAGCGCGGACATGCCTGAGAGGATGCACAGCACGTTGGGGAGGCTCGCCACAAACCGAAACGCCCACTTGACAGGGGTGTCCTCGGGATGGCACGCGCGCAGGATCTCGACCGCCTGCGGATTGAGCCGCGCGAGCTGCCCGCCGCGCAGCGGCTCCATGACGACCACTGGTATCTTCGCCGCCGTCAGCAGTTCGTACTGCTCCTTCGAGCGGTAGGCCGTCCAGTCCAGGTAGTTCAGCTGGATCTGCGCGAAGTCCCACGGATAGGCGGGGATGATCTCCTTGAGCACGCTGGGAGAATCATGGAAGGAGAAGCCCAGCCGCCGAATCTTCCCCTCCGCCTTCATCTTCTTCAGGAACTCCAGCGCCTTGAGACGCTGCGTCTTCTTCCAGCTCGTCGCGCCCATGTTGTGCAGCAGGTAGAAGTCGAAGTACTTCACGCGGCACTTCTTCAACTGGTCCTCGAAGATGCGAGGGATGTCCGCCGCCGAACGCACCATCATCATCGGCATCTTGTCCGCCAGATAGAAACTGTCCCGAGGATAGTCCGCCAGGACGCTCCCCACGAAGTTCTCGCTCTCGCCGTCGTGGTACATGTAGGCGGTGTCGAAGTAGTTGACCCCCGACGCAAAGGCGACCTCGTACATCTTGCGCCCCGTTGCGTAGTCGATCTTGCCGTCAGGCAACTTCGGCAGACGCATGTTGCCGAAGCCCAGGAGCGGCAGCGTCGCCGCCGTGTCCCGATACTGGCGCCGCGCGACCTGCGGCCCCTTCGCGGCAACCGCCTTCGCGCCGCCATCCTCGCCCAGACCCGCCACTGGCGCCACCGCGGCCGCCGTCAACAGCGTCTTCATGAATTCCCGTCGGTTCATCGCGCTCTCCTTCTCTTCCATGGTTTTCCACTCCTGCACCCCCCGCTTCACGATGGATACTATAACTCTTCTTCTTGTCTTTCGCTTGCAAATGTCCATTGAAGTGCCACATTGAGGCAAACGCCCGTTTTTCTTTCCACCCATACCAGTCCCACTCCTCCCATGAAAGTCTGCGCCATCCAGCCGCCCTACCCCTACACCCTCGACGCCGCCGAAGCCACCGTCCAGTTCACCATCTCCCAGCTGAACGCCTGCACCCCCGACCTCGACCTCATCCTCCTCCCCGAATACTCCAACGCCCCGACCGCCTACCCCGACGCGGAGACCATGCGCGCCGACGCACGACGCTTCACCCCGCCGCTGCTGGAGGCCGCCGTCAACGCCGCGCGCCGCTGCCACGCCATCGTCGCCGTCAACTACGCCGCCGAAATCAACGGGGAATGGCGCAACACCACCCGCGTCTTCGACCGCGACGGCAACCCCGCAGGCGACTACTACAAGCAGCAGCTCCCCTGGGGGGAGATCCATCGGAAGAACATGTCCGACAGCTACGTCCCCTTCACGCACCAGCCCGCCATCGTCGAGGTCGACGGCCTCCGCCTCGCCTTCCTCATCTGCTACGACAGCTACTACAACGAATTCGTCGCCAACATCGCCCGCATGCGCCCGGACATCCTGCTGATCTCGTCCCACCAGCGCTCCGAGCGCCCCGACGTCCTGGAAAACGAGGTCTGCGGCTTCGCATTCCAGTGCAACTGCTTCGTCGTCCGCGCCTCCTCCAGCATGGGCCCCGACGCCGAGACTGGCGGCAACGCCATGATCGCCAGCCCCGAGGGCAAGGTCCTCGCCCGTTTCCACGAGGAGACGGGGCGCCTGGCCTGCGAGATCGGCGACCCGAAGCGCAAATACATGCGCTCGAATACATTCGGCGGGAAACTCATTGACAACTTCCGCTTCATCGAGCAGGGCCGCACCCCGTGGGCCTACCGTCCCGCGGGCAGCATGGTCATCCGCAACGACCTCCAACTGCCCTATCCGCGCATCTGCGCCCACCGAGGCTTCAACACCATCGCCCCAGAGAACAGCATGCCCGCCTTCGGCGCCGCCATCGCCCTGGGCGCCGATGAAATCGAGTTCGACGTGCATCTGAGCAGCGACGGGGTCGTCGTGAGTTGCCACGACTACGACCTCGACCGCGTCTCCAACGGCAGCGGCCCCATCGCCGAGCACACCTACCAGGAACTCCTCGCCTTCGACTTCGGCGTCAAGCACGGCCCGCAGTTCGAGGGGCTTCGGATCCTCACCCTGGAGCAGATTCTCTGCGCCTTCTCGCGGCAGTGCATCTTCAACCTCCACATCAAGGGCCAGAAGGATTCCGCCCGAAACCGCCCCCTCGTCGAAAAGGTCGCCGAACTGCTCTACCGCTACGACTGCGCCGAGCACACCTACCTCATGACCAGCCCCGACGTGCACCGCATCGCCCTCGAAGTCTGCCCCGACATCCGCCGCTGCATGGGCGCCTTCGGCGACCCCTGGGCCATCGTCGACAACGCCATCGAGTGCCAGTGCCAGAAGGTACAGCTCTTCAAGCCCCACTTCGACCAGGCACTCGTCGACAAGGCACACGCCAACGGCATCCTCTGCAATGTGTTCTGGGCCGACGACCCCGACGAGGCGAAACGCTACCTCGACATGGGCATCGACTGCATCCTCACCAACGACTTCCTGCGCGTCGCCAACGCCACTGGACTCCTCCACCTCAAGCACTGAAAGACCGCCCCGCGCCGTGCGCCTCCTGCGTCTCGGCAGCCCAGCCATGTCCAAGATGTCTCCCCGCCATAGTCTCCTGCTTCTCTTGCTGCTGACGGCGCTGTCGGGCGCCGCCAGCCTCCCGAATACGCTCCGCCTTGGCCTCGGCGAAAGCCGCGAGTTCGAACTGCCGCCGCCCGAGGCTGGCAGGCCCCTCTATCTGGCATTCTCGGCGCGCATCGACACCCCCAGATGGAAAAGCGGCGCCGCGCCCGCCCTCCAAATCGCCGTCAACGGCGTCCCCGTGACCAGCCTCCAACTTGTCAACAAGGGCGACTATTTCCACTATCGGCGCGACATGCAGCCGCTCTGGTGCCGCGACGGCCGCACCATGACCCTGGCCTACTATCCATGGGACAAGGCCGCCCAGACCATCGACCGCGCCTTCGTCCACGCCTTCGTCTTCGACCTCTCCGACCTGCTGCTGCCCGAAGGCAACCGCCTCGTCTTGCGCAACACCTTCGGCGCCTTCCACGAGTCCGCGCTGGAGTTCCGCGACCTCAAGCTGCTGCGCCGCGCCGACTTCCCCGTCGCGTCCACCGTCCGCGAACGCCGCCCCGCCAGCCACGCCCTCGACGACCTGCGCCGCGCCGCCGCGCGCC
>JAEEGL010888390.1_pt1 | contig 14384 bp, 12 predicted proteins | sample 9134231 | NCBI WGS metagenome assembly JAEEGL01 (sample SAMN16246548, study PRJNA631951) | gut metagenome | biome: gut microbiome; feature: rumen; material: fiber-attached | host: Bos | place: Iran: Karaj | collected 2018-10
ACGATAAAAGCCGCGTCGATCCGCCCGTCCTTCATCGCTTCGAACGAATCCCCGAACGTCTGGTAAAACGGATGGATATCAGCTTCCGTCATCCCGTACGATTCCAGGACGTCAAGCGCGTTGTAATAGCCCCCGGACCCGGACGTCCCGACGGAAACGCTCCGTCCCTGCAGGTCTTCGACCGTGCGGACCGACGGGTCGGCCGCCACGATCTGGAGCGGTTCGATGTAGAGACACGCGACGGCCGAAAGATCGCCGGCCGGTTCCTGGTACAGCCTTGTCCCGCCGTATGCGTAAGCCATGATATCCGACTGGCAGAAGGCAATATCGACCATCCTGTCCTCAAGCGCCTTGATATTATCCCTTGAACCGCCGGACGTGACCGGCTTTACGGAAGTTTCCGTCGCCTCCCCGACCGTTTCCGCAAGGATATTCCCGAAGCTGTAATAGGTCCCCTGATCGCTGCCGGTCGCAAAGAGTAGTTCCCCTCCTCCCGTCATTCCGCCCGTTTTTACCGGCGCCGGTCCTTCCGCCGCGGGTTCACTGCCGGCTGCCGGGCTCAGGGCCCCTCCGGCCGAAGCGCAGGCTGTCAGAAAAACGGTCAGCAGTATCGCAGCAACCATACGTGTTTTTTTATTCATCGTCTTCACTCCCGTTCCGGACACTTAAACAGCGCCAGGGTCTGATAGTAATAATATCTTTTCGTCTCCGCAGATGGCAATAGTACGCTTTCAGAGTGACAAACGGCGCCCGGATATGGTAAAACGTACAGGAAAGGTCCCCGGGTCCGGGCATCCGCCGCAGCCGGGGAAAACAGGGTGATCTGCAATGGACAATCGGCCGATAGGCATTTTTGATTCCGGGCTGGGCGCCTTTTCCGTCCTTCTGGAACTTCTGAAGGAACTGCCGGGAGAGGACGTTCTGTATTTTGGAGATACGCTGCACTCCCCGTACGGGCACCGCGGGAAGGAAGACTTACAGCAGCTTTGCTTCAGGATCGTCCGCTTCCTGGAGAAGAAAGATATCAAAGCTCTGATCGTTGCCTGCAATACGGCGACGGCGGCGGCGCTTCCGTATCTTCAGGAACGTTTTGACCTGCCCATCGTCGGCGTCATCAGTCCCGGCTGCCGGAAGGCGCTTTCCGTCACAAAAAACAAAAAGATCGGCATCGTATCGACACTGTTTACCGCTTCCCATCATGCCTACCGGGATACCATCCTGCGCAGGGATCCGGAAGCGCAGGTCTATGAAGTCGGAAGCCGCGACCTGGCTTCCCTCATTGAAAACGGCTTTGAATACAACGAAGAAAACGACCGCCTGCTGAAAGACCTGATCGCGGAATTCCCGCAGGATATCGATACGCTGGTCATGGGCTGCACCCATTACCCGCTCGTACGGACGCTGTTCGAAAAGTACTTTCCGCCGGAAAGAGGCGTACTGGTCGATCCGGGCCGCGAATCGGTCCTGCAGCTTTCCACTTATCTGGAGATCCGGAACAAATTTTCCGGTAAAGAAAAAGGAGGCGTCCGGTTTTTCGTGACCGGCCCGCCCGAATCCTTTATCTCCGCGGCTGCCAGACTCGTGGACACTCCCGTGGAGAATATTGAACAGGTTTCCCTTTAAAGGAAACAGAAAACACAAAACTACAGATCGAAGGAAAGGATTCAGAAGCCCCGCTGACGAGCAGCTTCGTACAGCAGGATCCCGGCCGCCATGGCGGCGTTGAGAGATTCGATCCTGCCCTTCATCGGAATGGAAATACACCGGCTGCCTTCGGAAGAGGCAGCCAGTTTTATGGTCTCCGGCTTCAGCCCGTTCGCTTCGTTCCCGATCAGGACCGCGCACGGCCCGACGTAGCTGACCCGGTCGTAGCAGACGCTTCCTTCGGCGGCCGCTGCGTAGAAACGGACGCCCGCATCCATGAACAGACGGACAGCCTCCGCAAGATCCGGCGCCGTAACAAACGGCACTCTGAACAGCGACGACATGGTCGCCCTGACGGTCTTCGGATTAAACGGATCGACGCAGCCGCCGCTTAATACGATCCCGGCCGCCCCGGCCGCTTCCGCCGTTCTGAACATCGTCCCGAGATTTCCGGGATCCTGGATGTTTTCCAGAAACAGGAACAGCGGCGCTTCCTTTCCGGAAAGCAGATCCTTTTCCGTGTACGCGGGCATTTCCGCCACCGCCAGGATCCCCTGCGGCGTCCTGGTATCCGCGATCTTCCGGAATACGTTTTCCGAAATGACCGTCGTCTGTGCCCGGCCGTCCATGCCGCCGGCTCCGCCGTCCAGAAAATCTTCCGTTACATAGATCTCCCGGATCCGTTCCTTCGGCGCGTCCAGGACGAGCCTTTTTCCTTCCAGCAGGAAGCATTTTTCCTCTTCTCTCCTGCTTTTTTTCTCTTTCAGAGCAAGCAGCCTTTTGATCCTGTCGTTATTCGGGGAGGTGATCCTGTCCATCATCTGCCGCTGTCCTTTCCGTCATTTTGGGACCCGGGCCGGATCCGCCGCCGGGCCTAAACCAGTTTTACATTGCCGCTGCCGGCAAGCGCGCGCAGTTTTTCAAGCACGGTCTCCGATGCGGCGATCCCCTGCTCCGGGGGAAGCTCCCGTTTCTGCCTTCCTTCTTCGATATAGAAGACCAGCCGGTCCTTCCCGGGGTTTTCCTCCATGATCTCCAGGACGGCAGGCGCATTTTTCTCAAATTCCCGCCTGTCCGCGAACCGGATCCACAGTTTTCCGGAAGTATCCTCGAACGGGATAACCTCCTCGCAGATCATCTTTCCGTCGCGTTCGTCTTCCAGGGCGACCCTGCCCCGGACAAAGATCCGGGCGTCTTCGTTCAGGAACCGGGCATACCTGGTATACGCGGCCGGGAATACCAGGACTTCGACGCTTCCCGTCAGATCTTCCAGCGTCAGGAAGGCCATGACCTGGTTCTTCCGGGTATACTTGATCGTCTTATCCGCGATGATCCCCCCGATCACAGCCATAGCGCCGTCCCGGGCGGAGCAGGTCCCGGTCTCCTCATCCAGCAGGAAATCGGACGCCCGGTTTGTGATACGCCGGCGCCACTGGGCTTCGTACGCCTCCATCGGATGTCCGGATACATACAGGCCCAGTACTTCTTTCTCAAAAGCAAGCAGCATGTCTTTCGGATATTCGCCGGTATCGGGGTATACGGTCCTGAACGCTTCCCGCTCTCCTTCTCCCATCAGGTCAAAAAGACTCATCTGGCCCGACAGGCTGCTTTTCTTTGCCTGCTGTTCTTCCTCCAGGATCTTTGTATAGACCGTCATCAGCTGCTTCCTCGTTCTCCCGAAGCAGTCGAAAGCGCCGGATTTGACAAAGTTCTCAATGACCCGGCGGTTAAGGTCTTTTCCGGACTGCAGCATCCTGCCGATAAAATCACGCAGATCCTTAAACGCCCCGTTGTTTTCCCGTTCCTCCACGATCGAATCGATCACGCTTCGCCCGATGCCCTTGATGGCGGTCAGAGCGTACCGCACCGCGCCGCCGCTTACGGAAAAGCCGGCCAGCCCTTCGTTGATGTCCGGCGGAAGGATCCGGATCCCCATATTCCGGCAGCTGATGATATAGCCGGCGCACTTTACCGGAAAATCGATCACGGAAGTCAGCAGGGCTGCCATAAACTCCTTCGGGTAATAGTACTTCAGCCAGGCCGTCTGGTAACCGACCACCGCGTAGCAGGCGGCATGGGACTTGTTAAAGGCATATTTGGCAAAATCCATCATCGTATCGTAGATCCCGGCCGCCACCTCCGCCGGGATCCCGGCGGCAACGCAGCCCGGAACGTTTTCCGCGGGATTTCCGTAAATAAAATTCTGCCGCTCCGTTTCCATCACGGCCTGTTTTTTCTTGCTCATCGCGCGGCGCACCAGGTCGCTCCGGCCCAGCGTATACCCGCCCAGGTCCCGGACGATCTGCATGACCTGTTCCTGGTATACGATGCATCCGTACGTGGGTTTCAGGATCGGTTCCAGTTCTTTGCACGCGTAGGTCACGGCGCCCGCGTTTTTCTTTCCGGCGATGTATTTGGGAATAAAATCCATCGGCCCCGGGCGGTACAGCGCGATCCCGGCCGTCCAGTCCTCCAGGTTCCCCGGCTGCAGTTCTTTCATGAAGGAAGTCATCCCGGCGCTTTCCAGCTGGAATATGCCGTCGGTATGTCCTCCGGAAACAGAAGCGTAAACGGCGGGATCGTTATAATCGATATCCTCCAGTTTTTTCCCGGCCATCTTCAGCGCGTTCTGGATGACCGTCAGCGTCCTGAGCCCCAGGAAGTCCATTTTCAGAAGGCCCAGTTCCTCGATCGTCGTCATGGTGAACTGGGTCGTGACGCTGCCGTCCTGCGCCCGTCCCAGCGGGACCAGGTCTTCGGCCGGTTCGCTGCAGATGACGACGCCCGCCGCGTGCACGGACGTATGGCGCGGCAGCCCTTCCAGCCGCCTGCTCATATCCACCAGTCTCCGGACCTGCTCGTCGCCTTCGTAGGATCTACGGAATTCGGGATTCTCCACCAGCGCCTTGTCCAGAGTGATATTCAGTTCGGACGGGACCATTTTGGCGATGCCGTCCACGAAACCGTACGGCAGGTCCATGACGCGGCCGACGTCCCTGAGCACGCCCCTGGCGGCCATGGTGCCGAAAGTGATGATCTGCGTCACGCGGTCTCTTCCGTATTTCCCGGTGACGTAATCGATGACCTCCTGCCGTCTTTCAAAGCCGAAATCCACGTCGATATCCGGCATGGATACTCTTTCGGGGTTCAGGAAGCGTTCAAAGATCAGGCTGTATTCCAGGGGATCGATGTCCGTGATATGAAGACAGTAGGAAACGACCGATCCGGCCGCGGAACCTCTCCCCGGGCCGACGGGGATATCGTTCTGTCTCGCGAAGTTGATATAATCCCAGACGATCAGGAAATAATCGACGAATCCCATCTGCCGGATGGTCTCGAGTTCATATTCGAGCCGTTTTTCCGCTTCCTCCTTCCGGTCCGGATACCGTTCGTCAAGGCCGTCCCGGCACAGTTTATTCAGGTAGGTCCAGGAATCGTAGCCTTCGGGCACCTCGTAGTGAGGCAGCTTCGTCTTCCCGAACTCGATCTCCACATTGCAGCGCTCCGCGATCGCCGCCGTATTCTCCAGCGCTTCTTCCGCATAGGGAAACAGCGCGCGCATTTCTTCTTCGCTCTTTAAATAAAACTGGCCGCCCGGATACCGCATCCGGTCTTCGTCGGCAAGCTTTTTCCCGGTCTGGACGCACAGCAGGATATCGTGCGCTTCGGCGTCCTCCGCGCGGGTATAATGCACGTCGTTGGTCGCCGCGAGCGGGATGTCCAGTTCTTCATGCATCCTGAGCAGCTCGGTGTTTACTTTTTTCTGGTCGGGATATCCGTGGTCCTGGAGCTCCAGGAAGAAATTTCCGTGCCCGAAGATCCTGTCGTAGCGTTTTGCGGCTTCCCTGGCCTGATCCGGTTCGTCCCGGACGATATGCCTGGCGATCTCCCCGGCCAGGCAGGCCGACAGCGCGATGATCCCTTCGTGGTATTCGTTAAGAAGTTCCAGGTCCACCCGGGGCCTGTAATAGTAGCCTTCCGTAAAGGAACGGCTGACGATCCTGGAAAGATTGGCATAACCGGTATTGTTTTCCGCCAGCAGGATCAGATGATAATATCTGTCGTTTCCGGCATTCTGCTCCCTGTCGAACCGGGATCCCGGCGCCACGTAGACTTCGCAGCCGATGATCGGTTTGATCCCCGCCGCCTTTGCCGCCTTATAAAAATCGATCACGCCGTACATTACGCCGTGATCGGTGATCGCCGCCGACGAAAAACCCAGTTCCGCCGCCCGGCGCACATATTCGCTTACTTTATTGGAACCGTCCAGAAGGGACCATTCCGTATGGACATGCAGATGTGTAAAGGCCATATTGATTTCCCGCCTATTTTCCGCCGTTTTCCCCGCCTGTTCCCGCCAGCTTCAGAAGCAGCGATTCCGCAAGGATGAAATCCTCCGGCACCGTGACCTTCATATTCAGGGAGGAAGTCTCCGTAAGCCGGACGCGGCAGCCCGTAAAGTGTTCCGCCACGGCCGCGTCGTCCGTCATGATCCGAAGCAGCGATTCGTCCGGCGTTTCGAAAAGCGACTCGTACGCTCCCCGGATCAGATCGTAATCGAATACCTGCGGCGTCTGCACCGACCACAGGGTGCTCCGGTCCGGTGTTTCTTCGATAAAGCCGTCCGGCGTGCTTTTCTTTACCGTATCCCGCATCCGGTTGGCCGCCAGGCACGCCCCGTATTTCCCAACGTCTTCCGCAAGCTTCTCCAGGTCTTCTTCCCGGATGAAAGGTCTCGCGCCGTCATGGATCCAGGCTTCGGCACACGGCCATTCGATCGCCCGGAGACCGTTTAAGACCGATTCGGAGCGGGTCTCACCGCCGGGCACCATCCGCCTGATCTTCCCGGGAAACCGTTCCGGACAGTCTTCCGTTCCGGCCGTTCCGGGCAGAAAACCTTCCCGGACGGCTTCCCGGATCTGTTCTTTGCAGAACGCTTCATCTCCTTCCGGGATCACCATGACGATATCCGAAATAAAAGATGAACGGAGAAAAGTATTGAGCGAATAAAGAAACAGCGGACGTCCGAGGAGCGGCCTGTACTGTTTCGGAACCGCCCCGCCCGCGCGCAGTCCGCGTCCGGCCAGCAGCAGTATGACGGTAGATCCTGCCTGTTTCACTCTTCCGGGCTCCTTCCGAATTCCAGGTTCGGGACAGCGTTCAGTTCCGCTCCCGCAAAATGGCCTTTGACATATTCATAATAACCTGCCGAAGCGATCATGGCCGCATTGTCCGTACAAAGGATCGGGGGCGGGCAGTAAAAACCGATGCCCTTTGCTTCGCAGGCTTCCTGCATGGCGGCCCTGAGCGCCGTATTCGACGCCACGCCGCCGGCCATGGCCAGTCTTTTAAACCCGTACTCTTCCGCACCCAGCATGGTGTGTTCCACCAGGACGTCCACGACGGCCTGCTGGAAACTGGCGGCAACGTCCGGTACGGAGATCCCGATATTCTTCATCCGGCAGTCGTTCAGGTAATTCAGAACGGCACTCTTTAACCCGCTGAAAGAGAAGTCATACCGGGAATCCCCGACTTTCCCGCGCGGAAACGCGATGGCTTCCGGATCTCCTTCCCGCGAGACTTTGTCGATCTTCGGTCCTCCGGGATATCCCAGCCCGATCGCGCGGGCTACTTTGTCGAACGCTTCGCCGGCCGCGTCGTCCATGGTCTGGCCCAGCTTTTTATAAACGCCGTAGTCCTCGACCAGCACCAGATTCGTATGGCCGCCGGAAACGACCAGGCAGACAAACGGCGGCTCCAGTTCCGGATGCGCCAGGTAATTGGCGCTGACGTGCCCCTCGATATGATGGACGCCGATCAGCGGGATCCCTGTTCCGAAGTGGATCGCCTTTGCCTCCGCCACGCCGACCAGGAGCGCGCCGACCAGCTCGGGGCCGTACGTTACCGCGATCCCGTCCATTTCGGAAAGCTTCATGCCCGCCTTTTTCAGGGCCTCCGCGATCACCTGGTTGATCCGTTCAATGTGCTTCCTGGAAGCGATCTCCGGAACCACGCCCCCGTACAGGGTATGGATATCGATCTGGGAAGAGATCTCGTTAGAAAGCACGGTCCGTCCGTTCTTCACGACGGCTGCCGCCGTTTCGTCACAGCTGCTCTCGATCCCCAGTATATAAACGTCTTTCCGATCAGGTTTCCTGTTCTCCATCCTCATCCTCAAATCTGAGTTCCAGACTTTTCCCGTCCCGGCCGGCTTTCGTATTCTCAAATACCGCCTGCGCGGCCGGCAGGAATTCTTCCGCCCTCGAAAGGGACGGCGAATAATGCGTCAGCCACAGTTCCCTGACTCCGGCTTTCCGCGCCAGATCCGCCGCTTCGGAAAAGGTCATGTGACGGTGTTCCTTTGCTTTTTCCAGCTGGCTATCTTCCCCGTACATTCCTTCACAGATCAGCAGATCCGCTCCGGCGGCCGACCTGACGATCGATTCACAGGGCCTCGTGTCGGTCGTATACGTAACGTGCAGCCCTTTCCGCGTGGCGCCCATTACCTGTTCCGGGGAAAAAGCCTGTCCGTCCAGGACGACCGTTTCCCCGTTCTGCAGTCTCTTCCAGTAAGGTTTCGGGATACCCAGGCTTTCCGCTGCCTGCGCATTAAATTTTCCTTTCCGGGAAAGGCGCAGGCTGTAGCCGTAACAGACAACGTTATGCCGCACCCGGAACGCTTCGATCTCAAAGTCCTTCAGCCCCGGGATCTCAATACGCTCTACCGGGTCCGACAGTTCCCGGTACCGGATCTCAAACGGCAGTTCCGGCGCGATGACGCGCAGGCTGTCCACCACCCTGGCAAGCCCCTTCGGGCCGATCATCAGGACCGGCGCCTGTCTGTCCGCGTTTCCCATGGACAGCAGCATCCCGGGAAGTCCGCTGATATGGTCGGCATGATAATGCGTAAACAGCATCACGTCGATCGGGTTCGGGCTCCATCCCTTTTTCCGGAGGGCGACCTGGGTCCCTTCCCCGCAGTCGATCAGGATACTGCTTCCCTGAAGCCTGACGGCCAGCGAAGTCAGGTGCCTGTATGGCAGCGGCATCATGCCCCCGCATCCTAAAAGACACAGTTCCAGCATCTATCTTCTCCACATGATCCACGCGTCTTCTTTCGGCGCGTCGTAAAAATCCCTTCTGATCCCTTCCGTCAAGAATCCGAATTTCCGGTAGAGGGCGATGGCCGCCTCATTGCCGGCCCTGACCTCCAGCGTATGCTCCGGGATCCCTTCCCGTTTTCCTTCTTCCAGAAGGGTCCTGAGCATCAGGGTTGCGATCCCTTTCCCCCGGAAAGACGGCAGTACGCCCACATTGGAGATCTCCCCGACGCCCGCGATATTCCGGACCCCGCAGATCCCGACGACGGCGCCGTCTTCTTCGGCCGCGTAATACCGGGCATACGGAAGAAGAAGCGTCGCCCGGAACACTTCCCGCGTCCAGGGCCTGGAAAAAGAAGCTTCCTCCACGGCGACCGCGGCATCCAGATCGTCCATTGTCATCCGCCTGACGAAGATCACAGTCCCATGGCCTCCCGTTCCCGTTCCGCCTGCGGTTTCCGAAGATAGACCGGCCGGAAATCGTCCGCGGAGACCAGGCAGCCTTCTTTTTCTTCCAGCCAGACCGCCCTCGCCAGCGCCGCGACGCTCCCGGCGCGCTGCATGGAAAGATGCGGCGGCGCGAACCGGAAGGGGACTTTCAGCGCTTCGCGGATCCGGTCGCGGTATACGGAAACAGCGTCGCCCGTAAACAGGACCGGCCTGCCCAGGCCGTTCAATTCGTCCATCAGTTCCGGCACCGACATGGCCCGGTCTCCCGCGAGGCAGGACGGTCTGCCGGCCTCATCCGCCGGGTCTGTTTCCGTTTTCTTTTTCCATTCGTACAGCCCGTTATAGACCTGCTGCCTGCGGGCATCCATGACCGGGCACAGGATCTCTCCCGGCTCCGGCAGCATCCCATAGCATCCCGACAGGTTAAAGGCCAGCGCTTCCAGGGTGGAGACCGGGATCAGCGGCTTTTCCAGGGCAAATCCCAGGCCTTTGGCCGTCGCCGCGCCGATCCTGAGTCCCGTAAACGAACCGGGGCCGCCGGATACCGCGACCGCGTCGATCGTTTTCAGGTCGATCCCGGTCAGGTCCTTTACCTGTTCCATCATCGGCATCAGGGACTGGGAATGTGTTTTCCGCAAAGCGGACATACCGGACAGGAAATTGAACTCCGCGGCCAGCCTGTCATCCTGCAGCAGCGCGCACCCCGCCACCTGCGCGGAAGCTTCGATCGCAAAAATAATCATATCAGGTATTCATCCTCATTCTGAAGTCCGGGGATCTTCCACCCGGATCCTCCTGTAATCGTTTCCCTTTTCCGGATCCTTTTCGATCACGACCGAAACCGTGTTTTCCGGCAGCAGTTCCCGGACCCGTTCCGCCCACTCGATCAGGCAGACGCCCTGTCCGAAAAGATACTCGTCAAAGCCGATCTCTTCCATTTCTTCAGGATCCCCGATCCTGTATACGTCAAAATGATAAAGCGGGATCCGCCCTTCTTCATAGACCTGGAGAATGGTAAAGGTCGGCGAACTGACCGGCCGCCTGATCCCGATCCCCTGCGCGAATCCTTTCGTGAAAACGGTCTTGCCGACGCCCAGGTCGCCGTCCAGGGCATAAACGTCCCCGGGTTTTGCCGAAAGCGCAAGGCGCTTTCCCAGTTCCAGCGTATTCTGCTCTTCCAGACTTTCAAAAACCATTCCGTTCCTCCGTCAGTCGTGCCTGAGCGCCTCGATCGGGCTCAGTTTTGCCGCCTTGCGGGCCGGGTAAATTCCGAAGAAGATACCGACGGCCGATGAAAACAGGGTCGTCAGCAGGATCAGGAGCGGGGAGATCGACGGCGAAAAATTCATGATGCTGCAGACGACCAGGGCGCCCAGCAGCCCCAGCAGGATCCCGATCACGCCCCCGATCAGCGTAATGATGCCGGCTTCCGCCAGAAACTGCAGAAGAATGGATCCGGTCCTCGCCCCGAGGGCTTTCCGGATGCCGATCTCCCTGGTCCGCTCCGTCACGGATACCAGCATGATATTCATCACGCCGATCCCGCCGACCAGAAGGGAGATCCCCGCGACCAGGGCCACGAACATGGTGATATACCCCAGGATACTGGCAAACTGATCCGCTATATCGGCAAAATTCTGCACGTTGACCGCGTCCTGTCCCCGGATCCCCAGACGGTTTTCCAGAAACGTGATGGACTTCGTCGCTACTTCCCTGGAGTGTTCCGCGGCTGTGAATATATAAAAATTGGAGAAGCTTTCCGTCGGGACCCGGTACCGCTGCTGGAATACCGTATACGGCATCTCGAGCTGCAGGATATTGGTGGCGCCGACCGCCATGGATACCATCTGGGAAGACGAATTCTCCCTGATGCCGACCACCCGGACCTTCTGGGTGATCCTGTTGCAGGTCAGCTCAAAAGTCATCCCGATCACGTCCGTCGTCCCGAACAGATCGACGGCGTCCCTCTCCCGCATGACGCAGACGGATCTGGCGCTCTCCACGTCCTGTCTGGTAAAGTAATGGCCTTTGACGATCTTGTCCGAAAACTCGTTGACCAGGTATTCGTTGCCCACGTCGATGCTGGCGGTATAGCTTCCCTTCCGGCTGACCGCCCTCCCGAACTGGCTGATCGCGGGCGTGACCCCGTCGATGTGCGGGACCCGTTCCACCAGGGCGTCCAGATCCGACTGGTCCAGTTTTTTATCCGTTTTGGAACTGCTCAGGGAAAGATAGATAATGCCGCTGACCAGGTCGTTCAGTTCCCCGTTGATCGTCCCGTGCAGGCCGTTGCCGATTGAAATGATCATGATGACCGAAGAGATGCCGATGATGATGCCCAGCATCGTCAGCGCGGAACGTCCTTTATTGTTGCGGATGTTCATCACCGCGATTTTCAGGTACTCAAAGATCTGTCCCATGTGCGGATCATCCGCCGAATCCGGCCGGCATCATATTCATCATTTCGTCCATTCCGGGGATCGTTTCCACTTTTCCGGAAGCTTCCTTTATCTCTACGCTGCTTCCTTCTTTCACGCCGTCCGGAAGCGTTCCGGCGACGAGCGTGCCTTCCTTCAGCCCCCTCGTCACTTCCACGACCGTGTCGGTCGTAATACCGATCTCTACCGGCAGCCGTTTGATCCTGCCGTCCACCACCGCGTTGACAAAATCGCCGGCCGAATCCGAATTGATGTATTCATAGGGAAGCAGGACCGCGTTTTCGGCGAAGCGGGTATGGATGTCCGAATCCGCCTCCAGTCCCAGGATGACGTGTTCGTCGGGATCCAGGAGTCTGATCTGGGCGTCAACGACGACCATGCCGCCCGTGCTGGTTGTCGCGCTGCCGGAGATCTTGTCGACGACGCCTTCGTACCGGCGGCCGGCGATCTCGACGTCCGCCTTCTGGCCGGTCTCCACCCGTTCCATATCGGATTTCGTGATCTGGATCCAGATCTTTACCTGCTCCGTACTGGCCAGATGGATCAGCTCCATCCCCTGGGCCGGCGTCGCGCCTTCCCGGATATTGACTTCCGTTACGACCCCGTCGAAATCCGCCCGGATCCCCTGCGCCGCTTCGTCCAGTGCGTGCAGGGTATCCTGCGCGTTCAGCGTATTGGACTGCTGGTTCGCGTTCAGCGCCTGGATGGCGCCCGGATTCATGACGGAGGCTTCGCTGGTCTTCTTTTTGGAAGTGGCGTCCGCCTTGTTTTCCTGGAACTTGGCCAGTTCCTGCTGAAGATCCTGGATCTGTGTGCGCCAGGCATTGATCTCTTCGTCGTTGTTCTGCCTGATCTGGGAATCCATCTGCAGCATTTCCAGTCTGTCCAGGACTTCCTGGTCCGGATGGTCTTTATTCATCTCATCCTGGAAGGCCTGCTGGAGTTCCAGATAGGTCTGCTGCATCCGCTGCTGCTTCTCCGTGATCTTGAGATTCAGGTCCTGGATCCAGTCGTTGATGAAATCGACCTGCTCCTTCAGGACCGGCTCGTCGATGCTGGAGCGTGCCAGATCCGCCCGGTTCTTGGCTTCCTGCTGCATGGAGTTGTTGTAATTGCCCGTCTGGGCATCCTGCCCCAGCTGGGTCGTCGAACGCAGGAGGGAAAGCTTGTCCGGATCATACGTTAACAGCAGGTCGCCGGCATGCACCTGGTCGCCGGGATCCACGAGGATCTCCTGCACCGGGACGGAGGCTTTGGCATAGTAGCCCTTTTCTTCATCCGTCACGACGGTCCCGCTGATCGATACGATCTGCTCGATATCTCCTCTTTCTATTTCATGGACCTCAACGACAGGAAGCGCTTTGGAAGCGGCATAGGCACGGTAGCCGAAAAAGCCGGCGCCCGCGAGAAGAAGCACCAGCAGGATATTCCTGACCGGATGTCTCTTTCTCCTTTTCCGCAGCGTCCTGCCGGACCGTTCGCTGTCAGGATATGCCCCCCTGCTTTCCCCGGTCCGGTCCAGGTCTTCCAGATCCATTGTTTCTAACTGGTCAGTTCCCATTCCCGATCGATCACTCCTGTTTCAGATCGTACGGGACAAATGCCGGATTCAGCTCGTCCTTTACGATCTTTCCGTCGCTGATGGTAACGATGCGCCTGGCCTGCGCGGCGATCCCCGGATCGTGCGTGATCAGGATGATCGTCCGTCCCTGCGCGTGAAGCCGCCGGATGATCTCAATGATCTCGCGGCTCGAACCCGAATCCAGGTTGCCGGTCGGTTCGTCCGCCAGAATGATCGGCGGTGCCTGCGCGATCGCGCGGGCGATCGCCACCCGCTGCTGCTGGCCGCCCGACATCTCGGACGGCCTGTGCGTTTTCCGGGCGCCGAGTCCCACGATCTCCAGCGCGCGGTTGGCCAGACGGCTTCGTTCCCGCCTGCCGACGCCGCGGTAGATCAGCGGCAGTTCCACGTTTTCCAGCGCGGTCAGTCCCGCGATCAGATTGAATCCCTGGAAAATGAACCCGATCTCCTGGTTCCGCACGTCCGACAGTTCATCGTCCGTCATGCGGGAAACGTCGATGCCGTGCAGAAGATACCGTCCGCTCGTCGGAACGTCCAGGCAGCCCAGCTGGTTCATCAGCGTGGATTTTCCGGATCCGGACTGTCCGATGATCGCCACGAATTCCCCCGCTTCGATCGAAAGGGATACGTTGTCCAGCGCACGGACTTCGTTGTCTCCTTCGCCCTCGTTATAGATTTTGGAGATCCCGATCACTTCGACCAGCGCCATCCCTGTTCCTCTCAGCGCAAAATACAACAACTGTATATTATACTGTACTTCAGTGGAAGATATAGTGGTTTGGGTGAATTTTTTATTAAATTTTTACAAACAAAAAGACCGGCCCCGGATTCTTTCCCGGACGGTCTTTCCGCGCTGAAAAAAAGCACGTACGCAGGTCCGTATGACGGTCCCTGCGTACGTAATGATCCGTTAAAATGAAATACCTTTGTCCCGGTCTATTTCCCGTACTTGATGATCGGGCTGATCCGCTTATAGACCAGCATGGTAATGAAGGAGATCACGGTCCCCTTGATCAGGTTCAGGGGTGCCACCATCAGGATCACGAAGGAAGTGACGTCCGTGACCTTCGGGTTGATGGCCTTCCCCATTCCGAGGATAACGTCGAGCGGCATGCCGAACAGCGCCACATACGTCGGGATCAGATACACCGCGTTAAAAAACGTCCCGAA
>JAEEGL012809985.1_pt1 | contig 14384 bp, 17 predicted proteins | sample 9134231 | NCBI WGS metagenome assembly JAEEGL01 (sample SAMN16246548, study PRJNA631951) | gut metagenome | biome: gut microbiome; feature: rumen; material: fiber-attached | host: Bos | place: Iran: Karaj | collected 2018-10
AAATATACTTTTTTCTTTATAAAAGTATATTTAAAGATATAAAGAAAATAAGTTTTAAATTGAATCTTTATTATCTTCTTCATCTTCATTTCCACTATCAGTTTGACTAAAAGAGGAGTCTTGAATATCAGGTTCTTTATGTCTTAAAAAGAATTTAACATATGTTTTTCCTTTAATCAAATACTCAGAAATATAATCCTCATTTTCTTCCTCATTTCTTAATTTATAAATTGAATTTTCAAATTCATAAGAATTAAAATATTCTTTTAAAATATCAGCATAAATCATATTTGAAATAATATCAAAACCAGATTTTTTCGAAATTTCATTATTATTATCTAAATATTTTAATACTTGCAAATTTTTTTCATATTTTGTCTGATCTACTTTCTTTTTATGTATTTTATTCTCTTTTATTTCTTTTGTAAAATCTTTTTCTAAAATTTCTCTGAATGTTAACTTCATTACTTCTTTATTTTTCTCTTTTGAAATATTACTTAGAAAACTCTGAGGTAAAAAATCAAAAAACAAAAGTGAACCAGCTTGCTTTAATTTTTCATTTATAATATTTTTAAAGGTTTTATGAAATCTTGCTTTTATTTTTTTTCTTATATCATCTGGTTTAAATTTCCTTTTTTTTTTAAATTTTTCTTTTTTTTTACTTGATTTTTTTTTTCTTTTTTTTAAAATAGAATTTTTTATTTCTTCAATTTTATTTTCAAAAAGTAAAAAACGGTTTTTTTTTTTTTTTTTGTTTTGCTTCTTTTAACATTTTAAATAATTCACTAGAACCTTCTTTAAAAATTTTATATCCAGGTTTTTTTCTGTTTTTTTTCTTTTGATAATTTTCTTTTACACTTTTTTTCATTTGTTCATATATATTTTCTTCATTTTCATTTATGTTTGTTTTTTCATTTATACATTCATTAATATTTACGTTTAAATCTTGTTTTGTTTTTTCATATTCACTCTCATTTATTTTTTCATATAAATTTAATTCTAAATTTTCACATTTTTTTTGATTTTCAATAATAGTTTTTTTCTTTTCTTCAATTAAAAATTCATTTTCTTTTGCAATAATATGGTCATTTTTTTTAATTTTAATTTCTTGAATAAAAGCATCATTATAATTTTCAAAAATAAAAGTTTTATTTGGAATTAATGTTTTTTGTTGAAAAAAATTATCATTTTCCATTTCATTATCAAAATTTAAATTGTTATTTTCTTGATTATTAAAAACATGATTAAAACATTCTTCAAAACTATTTTGACAATTATTTAATATATTAATAATTTCTATGTCTTGTTCTAAAGTAACATATGGTTTTACTCCAAAAGATGAAGAAAATATTTTTTCGTTTTGTAAATAAAAATCTTCCATAAATAATTATTAAAATTATATTTAATCAGTTTATAAAATATAAATTCATAAAAATAATAAGAGAATAAAAAAATTGCTTTATATATTATTAAGTTTTATTTTTAAAATTTTTGATATTATTAAAAACTAAAATTAAGTCATCTAATTTTGAAATATATGAATATGCTTTATTCATATATTCTTCTTGTAAATCTGAACTTCCTCTTTTTTCTAATGAATGTATTTTATCATCTAAATCAATTTTAATACAGTATATCATATTGAAAATAAAATTTATATTATTTTCAATTAATTTATTCTTTTCAAATAAATTATTTAATATTAAAGAATTTGTTGTTGTGTTTGTTGAAATAATATTTTCATATTTTAATATTTTTATAATTTCAGATAAATTTTTTTTTGGTAAGGAGCAAATATTCATTATTTCTCTTTCTGTTGTGTCAATTATTTTTGTAAATAATTTAAATACTCTTGAAAATTCATTATTATATTTTATATCTAAAATTTTTTCTATTGAATCAAAAAATAATCTTTCAAATAATTTTTCTGTATTTAAAGAAACTATTGAATTATCTACTATCAAATAATCAGAATTAATATTAAATTCTTCATCTTCAGCTAGAATTATATTATAATTATCATTTGATAATATTTTTGAATATAAATTATTTAATTGATGATTCATTGGATTTAATTGAATAAGATATTTTTTTAAATAAATTTGAAAAATATGTTTTGTGAGTTTATTATAATTTAAATAGTAATTTTTGAATTTATCTTTTTCTAACTAATAAATTAATTAAATTTTATTTTACTATATCTTTAAATTTCATTAAATAATTGTTTATTTCATTATTCATTTCAAATTCTTGATGTAAAAAGTTATCTTTCTCTTCTATCAAATAATCTTTTTCAATTAATAAAATAAAATATTTTACATAATTTTCAACATCAACAATTTGCTTTAACTGTAATTTTGTTATTAGAGTATTAAAATTACATATGCCAAATTCCATAAAAGTTTCTACAATTAAATTACCTTTTTCACCAAAAATCATATTAATTAAAAATAAAAATTTTGGATATTTTATAACTTGAAGGATATTATTTTCATTTAATGAAAAACCATCATTCTGTTCTTGAATAAATTTCTGATTTTTCAATTTGGAAATTTCACTTTCTAAATTATCAAGATTTATTTTATTATTAACTAATTTAATTAATTTATCTTTATTAATATTTTTGTTTTCATTTATAATTTTACAAATAAAACTACAATTATTATTGATTTGTTCAGAAACAAGACAAAATAATAATTCTTTGTTTAAATTAATTGACATTAAATATATTTTATTTAAAAAATTTAAATAAATATGTATGATAATAATGCAGAAGATGAGCTTCAACAATTAGAAAAAGAAATAGGAAAAATGAGTGAATTATTTTATGTTTCTTTATTAAATATTAAGGATTATTCACCTTTTATAGTACAAGAAGGAGAAAAAAATATGGAAAATTCATCTTTTAATAATGAAAGAATAAATGTTGAAAATGTTCAAAATTATGAGGAAAATAAAAATAATTTTAAACAAATTATTGAAAATAATTCTAATAAAATTAATGAATCATTTTCTAATATTTCAAATATCATTAAAAATTTAAAACAAAGAGAAGAATTTAATAAAAATGAAGAAGATTTAAATAAAACTTTAGAAGAACTTAAAAAAGAAAACAAAGAAACTACACAAAATATTAAAAAAAAAATACAATATATAGAAGATTTATTAAAAAGAGTTAAAACTGAAAATGATATGGAAAATCAAATAAAAACAGAAAATAATATTCCATTTGAAGATTTGGATTTTGATTAATTTAATTAAACTTAAATTATAAAAGTAAAAACTTAATAATTTTTTATTTAAATTGTATATAATAAGAAAAATGAATAAAGAATAAAATATATAATAAAAAATACCAAAATATCTCCATCACTAATATCATTTGAATAATTATAAGAAATAAATAATGTAATATATTTCATTGAAAGTAAACTACTATAAAACAAAATAATAATCATTGTAAATATTCCAACTAAAGAAATAGTCTTTAAAGTTAAACTTAATAGACTAAAGAAAACAATTGGTATAAATCCTGTATAAAAAAATATAAATGTTTTACTAACTGAAATATTTTCTATTGATTTTAAATATTTTTTTTTTTTGATTAATAATTGAATTTATTAAAAAATAAGATAATAATGGAAAAAATAAAGATAAAACAAATAAAAAAAGATATTTATTTTTTCCTTTTAAATATAAAATATAATAAAAGAAAAATAAAAATATTAAAGGAATAGGAAATTGTAAACTTTCAACTAAAGTTTTATTAATTGATTGATAAAATAATATTTGATCTAAAGGAAAAGATTTAAATCCATCTTTAATATCTAAATTTAAATAAATAAAATTTTTTACTTAAAAAATCATTTTTCATTATAAAATTATGTTTTTCATCATAATTTCGATAAATTGGTCTTTCGTAATTTTTTTCCTTAGATTGATAATATCTTTTTTGAAAATCTTCTAAAATATTTTCATTATTTTTTTTTGTATTTGAAGAATAATTTGAATTTGTCTCATAAATTATATCTAAATTATTTTTTAAATAATTTTGTCTTGGATAATATTTTTTTATATTACTTTGATTATTATTTAATAGATTTAAATTATTGTCAAATTGAAATTTGTTAAATTTTAAAGGTGTATTTTTATTAGCTGTATCTTTATTAGTTAAAAAAGATGATGTGTTTTGCTTAAAAGGTGATTTCATTTCTATAATTTAATTAAAATTAAAAATTTAAGTAATGTTATATTTATATTATTTATTTTTTAAATTTTTAAATTGATTATTTTTAAAATTATTAATTATTTAATTTCGGTGAACACGTGTATTTTAATTCAAAAATATATATAAAGGAATAAAATTCAAAAGTAAATAAATAAAATTTAGAAAAATGGATTGTAGTTGCGTTAATTTTATCTCAAATATTCAAAATGAATTAAATTCTTTATTTAATTCTTTAATTACATTAAGAAGTAATTCAAACCTTCCTTCAACTGATTCAGGATTAATAAATAACACATTTGAAATTCCAAATCAAAGAAATTATTTTACTTTAAATAATGTTTTATATTTCATTATGATCTTTTTAGCAATGTTATCTTTGATTTCAATTGGAATTAATAAAGTTAAAAAAGAGAAAAGTTGTTTAAAATAAAAAACAAAAGAATAAAATACAATTAAAATTTAATTAATATATAGTTATATTATTTATAATATAATTTTTATTTAATTTAAAATATTTTATCTTAAATATTTCTTTAATTATATAATTTAAAATTTAATTAACACTTACATTTGTTTTGTTTTCCATTAGTATTAGTTAATTGTATATCTTTTTTACCTAGAAAGAATTCATCTTTATAAAGTTCGACAACATCATCAATTATACATTTAAATGCTTCATTTACATTTATTCCTTCTTTAGCAGAACATTCAAAAAATTTTAAATTATATTTTTTAGCAAAATTTTCTCCTTCTTCATAACTTACTTCTCTTTCATCTTTTAAATCAATTTTATTCCCAATTAAAATAATAGGAGTATTATCACGACATTTTTTTTCTTCTATTTCATTTAACCAAGAAATACAATTATTAAAACTTTCTTTATTATTAATAGCATAAATAATAAACATTCCAAAACAATTTCTAATATATTGAACTGAAATTGATTTAAATTGTTCTTGTCCTGCAGTATCCCAAATTTTTATAGTAATTGGTAATTCTTTTTTATTTATATTCATTATAATATTTTTAGTACCTGAATTAACACCAATTGTAGAAAAATATTCATCTTCAAATGTTTTTTCTAAATATCTATTTACAATTGATGATTTTCCTACCATTGAATCTCCAACAGTTCCAAGAGATATTATTATTTTTTTTGTATTATCCATAATATTATTTTAATATTAATTTTTTTATATTTTAAAATTTTTATTTCTAATAATAAAAAATAAATTTACTTAGATAATAATAAATACAATATTTATTTAAAAACTTTATTTGTTATTTGTACTTTATTTTCATTTTTATTCTTTATCTTCTTTATCTTCTTTATTTTTTTTTTTTTTTTTACAACAACCACCTTCTTTATTTTTACTTTTTGTATTATTAAGTACAATTTTTTTATTATCTCTATCATTTTTATCATCTACAATAAATTCATCTTTATAAAGTTCGACAACATCATCAATTATACATTTAAATGCTTCATTTACATTAATTCCTTCTTTAGCAGAACATTCAAAAAATTTTAAATTATATTGTTTAGCAAAATTTTCTCCTTCTTCATAACTTACTTCTCTTTCGTTTTTTAAATCAATTTTATTTCCAATTAAAACAATCGGAACTATATCATTACATTTTTTTCCTTCAATTTCTTCCATCCATTTTAATATATTTTCAAAACTTTCTTTTTTATTTACTGCATAAACTAAAAAAATTCCAATACAATTTTTTACATATTGTGTAGATATTGATCTAAATCTTTCTTGTCCTGTTGTATCCCATATTTTTATTTTTATTTCTTTTTCTTTATTATCTATTTTTATTTTTATATCTTTTGTTAAACAATTATATCCTATTGTTGAAATATGTTCAATATTGAATTTATTTTCAGTATAGACTTCTGATAATTGAGTTTTACCTACTTCAGTATCTCCTAATGTTCCTAATGTTATTACTTTACGTGCTATTTTTTCGACTTCCATTAATAGTCTTTTTAGATATAATTATTTAAAATTATTTAATCAATCAATAATTGAAAAAAAAAATATAAAAAATTTTTTTATTGAATTAATTATTTCAAAAATAAAAATATTCACTTTTTTTTAATTATAGCATTTATAAATGGAGAAAATTAGTATTGATATTGAATCTATTCAAAATAAAGATGAATTTGAAAGAGTGAAAGAAAATGCAATTTGCTCAATTTGTCAAGGATTAGTTTATCAACCTAAACAATGTCAAGTATGTGAAAATAGTTTTTGTAAAATGTGTATTGATGAATGGCTAAAAAAAAAAAATAATTGTCCTTTTAGATGTAAAAATCCTAGATTTAGAGATAGTAGAGTAATTAAAAATTTATTAGAAAAATTAAAAATAAAATGTCCTTTTGGATGTGATGATATAATTCAATATGGAGATCTTGATTCTCATAAAGGAACATGTATTAATACTTCTTATAAACAAAAATGTACTGATTATGAAAAAAAAATAAAAGAATTAGAAAATAAAAATAAAGAATTAGAAAATAAAATAAAATCTTTAGAAAATCAAAATAATTCAAATTCAAATAATAATTATTCTTCTAAATTAAAAAGATGGCAAAAAATGAGTAATTTACATAATCATCCTTTAATTTTTTGTACAACTAAAAGAGCTGATTCTTGGTTTTGTGATAATTGTAAAAAATTTTTTGATAATAGTCATTATAGCTATTTATGTACTCTTTGTGATTTTGATTTATGTGAGAATTGTTTTAAATAAATAATAATGAATATTTTTTTATTTATATTAAAATAAAAATTCTTTTAAAATTTTTTTTATTTTTATAATCTATCAATAAATAATTAAAGTTATGAATAAAAAAAAAGTAATACTATATGAAAATAAAGTAAAAATGCCTAAATTAGTAAATTTTGTTGATAAATATGAATCAGATTCAGAAAAAAGAAATCTTCAATCAAAAAGAAGTAAAAGAAGTAAAATGGTTGATGATAAAATAAATAATAAAAATAATTTATCATCTAATCATAAATATTATAAATCATTTTACAAAAAAAATAATAAAACTAAAAGAAATAATATAAAACGAAATCAGATAAGTGATGAAAATAAAAATAATATTTCAAAAAAAACACCTCCTTTAATAAAAATAAACTCATCATCATTTTTATTAAATGATAATGGTAATATTAATGATAAAAGTGTAAATTTAAATGAAGCATTAATTCAAAAAACTTTTTCAAATGTAATTAAAATTAAAGTTGAAAAAGATAAAGAAAAAAATATAATAAATCCATTAAAATTTTCTTTTAATGATAATGAACAAATTCAAGATAATAAAACAAGAAGAACAGAATATAAAACTAGTGATAAAAAAAAAAATAATTTACTTCATATTAGTTTATCAGATTATTTTAATAAAAGTGCAAGCTTATTAAGTACTCATACACATAATGATAGAACTCCAAATACTTTAAATAATATTTCTGTAAAAAAAAAGCAATTAAAAAAACAAACTTCTTCAATTTTATTAAAGAATTTTAATCAAAAAAATATAATGAATAAATCATATAAAATTAATGATAAGAGAGATGATAATTTAAATGATTCTAAGATTATATATAAAAAAGGAAATTTTTTACATGTTAAAAAAATGGATTTGAAAGGGAAAAATAAAAAAGATGAAGAAGAAATTTCATTTGATAATAATTTTAAAAAAGATTCAATCGATAATAATAAAACAGAAAATAATTTTATAGGCAAAAAAAAAAAAAAATATTTATTTTGTTGTATTCCTCTTAATTAATTATATATAATTATATATATGAAAAAAAAATAAAATATTTTTTCGTTTAAAGAAATAAAAAAAATAATAATTATATGATATAATAATTGAATTTTAACTATTTTGAAAAAATCACTATCTATGAAAAAACATTTTCAAAATTTTTTAAAAAATATTGATTAAAGTTTTGGAATTAAATCATCAAATATAATTTATTCAATTAATAAATAAATGGAAAATTTTTAGATTTAAAAATTTTTTTAAAATTTTGAGATTTAAATCAAAAAATATGATATAAGCTTAACATAATTTAATATTCAATAATTTCAAATATTTTTAAATATAAAAAATGAATAAAAGCATTTTTTCTCCAATTCATACGAATAATAATGAAAAAAAAACAACATCAACATTAAATGGAATGAATGGAAATATAGCAAATAAAATAATATTTAATTTAGTAAAAAATTCTTCACCCAATGAATCGATCAAAGCAAATATAAAAAGTAAAACTTCAGCAAAAAGAAAAATAAGAACAAACAATAAACCAAGTCAAACTAATAATAAACTCGGAAGAAAAACAAAAAGAAGTAATGAAAATAGAGAAAATAATCATAATTGCAATAGTGCAGATAATTTATTCTATAAATTAAAAGTTAATTGTATGCAATATATTTTATTTCTATTAAATTCTCTTTTGAGAAAACATAACAGTAAAGGTAAATTTTTGAAAATAGAAGGTAAAATAATAAGAGATGGTTCAAAAATATTCAATCAAATTTTTATTAATTCTACAATAAAAACAATTTTAAAGAATTACCCAATATCAAAAAAATATAAACTTAACAATCCAGAAAAGAATCATAATTCTATTTTAATTGAAAGAATTGAAAAAAGTCAAATGAAAGAAAAAAATAATATTCTAGAAATTTTAAATAATACATTTTACAAAATTTATGAGAATGAATACAGTAAATTTAGTGAAAATCAATATTTTGAAAAATATAATATTGACTGTAAAAACAAATATTTATTATATTATCATATAAATGATCAAAAATATTTACAAGATTTTGTAAATTATGGAATTTTATCATATTTAGAAAAAAAAAAAGAAAGAGCAACAATTGATAAAGAATATTTTAAATATTCCTATGAATAAATAAATATAATATTATAATATTTTTATTAAAAATATTTTTTTTTATTTAATATAATTTTAATTTTACTTTTTTTGTTTTAATTAATCACGAGAAAAACCCATCATATCTAAAAATTCATTATAATCAATAACACCATCTTTATTTTTATCAACTTCATCAATAATATTATTTATTTCATCATCAATATATTTATTATGAAGAATAACATCTTTAATCGCAGCTTTATCAATTTTACCAGTTTTATCTTTATCTAAAAATAAAAATGCTCTATATAATTTTTCTTCAGTTAAATATGGAGTTTCTCCGACTAAAGCAGCTAAAAATTCAGTATAAAATATTTTCCCATTATTATCTGTATCTAAAGTTTTATATATTTTTTCAATATCATTTATATCAATTGCTTTTGAATTTAATTGTTTTAATCCTAATTTTAATTCTTCTAAACTTATATTTCCATCTTTATTTTCATCATATGATATAAAAATATCTTTTAATTTTGCTTCTTCTTTCGGACTTAATCTAGTTGCAATATATGTAAAAATCATTTTTTTTAATTTACAAGAATTAATATAATTCATAAATACTTTAATATTAATTTCAAAATTAACATTTAATAATTCTGCATTTTTAAACCAAGGATGATCTAAAACTTCTTTAGCACTTGGTCTAATCATTTCAGGAACTAAACATTTTTTAATTAAATCAATAACACTAGGTGATATTTGTTTCCAATGTTTAGAATCAAAATTAAATTGATAATTAAATATAGCATTATAAATTTCAATATCATTATTACCTTTAAAAGGAATTTCTCCAGATAAAGTCATATATAAAATAACGGCAGCAGACCATATATCACACTTTTCATTATATTTCTCTAATAAAACTTCAGGAGCAACATAATAAGTAGTACCAACTTTACTATTCATTTTTTTCTGAGAGAATAATCTACTTAATCCAAAATCAATTATTTTAATAGATTCATTAATAGTTTCACCTTTATTAAGATATAATATATTTTCTGGTTTTAAATCCCTATGTACAATACCATTATCATGACAATATGCTATAGCACTCATTATTTGTTCGAATAATTTTGCTATTTCTCTCTCAGTATATGATTTACCTTTTGAAAATATTTGAATCATTCTATCTGATAATTGACCTCCTTTACATTCTTCCATTACTAATTGAATGTGACGTTCTTCTTCATATATATCATATAATTTTACTACGTATGGTCCATCTATTTTCATTAATATATTCATTTCTCTTACAAATTGTTTTAGATTCTTTTTTAACATACTTTTTAATATTTGCTTACTTGCTCTTATTTCTCCTGTTTTTTTATGTTTTATTTCAAATACTTTTCCATAGGAACCTTCTCCTAAAGTTTTTAGTATTTCATAATGATCGGTTAATAAACATTTTTTTTGACCTGTAAATGTTTGTTTATTAAATAAGATATGTTCATCATTTTTACGTTTTGATTTCATTTTTTTTTTATATTTTTTTTTGGAATATAAAATGCTTTCAAAAAAAAATAATGGAAATAAAAATATTCATCGTAAATCTGAAATTGGAAAAGAAATTAATTTTATTTTTGCTAAACAAAATAAAGAAAATTTAATAATTGATAAATTAATAAAGACTAAGGAAGCAAATAGAAGAAGATATAGTCAAACTTTAGTGATTCCATATATTCCATTAACAAAAAAGCAAAAAGTTAAAGAAATTTTTGATATGGATAAAACAAGTCAAAATCGTTTTAATGAATATAGTAATATTTTTGAACAAATTAAAACCCAAATTTCTGATATTAATAATTCTCTTGAAAATTTAAATAATTCACAACATTTTGATAGAAATGGAATTAGATTTAATACTCATCATTTAAAATTAAAAACTCAACAATCTATTCATTCATTTATTGATGAAAAAGAAGAAGATAATATTGTAATGAGTAAACAACAATCAAAATCTATTAAATCAAATAATGATAATGATGAATTACTTTTTATTGATAATGAATTTGAAAATGAAAATGAAAAAATAATTAATGTTGATAATGAGATTGAAAATAAAAATGATAATTCTTTTAATACAAATAATTTTAATAATGAAAGTGATGAAATTGATAATAATGGTTTAGATGAAAATACTAGAAATATATATTTAAATTATTCTCGTTCTCCTAATTCATTAAAAAATACTAAAAGAAATAATAGAATATTTTTAAAGAAGAAATATTTGCAAAATAATATAAATTGTGATTATAAAGGAAGAAGTTTAAGTAAAGATTTTTATTACGAACCAACTTTAGATGAAAATGATAAGAATACTTATTCAACTGAAATAAATGAAATTAAATATTGTAAATGTAATATTTTTTAAATTGACGTTATAAATTTTTTTTATATAGAAAAAAATAAAAACATATTTTAACGAACATATATAATTATTATTTTATAGAATTTAAATATAATATATAAAAATTTATTAAATTAATAGAAACAAAATATCATTATAAATGAATTTTTAATATATTAATCATATTTAAATTTTTCAAATAATTTTTATTTCATTTTTTTATTTTTTAATAATTAAATTTTAAATTAAACAATTTGATGTTATTATTTTTTAAATTGTTTATTTAATACTAAAGCTAATACTGTCATCCCCAAATGACAAAAACAAAAAAAAAACAAAAAGAACTCCTTAAAAACTCCAAAAAAACAAAAATAAAAAAACTAAAAACCCAAAACCGAAAAAACCAAAACCGAACAAATAAAAACCAAATAAAAAAAACTAAAAAAAAACTAAAAAAAAACATAAAAAAAAAAAAAAAATACTCCTATAAATAACCATTAAAAAAAATAAAAATACATATATATAAAAAAAATGGCAACACATAAATTAGTCTTAGTTCGTCACGGTGAATCAGAATGGAACAAACTAAACTTATTCACAGGATGGACAGATGTCCCATTATCAGAAAAAGGAGTAGAAGAAGCAATAGCAGGAGGAAAAGTATTAAAAGAAGGAGGATACGAATTTGACAAATGTTACACCTCCGTATTAAAAAGAGCAATTCACACAGCATTCCATGTATTAGAAGGAGTAGATCAACTATACATTCCAGTAGAAAAAGATTATAGATTAAATGAGAGACATTATGGTGATTTACAAGGATTAAATAAGAAAGAAACAGCTGAAAAATATGGAGCAGAAAAAGTACATGAATGGAGAAGATCATATGATATACCACCACCTGCTCTTACTGAAGATGATAAAAGAAATCCTGCTCTTCAAGATCAATATAAGGGTATTGATAAGAAAAATTTACCTCTTCATGAAAGTTTAAAAGATACTGTTGCTAGAGTTATTCCTTATTATGAAAGTACTATTGTTCCTGATATTAAAGCTGGGAAAAGAATTTTAATTGCTGCTCATGGTAATTCACTTAGAGCTTTAGTTAAGTATTTAGATAATATTTCTGATGCTGAAATTGCTGAGTTAAATATTCCTACTGGTGTTCCTCTTGTTTATGAATTAGATGCTGATTTAAAACCTATTAAACATTATTATCTTGGGGATCAAGAAGCTATTAATGCTAAAATTAATGCTGTTGCTAATCAAGATAAGGTTAAAAAGTAAATTTAGTTTTTGGGATTTTTTTTTTGGAGGTTTATTTAAGTTTATTTAATATTTTTATGATAAAAAAATTTATTTGGGTTTTTATTTTAATAATTTTTTTTTTTTTTTGTTTTTTTGATTTTTTGGTTTTATAATAAAAATTATTTTTCTCCAAAATACAAAACTAAATTTTTTTACTATTAATAAATTTATTTTACATAATGTTTATTTATATAAAAGATTTTTTTTATGTGTTTATATATTGATATGAATGTAAAATCATAGGAATTAATACATCTATACTCATTAATTTTGTAAATATATTTATATACATATAATGAGTATGATATTTCTTTTTTCTTGCTAAAATAAAAAAAGGGCACATTAAATAACAAAAATAATATAAATTATCTTTTTTTTTCGATTTATCTTTCATTATCTCGTTCAATTGATTATTATTAATATGAAGTATATTCATTATATTTGAATGTATATTAGAACCTAAAAAATTAAAATAATTATTAATTGTTTTTTTCTGTTCTGTTTTATTCCTAGTTTCATAAGTAATTTCACTTTTATGAGTTTTTAAAAAGGTTTTACTATAACTTATATTCATATTTGAATTATTAATCATTTCAATTTTTTTTAAATGAGTAAAAATAAAAGAATTTCCAATTCCAAGAACAAAAGATTTTTTAACAAAATTATAAGATATCAATTCAAAAAGAAATGATAATATATCAAGTAATCCTCCCAAATCTCCAAAAGCATTTTGAATTTTCAAATAAACTCTATTATATTTTGTTTCTAAATCCAAACAACTAAAATTAATTTCAATTAAAGTTCTATTTGAATAAAAATTTTGTAATTCTTTTTCAATAAAATCAAAATGTGTATGATGAAATTGAAATAAATCATAATTAGTATTTTGTCCAAATATTAATCCATTATCACTTATATATTTTTCTTTAGATAAAAATTGATAATATCTTTTAACATGTTGTGATGTAATAATAAAAGCTTCAGATCTTAAACTATTTTGAACAGGAGTTGAATAATCATAATGATTAAGAGTTTGTGATAAATATATAAGAGAGACCCAAGTATTTTGTAAATATTCGTCAATTTCTTTATCACTTTTACAAGAATAATTATTTGATGTTGAATTTGTACATTTAATCAAATGAATTTCTATTGTATTATATCCTCTAACATGATCTCCATGACGACCTTTAATATATAATTCTTGATTTTTTTTTAAACAAACATTTTTTCTGTAATCATGTGTTTCAAATAATTGAAAATATTTACCAAAACTTTCTATGTTACAATCTTCTAATTCAAGTGAATATGATGTTCTGTTTAAATATGAGTTTCCCTCATCATCTAATATTGGTGTATAGATATTTTGATACATTTTTAATATGACATATGATTTATTTATATTTATTGGGTGATCATAATGATATAATCCAATCATTAATGGAAGATTTGATACATTTATTTCAAGAGGTTTTTCTGAATAAATGTAATTTGTTACTAATGAAAAATTTGTTCTATTTATAATTTG
>JAEEGL013065366.1_pt1 | contig 14384 bp, 10 predicted proteins | sample 9134231 | NCBI WGS metagenome assembly JAEEGL01 (sample SAMN16246548, study PRJNA631951) | gut metagenome | biome: gut microbiome; feature: rumen; material: fiber-attached | host: Bos | place: Iran: Karaj | collected 2018-10
GGAAAGGTTTTGCTCCTGGCAGATTCCTATGATGTGGTGACTGAGCCCTTCCTGTCCCTGGGAGTTCATGAAGTGGATTCCCTGGTGCTGCGGGCCATGGATGACGACTTCCGGCTGCGGGAGTACATTCTGGAAAACGGGTATGATACGGTGATCATAGCCTATGCCCAGTTCATGGTGGGGTCCCATGATTCGGAGGATTCGGCAAACTATAAGATGTTTGTGCTTGACCAATAGGGCATGTATCGGTAGTATAGTATCGGTTAGATTTGATGAAAGGTAATCAGCTCCAGATGATCAACAATCCCAAACTCAAAGAAAATCGTACAAGCCGTGCCATTGTCACCAACATGCTCATCGCAGCGGTCAGCCTTTTTGTCAATGGCTTTGGCATTTATCTCACCATCCGGGCCAACATCGGCGTCAGCCCCTGGGATGTCCTGAACATGGGAGTGGCAAAGACCTTCGGCATTCTCTTCGGAACCGCCTCGGTCATCATTTCCTATGCCATTCTGACCATTGACGTCCTGCTGAAGGAGCCCATCGGCCTGGCCATGTTCATCGATGCCGTCGTGGTGGGAAAGTCCGTAGACTTTTTTAACTGGCTCGATATCGTACCCACCTGTGATTCTGCCAAGACCGGGATCCCCCTCATGTTCGTGGGACTCTTCATCATTGCCTATACCCAGTTCACCTACATGAACGCATCCCTGGGATGCGGTCCCCGGGACACCCTTCTGGTGGGTCTGTCCAAGCGGGCAAAGAAGATCCCCATCGGCGCGGTCAGCATCGCCCTCCTCAGCCTGGCAACCTTTATCGGCTGGCTTTTGGGCGGCTCCGTGGGCATCGGCACCCTCATCTGTACCTTCTGCGCCGGCCCCATCATGCAGTTTGCATTCAATACCGTCCGCTTCGATGCCACCCATGTCCATCACCAGCATCTGGCGGATTCCCTGAAGGTATTCCTGCATCATGGCAGATTGGCGAAAAAATCCACAGCTCACTGACTTTCTTCAACATTCATCAAAAGCGTCTGCTCCTGCGGACGCTTTTTGTTGGCTATAGACAAAATGGACTTTTCTGACAAATATTGAAGAACGGCCGCTATTTGCATATAATATAGACAAACTGTGTGACAGGAGGTAGACAGCATGAAGAAACTCATCAGCATACTTTCCGCAATTTGTCTTGTGGCGTCCCTGACGGCCTGCGGCAGCAGCCCTGCAGAAGAGACGTCTGCCGGCTTTGCGCCCACCCTGGATCCCAATGCCGAAGCCACCATCACCGTGGCCGGAAGCTATGACAACTTCGAAGCTCTGGAGGCGGAGTTCGACCGCTTTAACGAATTCTATCCCAATGTGCAGCTCAGTTATGTGAAACTGGATGATTATCAGAACATTCTGGGCACGGTGCTGGAAGGGGAGGATGCACCCAACATCTTCTTTTCCTACACCTGGATGACGGGGAACGAGAAGTACAGCACGGTGGTCTCCCACATGGAGGACCTGTCCGATGCCTCCCTGAAGCTGGATCTCAGCTGCATCCGTCCCGGCCTTATCAAGCATGATGAAGCAGACCGGGTGACCATGGTCCCCGTCTTCTCCAGAAGCTACGGCATGCTGGTGAATAATGACCTTTTCGAGAAGGAAGGCCTCAAGGTTCCCACCACCTGGTCGGAGCTGCTGACAGTCTGCAATGAGTTCCGCGATCGCGGCTATGCCAACCCCATGATGGGCTACAGCCTCAAGTCCTCCAGCTGCCTCATGTACACGGTGGCTTACCCTCTCTTTGTAGCAACTCTGGCGGATGATCCCGATGCTCTGGCCAAGGCTAACGCCCTGGATCCCACGGCGGGAGAATACATGCGCAGTTCCCTGGAGGCTGTGGACCAGCTGATCCAGAGCGGCTGCGTGAACCTGGCGGAGTGTGACAAGATCGAAGACAACTACACCCAGGTGATCCTGCGGTTTTTTGAGGGCGATGTGCCCATGATGATCTGCGCCGGCGATACCGTGTCCGGCACCCGCAAGCGTGAGAGCCAGTCCGAGGCATTCACCGCAAATCCCTTCAACTATACCTTCAACCCCATCCCCATGACAGAGGATGGCGGATATTTCCTGGACAGCCCTTCCATCGAGTTCTCCGTCAACAGGGACTGTGAGGATCTGGAGATGACCAACGAGTTCATGCGCTTCCTCATCACCCGCAATGAGCTGAATGAGATGGCTTCCGTGAAGCGTCTGATCACCCCCACGGTGGATATGTCCACCGATCCGGTCTACGCACCCTTCGGTCAGGTGCCGGAAGTCCGCACCATGTCTCCGGAAGTCCTGGGCATTACCGATGCTCTGACCGTACAGATCCGAAATGCAGCATTCAAGGTTGGCACCGGAGAGATGACGGTGGAGGATGCCATCGCAGCCTACGGTACCTTTGAGTAAGAAACGCAGCGGGAGGGAGTCGCGTGAAAAGAGCGCTGGTCATCGTACCAAATGTTCTGATCATAGGATTTATCATGATCTTCATCGCCCGGTATGCCAACTACATGCTGGAGGAGAGCAACCGGCTCGCCATTGAAGAATATGAGAAGATGACCGTCACGGTGAACCAGATCATCACCAACTATCTGGAGGATGAGCAGCACCTGTGCGACATCTGGACCAACTATGTCAATCGCTCTGCGGAAGCGGGCACTCCCATGACGGCTGAGGAGATCATGTCCTACATTCGGAAGGCCAAGACCTCCCCTGAGATCTCCGGACATCTGATCTTCCTGGACGACGGGTCCCGCTCGGGCATCTCCACGGCGGAGAACACTGCCAGGCCCGGGGACTATTCCGTCTCTTACCGGAACATTTCCATCTTTGATAATCTGGACAGTGTCAGCGATGCCAACGGTGTGGTGAACCTCACCAGAGCCTACACCAACCCCATGAATGGCGTTCAATCCATCGCTTTCATGAACCATGTGCAGGTCCTGGACGAGGAGACCGGAGAACTGCGGACCGGTCTGATGATGCGTGTGGTCCCCCTGAGCCTCCTGGAGCAGAAACTGGTCTTCTTAAAAGGCGAGTATGAGAGTGTGGAGATCAGCCTGGTGGACAAGGACGGCAACTACATCATCCACGGCAAATCCCTGAAAAACAACAACTTCTTTGAATATTACAAGTCTTACAACACCGCCTCCACCGAAGAGTATGCGGCGGTCAAGCGGGAACTCATCGGCGGCACCGGCTCCATGACCATGAAGAATTCCAAAGGGGAGGATGCCCTGGTGGCCTATATGCCGCTGGAATCCCTGAAGGTCTGGTACCTGCTGGCCTACATTCCCCTGAACGATCTGGTGGAGAATCGTGTGGTGGACTGGGTGCTGCTGGGCACCGTGTCCGTGGCCCTTATGGGCCTGCTGGTCTTTAACTTCATCGTGCTCATGCTCTTTAACCGGAAGCTGTCGGAGGCAGCCCAGGAGGCCAACCAGGCCAACGAGGCCAAGTCCCACTTCCTGTCCACCATGTCCCATGACATCCGGACCCCCATGAACGCCATCCTGGGCCTCAACGAGATGGTCCTGCGGGACAGCCGGGAACCGGCCACCATCCGTTATTCCGAGAACATCCGCACCGCAGGAAAGACCCTGCTGGGCCTCATCAATGATATTCTGGATTTCTCCAAGATCGAAGCCGGTAAGATGGAGCTGGTCAATGTGGATTACAGTTTCGTCTCCGCCCTCAACGATCTGGTGAACATGGTTCAGAAGCGGGCGGAGGACAAGGGCCTGGCCCTGAATCTCAACATCGACAGTCAGATCCCCTCCGTTCTTCACGGGGACGAGATCCGCATCAAACAGGTCATCACCAACATTCTGTCCAATGCGGTGAAATACACCAAAGAGGGGGCCGTCACATTCTCGGTGGGATGTGAGAAGATCCCGGAAAAGCCCGATTCCATCGCCCTGAAGGTCAGCGTTGCCGACACGGGTGTCGGGATCAGACAGGAAGACATGGATCGCCTCTTCAAGGCCTTCGAGCGCATCGAGGAGAAGAAGAACCGGAACGTGGAAGGCACCGGTCTGGGCATGAGCATCGCTCAGAGTTTCCTGGCCCTCATGGGCAGTCATCTGGAAGTGGAGAGCGTCTACGGAGAGGGCTCGGTCTTTTCCTTCACCCTGGAGCAGAAGGTGGTGAAGTGGGAACCCATCGGAGATTACGAGGATGCCTTCACCCGCTCCCTGCAGGAGAGACGGGATTACCGGGAGAAGTTCACGGCGCCCGGTGCCAATGTCCTGGTAGTAGATGACACACCTGTCAACCTGACGGTCTTCGCAAGTTTGCTCAGCCGGACCAGGATGCTGATCGACACGGCGGAGAGCGGCGACGAAGCCATCCGCCTCTATCGGGAAAAGCATTACGACGTGATCTTCCTGGATCACATGATGCCGGACAAGGACGGTATCGAGACCCTGGCGGAAATGCACGGGCTGACGGGTACGCCCAATGACAGGACACCCATTATCTGCCTCACCGCCAATGCCATTTCCGGCATGCGGGAGATGTACATTAACGCAGGCTTTGACGATTACATCACCAAGCCCATCGATCCCGACCGGCTGGAGACTTTGCTCTTGCAATATCTGCCGGGGGACAAGATCCAGCCTCCGGAGGAGGGCCCCGAAGAAGATTCCGCTCTTCCCGACTTCCTCTGCCATCTGGACCGGATCGATGTGGGAGCGGGCCTGAACCACTGCGGCAGCAGCGAGACCTATCTCACCACGTTAAAAACCTATCTGGGCACTGCGGCGCAGAATGCGGCGGACATCGAGAACTACTGGGCCGCCGGGGATGTGCGTAATACCACGGTGAAGGTCCATGCTCTGAAGAGCAGTTCCCGGGTCATCGGAGCGCTGGAACTGGGTGAGTTTGCCGCAAGGCTGGAAAAGGCCGGAGACGAGGGGGACACGGTCACCCTGGGCAGAGAGTTGCCGGAGCTCATCGCCCAATACCGGGAGCTGGCAGCAGGCCTGGAGCCCCTGAAGGAACAGAAAAAAACCGGGGATGCAGATGACAGACCCCTGATCACCCCGGAGGAATTGCAGAAGAAATACAGGACTCTGAAGGAGTTCTGCGATGGCTTCGATTTTGACAGTGTGGTGGATGCGGTGGAATCCCTGAAACAGTACCGGATCCCCGAAGACGAGGCCCCGAGGGTGGAAGCCCTCATCAAAGCCGTGGACAATTTCGACTATGAGATGGTCCCGGACATCATTAACGGAGAAGTGAAGTAGAGATGACGACGGACAAGATTCTAGTGATCAGCCGTGGCGCCGGTTTTCTGTCGGATGCCCTGGAAAACAATCTGAAGGAAGCCGGCTTTGAGACCAAATTCGCGGAGCCGGTGGTGCGGTGCATCGAGGCCGGCAGAGCCGACTGTGATGTGGTCCTGCTGCTGGCGGGAGATTTCGTGTACGATGCGGTGGATGCCCTGGTCTACATCAAGGACATCACGGCGGACGATGACATTCCCCTTTGCGTCATCGGCTACAATCAGGAACTGGCGGAGATCGGCAAGTACATCCCGGAGGACCGTATTCACCGGGTCTTCAGGCGCCCCTTCGATGCCAGGGAGATCGCGGACAAATTGAAGGACATCGCCGAAGTGGCCTCGGAAAAGCGGCTGGGCAAGCGGATCCTGCTGGTGGATGACGATCCCACCTATCTGAAGATCCTTCAGGGCTGGCTGTCGGAAAAGTACCGGGTCACCGCAGTCAAATCCGGCATGCAGGCCATCACCTATCTGGCCAACCATACCCCGGATCTGATCTTGCTGGATTATGCCATGCCCGTCACTCAGGGTCCCCAGCTCATGGAGATGATCCGAACCGAATTCGATGCCTCCGAGATCCCCATCATCTTCGTCACGGGCAAGTCGGACCGGGAGAGCATCATGAACGTGGTGCCCTTAAAGCCCCAGGGCTACCTGCTGAAGACCATGTGCAAGGAAGACCTTGTGGACGCGGTGGACAATTTCTTCCTGGGACACAAGTGGGATAACATCAACTGATCCGAAACGTGAGGGGACGGAAATGGACGAGCGAGTGGTTGTGGTGGATGATGACGCCATCATCCTCAAACATGCAAATATGATATTGACGGAGGCTAGCTTTAGGGTTACCTGCCTGAAGAACGGTCGCCTTCTCATGGACTACATAGCCAAGAATCCCATCGACCTCCTGCTGTTGGACATCCGGATGCCGGAGATGGACGGCTTTGAGACCATTCAGGCATTGCGGGAGTGGGAGAAGGCAAACGCCCGGGATCAGGTGCCGGTGATCTTCCTGACCGCCAACGAGGACGCGGATTCCGAGGCCAGGGGCCTGTCCCTGGGAGCCATGGATTTCATCAAGAAGCCCTTCTCCTCGGAGGCCCTGAAGATCCGGGTACGGAACCTGGTGGACCTGATCAAACTGCAAAGAGATCTGCACCGGGAGGTGGCCAGAAAAACCGCCCAGCTGGAGAGCCTGTCCCTTCATGTGGTCCACACCCTGGCTAAGACCATCGACGCAAAGGACGCATACACCAACGGCCATTCCGAACGGGTGGCGGCCTATTCCCGGGAGATCGCCAAACGGTACGGCTACGACGAGGACCGTCAGGAGGAGATCTACATGATGGGCCTCCTTCACGATGTGGGCAAGATCGGCGTACCGGACACGGTCATCAACAAGCCCGGCAAGCTGACGGATGAAGAATATGCCCAGATCAAACGCCATCCCGTTGAGGGAGCCAAGATCCTGGAGACCATCACCGAGATGCCCAAGCTGGTCACCGGAGCCAGATGGCACCATGAGCGCTTCGACGGTAGGGGCTATCCCGACGGCCTGAAGGGGGAGGAGATTCCGGAGGAAGCCCGGATCATCGCCGTGGCGGATGCTTACGACGCCATGACCAGCAACCGCAGCTACCGGGGCATCATTCCCCAGGACCATGTCCGCAGTGAGATCGAGAAGGGAATGGAAACGCAATTTGATCCCAGGTTCGCCGGGATCATGCTGGATATGATCTCGGAGGATACGGAGTATACCATGCACGAATAAGCGAAAAAATTCGAGAGATTTAGGAGAACCAAAATGCCTCAACTGAATGTAACCAAATTGTTGATTTCCCTGGCCGTATCCATCATACTGGCCATCGTCACCGGCAGCATGGCCGAAAAGAAAGGCTACAGCCGTGCCGGATTCACCGTCTACGGTTTCTTTCTCTTCCTGCCGGCCCTGATCCATGTATGGCTCCTTCCGGATAAGAATGATCCTAACAGGAAGCAGTACAAGGGGAAAGCTCTTGCCTGCTCCATCACCGCAACGGTAACTCTGGTTTATGCCACTGTCATCGGAGCACTCTACGACTTCAGCTGGATGTGGAAGGCCCTTTTTGGGGGTGCCAACAAGTATGTCCCCTATCTGCTGCTTCTGCTCATTGTTGCAGCCATGCTGGGAAGAAAGTACGTATATTCCATCGTCGTCTACGTGTTAGCTTTTGGTCTGTACCTTCTCAATATCACCCTGATCACCGTGCAGATGGCCACCAGTGGACATGCCCTCTTCTTACAGTACTATCGGGATCGGGCAACTACAGTCAGTGTCATCGCCGTGACCGGCATCGTTTATGGCATCGTCCTGACCCTGAAGTACGGCATTAAGAAGCAGACCCATCCCGCCGGCCAGGGAGCCTTCCAATGCGCTCTTCCCGCACTGATCCTGGCGGTATCCTTCGCGGTAGACAATATCCTCAGCCGGAGATACTTCGACATCTTCAGTCTGGTAGTAACCCTGCTGGTGGAAGTGCTGATCGTTGTCGCAGTCTTCTGCCTGGGCAGATTCCTCTATGAGGAGTCCGCGGAAGAGTTATAATCCGGGTACATTCAACTTCGGATCCTCGACCTTCGGGGATCCGATTTTTTTTTGCTCGGAGGGAGCCGTTCCCATGATCGGGGGATTTGCCTTTGCCTTTTGCAGGTTGGACTCCAGAGTGAGATTGGCGAACTTCGTAAGGGATCCCGGTTTTGCCAGTATGGTTGGAATGGCAGTCTTAGCGGCATTTTCCATAAAGGTCTGATCGGTGGTCAGCTGCATGATCTGTTCCATCAGCACGTTCTTGTCCTTGATGGCGGAGTGGATGGGGCCGGTGGGAGGATCCTTCTTCCACAGCTCCTCGACGGTCAGAGTGGCCACCAGGCGGACCTTTTCCTTGACATATTCCTTGGAGTTTTGAACCCCTTTGAAGTTGGTTCTCATCTCAGCCAGGCGGTTGGCCGCTTTCTCGCCCATCACCGCCATATTGTAGTCCATGTTCTTTTCGGGATGAAGTTTGTCATCCCCGGACAATCCGCCGAGTACGGACTGTACGTGGGCAGCCCGGTCCATGCGGACCTTCTGCCGGGTCTTTGCCCGGTCCACTGCGAATTGTTTGGCAGCACCGTAGAGTTCGGTATCTGCCCTGTGTTGCCTATCCGACTTAGCTTTGGTTTTGGAACCTTCGTAGTATTTTTCAATGCCGGCCCGCTCTTTTGCCAGAATTTCCTTGGCGGTCTTCATGGCGTTGTAGCGATTGGTCTCACGGCCGGGCTTCAGTTCCTTACCTTCCTTGGATAGCAGGTACTCGTCCACATGGGCCTGGAGCTTTTCCAGGCTGTCAAAGTATTCTTCAAGATAGGATCTGTCACCGGAGTTCAGGTATTGGGTCCGGTTCGTCATCAGAGTTCTCATTTCGTATGCGGCGCTCCGGTAGGAGCTGGAGCCGATGAAGAATCCCTTGTCTGCCTCCTGGATATCCAAAAAGGTTCCCTTCATATCCATGGTATTATCCCGGAGGGCATTAAAGCCGTCCCAGAAGTCTTTCTGTGCGTGGGCCTGGGTCTGATATGCCACGGAATCGAAGGTGTTGGCAGCTCTGGCAAAGTGACTGGAGTTGCCTAAGGTGGAGAGAGAGCCGTAGAGGCTGATCTTGGACACCTCTGCGTCCGGCACCACCTTCAGGTGGCCCTTATGGAAGGTGTCGATATCCAGATCATTGGCGGCATAGTACATTTTGCCTTCCACGATGGCCTCCTGCAGCTGGGTGAGGCGGTTGCAGGCTGCGTTGATCTCATCCTGACCGATGTCATAGCCCTTGATGACAGTCTTCAGGATCTCGGGGCTCATGGACAGGATGGTTTTGGCGGTGCTCTCGGGGATAAAGCCCATCTGGTTGATATCGATGCCGGCACTGACTGCTTTTCCCGTCAGTGTCGTGCAGAAGGACAGATCGTTGTCGATTCCCTGGAGGCCCACGATCTTCGGCGGATCGGAGTTATCCAGCTGATAGAGCTGATTCAGACGGTGCCGGTCCGTGTTGCCGCAGATGTAGTCGATGGCCTGAAGATTGGCAACCGACTTGAGAAACTCGGGATTTTCCAGAGACAGCTGGTTGGTCTTGGTGGCCAGGTCGGATTTGGGATCCAGGTGGGCCAGGTCAACGCCCTTGGCCTTTCCCATAAAGGTGCCGGTCACCTCCGTGCCGTTCATATTCAGTTTTACGGTGTAGGAGGGAGCCAGAGCATCCGGGAATCCCATGAGCTCGGCCACGGCAGTCATGGCGCTGTTACGCTTATCGATGGAGCCCTTTTCCGCACCGCGATTCACATACTGGATTTTGGCTAATTCCCGATTGGCGACTTCGGTGACATAGGAATCAAAAGCTGCCAGAAAGTGGCGATTCTTCAGCAGAGCCTTTTCCTTGGACGTCATGCGGACATTCTTCACCAGATTCCGTAACGCGGGCTCGATGTCCATGTGGGCTTTCTCCCGGTCCTTAAAGACATACATGCGGGCTTTGACGTTCTGATCATGGTTATGGGACTGGTAGGTTGCCTTGAAGAACATTTTGAAGAAGGCTTCCCACTCGGGATTGTTTCTGCAATGTTTTTTTGCGCTGGCTTCCGCAAAGGAAATAAGCCCCTTGTCCACGTACCACTCCGGGGTAAAGAAGCCTTCGACTTTTTCGCCTTTGGGATTATCGATGGTGACAGCGTGACGGGAACTCATGCCGCCCCTGGTCACCTTGAGCTCGCCCTTGTATTCCACTTCATGGACGCGCCCTTCGTAGAGCATCTGCCCAAGGGGAAGATCCAGTGCGCCCTGGGTTTTGGAGGTGATAAGGGTACTGATATCCTTGGAGAGCAGTTCGTCCAGTGTGGAGACAGCGGTCATACGGGTCATATCCAGGCCCATATTGGTGGAGAATGCCACAGGATCCTCGGCGGAAGTGGCGTATACCGCTGAGTTCTTGACCTCACTGCGATAGGTGTTGATGGACTGGGCCGCCTTCTGGTAGGCGGCGATCAGCTTGTCATAATCCTCCTGCTGGACAATGGGATATTCCTGGTTCTCGTCCGGCGTGCAGTAGGTCTCCGTGAGGGTGTTCAGCTCCTCCAGGCTCTCGATCATTTTTTCGTAAGTGATCTTACAGGAGTCGGTGGTAAAGCCGGTTACGTTTTTGGCATCTTTCAGATATTGTTGGAGCCACTGAGAAGTTTCCGTCTGTTGAGATTGGCCTGTGATCTTCTTCTTTCCGGGCATTGTTTTTCCTCCTTGGGAGTACAAAACTGACTGTTAATACTATCATACTGAATAAACCTGAAAAAGTCCAAAATAGTTGCGGAAAAGTCAGAAAAAACCACTTCTTAAGGTCTTTTATTCTTTTCTTAAGTTTGCTTTAAGAATGTGGATTTCAGACCATCCTATGCTACAATGGGTAAGGTGTTTTAGGGGGTGATCTTTTGAACAGCGAAACCGGTAAAAAAATTCATATTTTTTGCGCCATCGGCCTGCTGATCCTGGCGGGGATCTTTCTGAAGATCATGCTGGGAAACCGGATCACTTCCGTGGAAGATTATCAGGCTTTGATGCAGAGCTTCGGACCCATCGGTCCCATCGCCCTGACCATCATCCAGGCCCTTCAGGTGGTCTTCCCCGTCCTGCCGGGTTACCTGGGATGCGCCGCCGGCGCCATCACCTTCGGTACCACCGTGGGATTTTTGTGTAACTATATCGGAATTTCCGTGGGCTCCATCATCGCTTATTTCCTGGCGAAGAAGTACGGCGAAGGCTTCGTCGTTTCCCTCTTCTCGGAGAAGCACTATAATCGGTGGAAGAGCAAGGTGGAAGGGAAGAAGTCCTATGACCGTTTCCTTTTCCTGGCCACGCTCCTGCCCCTGTTCCCGGATGATTTCCTTTGCTATTTCTCCGGGGTCATCGGAATGGACAGACGGAAATTCGTTCGGATCATCGTACTGGGAAAGCCCTGGTGCATTCTCGCTTACAGCATCGCGTTTGGCTTGATCCGCTAATGAGGAAGGGATTTATGAAAATGGATAAGGCAGCAATGGATAGCGCAGCAATGGAAACTCCGGTTGCGGAAACCGCAGCAATGGAGAAAGAAGAGATGACAAAGAAGAAGCTCATCGGCTTCTACGATTATACCGTGGTACTGACCTACGCCGGCATGCTCTTTGCATTCACCGGCATTATGGACGCCATCCGGCAGAACTTCTCCGGAAGTATCGTCTGTCTGATGATCGCCGGTCTCTGCGACATGTTTGACGGGGCCGTGGCCTCCACAAAGGACCGGAACCGCTTTGAGAAGCACTTCGGCATCGAGATCGACTCCATGTGTGACCTCATCAGCTTCGGAGTCCTTCCCGGAGTCTTCGTCTTCATGATCACCGGTATGTCCCGTGTCGCCGGTTACCTGTCCGCATTTTACGTCCTCTGCGCATTGATCCGCCTTGCATATTACAATGTCCAGGAGCTGGAGCGTCAGAAGACCAGCGGCGGATGCAGAGAATGTTTCCTCGGAGTCCCTGTGACCACCATTGCCATGCTGCTGCCCCTGATCTACCTGATCATGGACCGGCTGGGCCGCACCGGCACCACCGTCTATCTGGTGATGGCCGCTGTGGTGGCAGTTGGATTTGTCAGCGGCATTGAAGTGAAAAAGCCTCAGAAGGTGGGTAAGATCGTTCTGCTGGTCATCGGCCTGGCAGAGCTCTTCGGAATGATCCTTCTGGCGGGAGCGAGAATCGTATGAGCGAAAGTCTGACCATTGATCTTTTGTACCGAACCGTTGTGGGCCGGATCCTGCTGGGAAAGCTGGTAAGCCCCGCAGTGTCCGAGCGGGGAGCCAGAGTTCTGAACTCCGGTCTGTCTGCCCGCATCGTCCCTTCCTTCGTGAAGAAGAACGGCATTGACCTGGAGGATTATGAAGTTCCCGAGGAGGGATTTGCCTCCTTCAACGACTTCTTCACCCGGAAGATCAAGCCCGGCAAGCGCCCCATTGCGGACGCAGAGCTGATCTGTCCTTCCGACGGACTCCTGACTGTCTGCCGCATCGACGAGAACAGTATCTTCCACATCAAACATACCAACTATTCCGTGAAGAGCCTGCTGGGAAATGAGCAGCTGGCCAAGGAATTCATGGGGGGTACCGCACTGATCTTCCGTCTGACCCCCGCCCACTACCACCGCTATTCCTTCTGTGCTTCCGGAATCGTCCGGACCAGGAAGCGGATCCCCGGAGTCCTGCACTCCGTAAAGCCCGTCTGTCATGAGAAGTTCCCGGTCTTCGTTCAGAATTCCCGGGAGTACACCGTTCTGCAGAATGAAAATCTCGGCGATATCGTCCAGATGGAAGTGGGAGCCCTGCTGGTGGGCAAGATCTCCAATCATCCCTGCGAGCAGGGGGAGGAAGTCTACTCCGGCCAGGAGAAAGGCTACTTCGAGTACGGGGGTTCTTCCATCGTGGTGCTGACCAGGGCAAAGCTGAACGGGAAGCGTCTGATGCAGGGAAGAGAAAAAATCCACGGTGAGATCCCGGTAAAGTTGGGCGAAGCATTGATAGATCGCTAAAATCTGCTATAATAGCAAGAAGTACCGCCCGCCGTAAGGGATGGCGGTGCAAATCGATAGAAAGAGCGGTAAGAAACTATGAGAACACGGATCAAACAACTTTTCCGAAACACCGGTGATTACGCATCGAAAGATGTGGAAGTATGCGCATGGGTACGTACCAATCGCGCCCAGGCCCAGTTCGGATTTCTGAATATTAATGACGGTTCCTTCTTTGAGAATCTGCAGGTAGTCTATGACCAGAAGATGGCAAATTTCGAGGAGATCTCCAAGATCAGAGTCGGTATGAGCGTTAAGGTCATCGGAGAGGTGGTCCTGACCCCCGAAAACCAGCAGCCCTTCGAGGTGAAGGCAAAGAGCGTGGAGATCCTGGGCGACTGCCCCGAGGATTATCCCATCCAGCCCAAGCGCCACACCCGCGAGTACCTGAGAACCGTAGCGCACCTGCGCCCCCGCACCAACCTCTTCTCCGCGGTATTCCGCATCAGAAGCGTGGCAGCTATGGCCATCCACACCTACTTCCAGGAGAGAGGCTATCTTTACGTACACACTCCTCTGATCACCTGCGCAGACTGCGAAGGCTCCGATCAGATGTTTAAGATCACCACCCTGAACATGAACCAGCTGCCCCTCACCGAGGACGGCAAGGTTGATTTCAATGAGGATCTTTTCGGCAAGCAGTCCTTCATCACCGGCTCCGGACAGCTTCAGGGCGAGACCTTCGCCATGGCGTTCGGTGATATCTACACCTTCGGACCTACCTTCCGTACCGAGAACTCCAACACCCAGACCCACGCAAACGAGTTCTGGATGATCGAGCCCGAGATGGCATTCTGTGATCTGGAAGGCCTGATGGACATCGAGGAAGAGATGCTGAAGTTCGTCGTGAAGTATGTCTGCGAGAAGTGCCCTGAGGAGATCGCATTCTGCGACAAGTTCGTCTCCAAGGGACTGAAGGAGAAGCTGGACGGTATCGTCAATGCTAAGTTCACCCGCATCAAGCACCACGATGTCATCGACATCCTGAAGGCTGCGGATGTGAAGTGGGAGTTCCAGCCCGACTACGGCGAGGATATCGCAAAAGAGCATGAGAAGTACATCGTAGAGTACTTCCACGGCCCCGTCTTCGTCACCGATTGGCCCAAGGACATCAAGGCTTACTACATGAAGGTCAACCCCGATGACAAGACCGTTGCAGCAGTAGACCTTCTGGTACCTCAGGCAGGCGAGCTCATGGGCGGCAGCCAGAGAGAAGAGAACCTGGACAAGCTCATCGAGAGAATGGACCAGATGGGCGTGGACAAGGAAGGCATCGACTGGTACCTTGACACCAGAAGATACGGCGGTTGCATCCACTCCGGTTTCGGAATGGGCTTCGAGCGTCTGATCATGTACCTGACCGGCGTCGAGAACATCCGCGACGTCATCCCTTATCCCAGAACACCCA
>JAEEGL015586316.1_pt1 | contig 14384 bp, 9 predicted proteins | sample 9134231 | NCBI WGS metagenome assembly JAEEGL01 (sample SAMN16246548, study PRJNA631951) | gut metagenome | biome: gut microbiome; feature: rumen; material: fiber-attached | host: Bos | place: Iran: Karaj | collected 2018-10
AAAAAACGGCGCCCGGATCCGGGCGCCGTAAAGTATTCTGATCAGTCTTCTTTATTGATGACCCACTCTCCGTCGGTCATCTCGACGATATATCTTTCGGATGACGAATAGATCCCCGCTCCGAGATTCCTTATGATAGCGGGCTCAGCGATGAATTCGCCGTGTACCGCCGCTCTTATGACGTAGCTGACTGATACCGAGAACTCGTATTCGGGACACTCCGTTCTGTAGTAGTCGCTGTCCCAATAGGTGGTGTTGCAGACCCAGACGTGCCCGGAAACTTTCTGTCCGGCGGGGTTGTAAACGTATGCTCCGGTGTGTATTTTTCCTCTCGTTCTGTCGGAATAAGTGTCGTCGTACGACTCAAAGAATCTTGCTCCGGAGGGAACGGCGTCGGTGATATCGAAGTTCTCGCAAACACGCTCCGACGTTCCGCTGATATGGAGAGTCACCTTATACATCCCGTTTTTGTACGGCTCGATCGTCTTGGAAACGGTTACTCTGTCGGTGAGGTCGTATCTTGAGATCACGTCCTCTGCGGGAGCTTTGTAATAAACTCTTGCAGCGACTCCTTCGTCCGCAGAGATCACCGCGAATGATTCGAACGAGCTCTTTGACAGCTTGAGGCTCGGATTTTTCCACGGCGAGACCGTTTCCGTTATCTCTTCGCCGCCTGCCGTGTAGGTCACCGTCTTTTCCGCATAGTCGCCCTCCGGCATAAAGGATCTGACGTAAGACGCGAACGCGATATAGGGGACGTAGGTCTCGGTGCCGTTTTCATAGAGGAATTTTGCAAGCTTTGAGGCGTCCTCTCTGTCGCATCTTGAAGCGGCAAGGAGAGCCAGGGACGTGAGCCTTGCGGTCTCGTCGTCGTCTGCTCCTCTGAAGCAGAGGGTTTTGTATTCGCCGTTTTCCTCGCCGTATACCGCCTTCAGCTGTCCGTATATCTCTTTTGCCGCCGACCAGTCTCCGAGAGAGGCGAAAGCGGACGCGAGATAGAGTTTTGCGTCGTCGGAGAAGTTTCCGGCGTAGTTAGAAAAGCTGTAGAGGCTGTCGAGGATCGGCTCGTTCAGCGCGGCAAGAGAAGCCAGGGAGGCGCACAGCGTGACGTCGTCCGGCTGTTCGGGGTAGAGGACCGCTTCGTAGAGGTAACTTATCAGCTCGTTTCTCTTATCCGCTCCTATGATATCGGGGGCGACCGTAAGCACGCCGCAGGTCAGTTCCGGGTCTTCCTTGCTGTATGTGAACAGAGAGACCTGCGTGCCGACGTATTTTTCAAAGCTCTGTTTTACGGATCCGAGGCGCTCTTCCTCGTCTGCGCCGTAGATCCTCTCGGACGCCGCAAGCGCCGCGTACTGCGCGGCGATCATATCTGCACGCGCCGTCCCGTCTCCGAGGGAGAGCTCTGCCATGATCGAATTGTAAAGTCTGTTTGAGGAGTCCTTGTCGAAGAAAGTGACCGTGACCGGGTAGAGCGCCGGGGTGACGCTCTTTATATCTCCGGGCTCGACCGTTTTGACGTCCGGCATGATCTCGGCGCAGGAGATAACGTCGAACTCCGACGTGAGGGCGTCTGAGGAAGCCTTTCCCGTCCCGTAAACCGTCGCGGTGTAATGTCCGACCCCGAGCTTTCCGAAGTTCAGCTCCGCGTATCCCTTGGAGTCGTCCTTTGCCTCGGCGCGCGCAACTTCGCGTCCGCTCTCGTCGGTGATCTTCGCGCTGTACTCGACTTCTCCGTCGGAGGAGACGCCGAACGAACGGGCGAGAAGCGCCGCGTCGTCGCCTGCGATATAATACGACGGCGCGCTGAGGTTTATAAAGAAGTCCTTTGTGCAGATAACGTCGGACACCGCGTTTCCGAGACGCGCGTTCTCAAAGTCGCCGTCGATCCCGTCGTAAGCAGACGCGGTGATCCTCCAGGATGTGATATTGTCGGGAACGGTGAAGAGGAGCGTGCCCTCTCCGGCTTCGTCGAGCTCTATCACTTCGAACACCGGATTGTCCGCGAAATAAGTTCTGACGTAAACGCTCTCTTCTTTAAGAGAGGAGGATTCGTATGTCTCGTTTTGACGCATCGCGTCTTCAGTTGCCGTTTCGTATGCCGCCTTGTCGACGCCGGAATATCCGAGAGCCTCCCCCGGCGCTGCCGCGTCGTAATCCGCTCCGTTTAGCGCACCGAAAACTGTCTCTGACGAGTCGAATCTGCCGTTGACGGTAACCTGCTTCATCGTGCCCGAGCCCCATCCGCGGTAATACCCTCCGTACCAGCCGTAACAGTCGAAAAAGATTCTGTCGCCGCTCTCGTCCTTTTCTATTTTTCTTACGGACGAGAAGAAGGATGAAGCGCTGTCCTCGTTCTGTTCTTCGAGCGCGAAGCACGCTTCGTCGACGACGCTGAGTATCACGGCGGCGCCCGGGGCGTCCTTTGCCTTTATTTTGACCGTCGCGCTCTCTCCGGGAGCGTAGCGCTCTTTATCCGTTTCAAGTTCGACCTCGAGGAGATTTGCGGAGCGGTCGAATTTCATCCCGGTACTGCGGCAGACGTACGATCCCGCGTCCGTATCGAAATATACGGCGTATATCTCGGATCCGGTGAGCATGGCGCCGTCGAACGTATCCGTGTAGGAGGAGCCGACGCCGTATTTTTCAAGGCCGTCGGCGTATACCGCGAAGAGGACGCCGTCGACGGGTATGCCGTTCATGTTCAGAGTCGACGTGAATTTATCTCCCGAGCGGTAAGCTTCCTTGTCAAGCGATATCTCGTATTCGATCCCGTTGCCCTCGTATGCGTAGCGGCTCTCTGTCGCGGAGATATGATGCTTGTACGTGTTCCTTCCGTCGTTGAATGAGACCTCATACCAGTATCCGCCGACAAATCCTTCGACCTTCTTTATCGGGAGCTCGACGACGCCGTTTGTGAACGTGAGCGTTCCGCTGTCCTCGACGCTTTCCTTCGTTTCATAGGTTACTTTTGTGTAAGTTCTTTTAGCGATATAGTCGTAAGCGTCGTTTTCGTATTTTACGATCTCGTATTTTTTCAAAACGTAGCTTACGGTACCGTCCGCCGGCTCCCCTACGGTGTTTTCCGGGAATACGTCGTATTTGAGGTCGTCCTCGGTCCTGATCTTTGAGGTGTCGACTTTGTTGAGGGTGACCGCGCGGCGGTCTCTTTCCCAGACTGTTTTGAAAACGTAGTCGGAATGAAAATAGTATACGTCTTTATTGATATAGAGGGTCTGCGACTCTGATCCGGTCAGCTCCGCCGAGACTTCGATCGTGCTCGGATCGGTTGACCAGTAATCCCCGGTATTGCCCGTTGTGAATTTATAAACGGCCTCGCCGTTTTTATCGGTAGTCTGCACCGTAACGTCGTCGCTTCCGAACGGATAGGAGCTGAACGTGAACTCAAAGCCTTCCGCCGGAGTTCCGTCGAAGAACGTCGCCTTCAGCGTGGCCGTTACGTCCTCGCCGAATCTGTAAAAGAGCTTGTCGAAGGAGAGAGACGCCGTTATCTTCGGCTTTTCTTCCTCCGTGACGGAAACGTATTTTGAGGCGACGACTTTGTCGTCCGGATCGACGATCGTAATGTAGAATCCGCCCTGCGCCGCGTCTTCTATCGTATACTTGCCGGAGAAACGGCCGGAGTCGTCGACTTCTATCTGTTCCGCAGGAGATTGCGCGGTCTTGACGTAAAGGGACGACGGCATCGTTCCGTTCAGCTTTACTGCGAAGCCGGAAAAGTTTACGGTGTCGTTTGAGAAGTACTTTTCGCGGTCGGTGTAAACGTAGCTCATAGAGTACTCGCCGACCTCTTTTTCGGCGCATTCGGCACAGATGATTATCGCGTCTTCCGCACTCTCGACCGTGATAAGCGCGGAATCGGCGATCCCCGTGTTTACCGTGCAAACGCCGTTCTCGCTCGCCGCAGAGCTTTCTTCAACGATTTCGCCCGCGTCCTCTTCATCGGAGCCCCACAGCGAGCGGTTGAAGGAAACGGACGAGACCTTTGCCCCGCTTGGCGCCCCGCTCTTTGCGCTGTCGGTTCTTACGAGAGTCTTTCCGTCGGAGCTTATTGTGAAAGTGCGGAGATCGGAGATCTGGATGACGAGATACTTCGAGGACTCAAGTTTGTCGTTGAATCCCGTTCTTGCGCGGGCAGTGATTTCCGCAAGATAGAATCCGCGCTCCAGCCCGTCGCCGAACGACAGAACGGAGGCGTTGTCGTAGTAATCGTCCTTCAGAGGCTCGCCTTTGAATTCTCCGACTTTTTCAAGGCCCTTCGAGGAGTAAGCGTACTCCTTGTCGATCCTTGTTTTGGTCGAACAGGCGAGCATCGCCTTCGCGGCGGACGACGTATCGGGGTATCTGTAAAGGTTTGCGGTGACCTCGACGCCTTTGATATCTCCGAAATTATATACCTCGCACTCGAGCGCGGCGGGCTCTCCGGGCGAGAAGATATACTCGCTGCGGTTCGTTCCGTAGTAATAATAGCCTCTGTCCTGATAGCTGTCCGGCATCGCAACGCCGATATAAAGCCTGTCAGGACCTTCGTATTCTCTGTCGGACGTCTCCGTCATAAAGCTCGTCTTTTTTTCTTCGGCGAGCTCTTTTCCCGCGAGGGAGCAAAGCCCCGGCTTTACGGTGACCGTATAGACCGTGCCGTATTCAAAATCTTCCGTCGGTACTGCGGCGACGACTCTTCCGTTCGGATATTTGACGAATTTCAGTCCGACAGACGGCTCGACGGTGATGAAGTTTTCAAATTCGGATCCGTCCACGACGTCGGAAAAAGTGATCTCGATGCCGGAGTTCACCGGAACGTTCGTCGACATATCGTCGGGAAGCACGCTCTTTACGAAGAATTCCGATTCCGTCTGGAACGAATAGCTGATCCCCGGGTTATCGGGCTCGCCGAAGGAAACGTTGTATAGCGTTCCGGGAAAGAGCTTTCCCGAGGCGGGAGACACCTTGAACTCGGTGCCGGAGATCTTCGTAACGAAGAGGTTCGTTTTGGGCGAGACGTTCATGTATTTCAATACGGTGTCCGTATCGCACTCCTCTTTTGTCTCGACGATGAAGCTGTTATCTGTCGAGATGATTTTTCCGGCGTCCCCGGACGCTCTGACGCTGACGGATCGGAGCGCTTCGGGAAGCGCTCCGGAGTCGGAGAGCGCGGCGTGCTCTCCGGCCTGAAAGATCGGAGATGCCGGCATTTCTTTGATGTTTCTGTCAGGTTGTTTTTTCATGATCACAATCACGGCGATCGCGGCGATCAGCAGAAGCGACGCCGCTATTGCGCTGTACTTTCTGATTTTCAGTGCTCTCTCGCGCTTCGCGTTATAGGACGACGCCTCCTCAATGAGGTCGTCTCCTATGCCGCCGAGCGCGTCGAACAGACGCTTTCCGTTATCTTTTTTCACAGCGAAATACCTTCCTTCTCAAGATAAGTTTTCAGTTTTGCCCTCGTCCTGAACAGGCGCGATTTTACCGCGGATACGTTCGTTCCCATCCGCTTTGAGATCTCCTCCGTCGTCATGCAGTACCAGTACCTCAGAACGAACGCGGTACGGCTTTTGCGGTCGACCGTGCGCAGAAATGAATCGATCGCCGACGTGATCTCACCTTCCTGAACGTCGGGCGTGCCCGCAAAGCACTCGTCGAGCTCGGCGGTGAGCTCTCCTCCTCCGCGCTTTTCGGCAGAGCTGTATTCCGCGCGGTTGATCGCCGTGTTCCGGACTATCCGTCCGCCGTACGCTTTGATGCTTTCCGGCCTGTTCGGAGGAATGGAGTTCCACATCTTGAAATACGTATCGTTGACGCATTCCATCGCGTCCTCCGCGCTCCCGGTGATGCCCGCGGCAATGGAGCGAAAGAGACGCCCATATTTTTTTTCGGTTTGAACGATGGCGCTCTCGTCCCTTGCAAGATACAGTTCTGTTATCTCGCCGTCCGAGAGCGGCGCCGCACTGCCGGCCCGTGTGCTGCCGTCCATTAGCCGTTCCTTTCTGCGCAGAAGCGCGAATTGATGTCGGGTCTTCACTCTATAAGACAGAGAAAACGAAAGAAGGTTTCGCAGTATGTCCATTTTACCATATTTTTTTTGACAATTCAACTCAATTACGGCGCGTTTTGCCGATTGACAAAGCGTAAGGTTAAATGTATAATATTAAATGAGATATTATAGTTTAAGGAGTCCCCTTTGATGAAGCACCTATCCTCTTCGCTTTTCGGAAAAATCACCGCATATTTACTGCTTTTGACCGTCGTCATATCCGCACTTTCGTTTACTTCGTGCGGAAAAGAACATAAGCATCAGTGGGGAGAATGGAAACCGTATATAGAATCCACGTGTTATATCGCGGGTCAGGAAAGATCCGTCTGTTCATGCGGCGCCGAGAGATTCCGCGCCCTGTCTCTTGCGCATGAGTATAAATTTGAAAAATACGACGTTGAAAACGGGGAAAAGATCTTCATCTGCACGAAATGTCACGGAGAAAACTCCGAAGAGCTGACGTCGGACGAGCTCGGGATCCCGATCCTTTCACTCGGATTTTCCACCGCGCAGAACGCGGACAAGAGCACCGCGGTATTTGTTCTTGAGGACGGCGCGGAAAAGATATCCGGCCTTGCAAAGAGCGTCGGGCAGACCGTGTCCGAGACGGACAAAACAAAGAAGGATTATTCTTTCACCTTTGAGGCGGAAGAAGGAGAGGCTGCAGGAGCGTTCAGCAGCGGCGCAGGATATAAACTCGAATACGGAGCGTACGGTTATTCCGAGGCGATCTCATTCGCGGCACGGCAGATATACGGCAGCACCGCGGGACGCCGGATCGACCGCAAGGACGCAGACTGTATCAATACGGTATTGTACGTAAACGGAAAGTACGCGGGGCTTTACAAGCTGTCGCAGGACGGCGAAGCGCCGGTGATCTCTTCGGGAGACGGCGCTCCTCAAACGGTCCTTTACGCCGGAGCCGACACACCCGCGGCGAGGCTTTCCGAGCCGATGGCGGGCGGACTTGAGGATTCGGGATTCAGAGTAGTATACGGCAGCGCGTCAAGCGATGCGGCCGCACAAAGCTTTAACGACGCGATAAGTTTCACGGCGCTGAACAACGGCGCCGCCCTCAGAGATGGCCTTGCGGGGTATATCGATACGGCGGCGGCACTTGACGGTATGCTGTTCGTTTATGCCGCCGAGGCTGTCGACTGCGTGAACTCCGGCATATATTGGGTAACTGACGACGGAAAGGTCTGGGCGCCCGTTCCCGCCGACTTCAGCGCTGCATTCGGACGCAAAGGAAACGATAAGATCGCCCCCGGCGCCGTCAATCCGGGCGTATCGTACAACGTCCTTTGGGATAAATTCAACGCGTTTTACGCCGCCGAAGTTGCCGAAAGATGGGCAGCGCTCCGCGCAGCGACGTTTACCGTCGACGCGGTGGAGGGCGCTCTTCGGGAGTACTACGGAAAAATACCGCCCGTAATACTTGAATATGACGACGCCGCAAATAAAGCCGTATCGGAAGCGCTCACGGTGAGCATACCCGAAACGGTACAGACGGTTAGTGCGAACCTGTATCAGCTCGACGTGCTGTTCGGGCTCCAGTAACGCGGCACGAACCGTGCCGGGAGAGGGTGTATGATGAAAGCTTCGTTCAAAGCGCTGATATTTTTCGTTGTCATCGCCGCCGCGTCTGTACTTGTCCTCGCCGCCTGCTCGTTCGACGGCGGCAATGAGACAGAGCCCGTATCCACGGAGCAGATCCCGTACGAAGACGTTTCCCTGAACGTTTACTTTTTCAATGCCGGAAAAGCTGACGCCATGCTTATCACCACCGGCGGAGGCGCAGTGATAGTGGACGCCGGAGAAAAGGGATTCGGAAAGACTGTCGTATCGTTCCTTGAGGAAAAGGGGATCGACAGCATCGATTATTTTGTGATAACTCACTTCGACAAGGATCACGTCGGAGGAGCCGCAAAGATCATAAAATCCGTTCCGGTATCGACCGTGCTTCAGAGCAATTACCCGAAGAGCAGTACGGAATACGAGAATTATACGGAAGCTCTCGGCGAGGCGGGTCTGACCCCTCACACAGTTTTCGAAACTTATGAATTCGAGCTTGACGGGGTAAGCTTTTCCATCGATCCTCCGGCGAAAAAATACACGGACGATCCGAGCAATAACTCCTCGCTGATCATGACGGTAAAGTGCGGCGAACGCACGCTTCTGTTCACGGGAGACGCGGAGAGCGACAGACTTGAGGAGTTCATCGGCAAAGGGCTTGCGTCGAAGTGCGACTTTATCAAAATGCCCCACCACGGAAGATGGGACGATGAACTGAAGGATCTCGTATCTCTCACAAGGCCGGCGTACGCCGTGATCACCTCTTCCGACGACGAACCGGAGGATGAAAAAACTGTAACGCTGCTGGATTCGTTCGGCGTGAAGACGTTCTATACGAGAACAGCTCCCGTGACGCTGACGTGCGACGGCAGAACGGTCGGCGTCGGCTACGACGGTATAACGAAATGACGTATATAATTGTTTTTTCGGTCATTGCCGCTGCGGTATCGCTTTATTTCTTCCTGATCGCGACAAAGCGCGCGAGTGGCAGAATGGCGCCGTTTGAGGCGACGCTGATAGCTCACCGCGGGCTTTTCGGAGAAGGCGCGCCGGAGAACACTCTCGCCGCTTTCGAGAGAGCCGCCGGGGCCGGATACGGCATCGAGCTCGACGTCAGAATGACGTCCGATTCAAAACTCGTCGTATTTCACGACGCGACTCTTCGCAGGATGTTCGGCGCGGACGTCAAAGTGTCCGATCTGACGTACGAAGAGCTGTCGGGATACGTTTTCCCGGGAACTTCCGAAAAGATACCGCTTTTTGACGACGTCCTGCAGACGGTTCGCGGCAGAGTTCCGCTGATAATCGAAGTGAAATCCGATGGCGGATGCACGGGCACCTGCAAAGAGCTCTTCCGCGCGCTCGAAGGATATGAGGGCATATACTGCATGGAGTCCTTCGACCCGACGGCTCTCCGGTGGTTCAAGAGGACGGCGCCAAACGTTATAAGAGGACAGCTCACGCAGAACTATTTCAAGAGCCGCGCGTCGATACCCTTCATATATAAGGTTGCAATGTCGCATCTGCTTGCCGATTTTATCGGCAGGTCGTCGTTTATCGCATATAATCACAGACACCGTCTGCCGCTGTCGGCAAGGGTGCTTCACCGCCTCGGCGCGGTAGGGCTCGCCGCCTGGACAGTTAAAAGCGAGGAAGAGCTCACCCTCGCGAGAAAGACGTACGACGTGATAATTTTCGATTCGTTCATTCCCGCAGATCACGATATAAAATCCGAAGAGAAAGCAGGAGAGTGCCATGAAGATAGGTAACAGGATAAAGGAACTCAGAACAAAAAGAGGACTTACGCAGGAGGCTCTCGCGAGCGCTTTCGGAGTAACGCCTCAGACCGTGTCGAAATGGGAGTGCGAGGTAAACTTCCCCGACGTCTCTCTTCTGCCCGATCTGTCCGTATTTTTCGGAGTGTCGATAGACAGCCTTTTCTCGCTCACAAGAGCAGATAAGTTCGAGCGTATCGACAACAGACTTGCGGAATCGGGACTTCTCGACGAGGCGGAATTCAAGCAGATAGAGAGCATGCTGAAAGATGCGTCGTCAGACCCCGAGGGAAAGAGCGACGCGCAGGTCCTTCTGGCAAAGCTCTACAACCATCAGGCGCGGGAATTTGAAAAAATGGCGGCTGTTTATTCCGAGAGGGCCGTCGAGTCGACCGGGAGCGCTGAAGCTTTCGCCGAGCTTGCCGAGTCGCACGACGCCGCCGCTTTCGGACTGCGCGGCAATTCTCACCGTTCGCTCATCGCCTTTCTCATGCAGTATATCGGGCGCAACCCCGATTCTGCCGACGCTTGCGCCATGCTGATCGACAACCTGATCGCGGATTACCGCTTCGACGAGGCGGAGATGTGGACGTCCCATCTCGAGAAGATAGACAGCACGTTCAGACCCCTCTGCTACAGATTCAAGATCTCCGCGGCTACGGGCAAGGAAGATATAGCGATCGCCGCAATAGAAGTCATATACAGCGGCTTCTCCGACGACCCGGAGGCAATGATGCTTCTCGCCGATATTTATATGGAGCGCGCGGAGTACGGCAAAGTCATCGACTCCTGTTTGGCGGCGGACAAGCTCTACGATTCGCCTAAGCCCACCGAGCCGATGCTCGTCGCGGCGCACGTTTCCGAGCTTATCGGGAACAACGACGCCGCCTCGTCCTATTACAGAGAGGCCCTCAAGATCCTTAAGGAGGACTGGGGCGTCGTGACGGGGGAGAGAGTGGATACGATAAGAAAAGAGATCAAACGGATCTCTGCAAACGAATAAACAAAAAAGTGCCGGAGGCTGAAGCCTTCGGCACAGTTTTCAATTTGTCAGAGTGCGGTGACCTTTCCGGGCTCTGCGACGAACACCTCTCTGTCCGCTTCGAGCCAGACGGGGACGACGGACGGATTATACACCATCGTGCAGTCGGTTGAAAAGCGGAGCGCGCGTACGGCGTTCACATAGTCGACTATCTCGATGTTCGTGGCGTACCAGACGTCGCCGCGGCGCGATATCTTCTCACACAGTCTCTCCATATCCGCCCACTTTTCCTCGGAGGAGAATTCGTAGCTGTGTCCCCAGATATAGAAGAACCTCATGAAGTCGTAATTCATCGGGGAGAAGAATTTTTCAAGCAGTCCTTCCGCCTCCGACCAGTGGCACGTCGGATCCCATCTCATGAAATCTTCCGGAAGCCCGAATCCGTAAGTGTCTTTTGCCGTTCTCGAGTACTCCATACCCGCGGCGCGAAGGATATCTATGACTCTCTGATCGAAACTGCCGTACGGATAGGACATCCCTCTCACGGGGTAGCGGCAGTATGATTCGAGGGAACGTTTGTTGTCGCAGACCTCGCCGAGCAGTGAAGCGGTGGGAGTCCATTTGGAAAAAGGATGATGGTAGAGGTGGCAGGAAACCTCGTGCCCTTTATACAGCTTTTCATAATCCGCGGGATCGACGAGCGGCTCTTCTTTGTAGCCGCAGCTCGTTAGGAATCCCGGATTGTTAAGGTGGAACGATCCTTTCAGACCGTATTTGTTGAACAGTTCCACAAGACGGTAGTCCTCATATCTTCCGTCGTCGAAAGTAAATGATACGGCGCGCGGGCATCCGTCTTTCCAAAGTCTTGTTTCGATCCTTTTCATATTGAAAATCCTTTCCGGCGCGCTCCGGACGGGGCGCGATATTTCATTATAATATCTGTTTGAAGGGAGGCCGGGTGATGTTTGTAAAAAGGCCCGTTGCGATCGCCGCGCTTAGTTTTACCGCCATGTTCTGCGTCCACGCGGGATTTATGTCCGTTCCCGGCTCCGTACTGACAGCCGTATTCCTTTGCGTGTTTGCCGCGTCGCTTGCCGTTTCGTATTTTGCAGGCGGGAAGGTCGAACTCGCGTCGAAGTATATTGCGCTCGCCGCCTTCGGCCTCGCTGCGGCGGCTATGTTTTCAACTTACGTTTTCGAACCGTCGCTCGACCGCTTCTCATACCTTGAGGGCACTGAAACGGTCATGGAAGGAACGGTGAGAGAGGAACTCTGGTCCTCTTTCGGCAATAAGTGTTACGTTATGGAAGTTACGGGCGTCGACGGGGAAGAGAAATCTTTCAACGCCGCGCTCATGACAAGATCGGATCTCTCATACGGAGACACGGTGTCGTCGCGCTTTGAGATCGACAGAACGTTTGACGGCGAGTCGGGAGAAAGGGCGTACTACCTTTCGAGAGGGATCACTCTTTCGGCGTCCTCCGAGAGGGTGATCGTTACCGGCAGGGATACGTCGCTGAAGACGTCGGTAAGGGAGCTGAACGCGGCGCTCTCGGAAAAGCTGAGGTCAGAGATGTCGTTGCCGTCGGGAGCCGTTGCCGACGCCGTGATACTCGGGAACCGCTCCGCTCTTCCCGATCCGGTGAAGAGGGATTTTTCGAGGATCGGCATATCCCATCTTATCGCAATCAGCGGAATGCACGTATCGTTCATTACCGCGGCGCTCGGTGGATTCTTGCGCAAACTGAGGGTAGGGCGGAAGATCGTCTCCGTGATTATCATTTTAACGATGATCTTTTATATGTTTCTCACAGGTCTTTCCCCGTCGGTCGTCCGCGCCGCGCTGGTATGCTGCGCCGCGTCGCTTATCTCGCTGCTCGGAGTGAGCTACGACGGCATAAGCGCGCTTTCCGTTTGCGGTGTCGGCATGATAGTCGCCGATCCGTATATTGCCGTAAGCCCCGCGATGGTGCTCTCATATACTGCGTGCCTCGGATGCTATGCGGCCTCCTCCTTGCTGAAAAAGGTCGGGCTCGCAGAAAGGGACCGGGTCAGGCGGGGCGTTCTGAGAAAGCTCGGAAGAGCGGTCTTGAAAACGGTGATCTTCACCGCAACGGTCGTGCTCTTTACCCTCCCGGTCAATATGATCTATTTCGACGAGGTCTCGCTCGTCTCTCTGATTTCAAATATCGTTTTTATCCCGCTGTTCAGCGTGATCCTTTATCTGTCGGCGGCAGTTCTGATCCTCTCGCCTGTTACGCCGCTTTTCAAAGCCGCTTCGTTTGTCGCGGACAAGTTCATATCGCTCGTGCTTAAATTATCCGCGTCCCTCTCTTCGGTCAGAGGTATCACCGTCTCTCTTAATTATCCTTTCGCGCCCTACGTTGCGTCCGCAGTTTCGGTCTGCGCGCTGTCGCTTGCGCTCGTAAAAAAGAAATATCTGAAATACTCCGCGGTATTTCTCGCCGCGTTTATCGGGCTTTACGCCGCCGGGACCTCGGTCTATTCATCCGGATTCAACGGCAGCGTCGTCGTGACGAGAGCCGGAGGCGCCTCGGGAGACGTGATACTCGTTTCGTCGGGCGGGAAGACCGTCATGTGCGACGCGTCGGCGGGGAACTATTATTCGTACAAATACGGTATCAGAGCCATGAAGGAGCTTTGCGTGACGGAGCTCGACGCCGTTGTCATAACGGAGGATTCGCCACATACGGCGGAAAGCGTCTCCATGCTCGCAGATAACGTGCGCCTTGAGAAGGTGTACGTACTCTCCGGCAAGGACGGAGCGTTGTACGAGAGCGTCAGAACCGCGCTCGACGGCAAAGAGGTCTGCGTGGAGCCGATAGGCTCGATGCCGGAAAAGTTCATCCTCGGCCGCGCCGAAATATCTTTCTTCGGTTCGGACGACGGAGCGGGCGACTTCGTACCGTGTTTCAGGATCTCCGGCGGCAAAGGCTCCGCCGTATATCTCGGCGCCGGATGGAGCGCCTGCTGCCCGGAAGCTCCGAAGATCTTTGGAGACAGCACGTACGCGCTAATCGGATCTCCCGGAAAAATCAAGGATCCGCAATACGGGGATCTCGATCTTTTCGGCGATTGCAGAAAATTTGCTTTTGCCGACGGTAAATACTTCCGCGGCTTTTCGAACGTGGAATATCCCGACAAATATTCTGCGTTTGTCTTAAATCTCGGATGACCCGGTTCAGCCGATCCCGAGTATTCCTTTAAGTCCGCTGACGCAAAGAGTGCCGATCATGTCGGAATAATCGCGGAGGGGCTTGCTTCTGTCAGATCTGAACCACATCTGATATACCGACATCATGCCGGAGATTATGAATTCAAGCGCGACGTCCGCGCGCTCTTCCGGTAGGCCGGTCTGTCTGCATATCGACTGTTTCGTTCTCGCTTTTACGAGAGACGTGAGCTTGCTTGTGATATTGATGTTTTCGTCCATCGTGAAAAGATTCGAGTAGAAATCCGTGTCGTCCGAGATCATATAATCGAGTTTGTCGAATATGATCCTCGGATCGTTTAGCGACGACGCGATATCGACGTCGGAAAACATAAGCTCGAATTTATCTACGACGTCCTTTTCCATCTCGTCGATCAGCTGGTATATTCCGTTATAATAATTGTAAAACGTTTTTCTGTTTATATTTGCGCGGTCGGCAATATCCTTGATCGTGATATAATTCAGATCTTTTTCGGCGAGGAGCTCGGTAAACGCGTTGCGTATCGCTTTTTTTGTTCTGACGACTCTCTTGTCGACAGATCTGCTGTTTGTCTGAACCATGTGACGGGCCCTCCGTTTATTGAACGATACGCCTCAAATTCAATATTTTCTGAGGCAAATACCGCATAAGATTGAAAAATGTCCTTGATTATTATTCATTATACATTATAATACGCATGTGTGGTAAAAGTCAAGAACAATCGAAAATCAAACATCACGGAGGAGCGATAATCATGCTGATCCTGTTTACGGATACGGACACTGACA